>Ga0315902_10005685_pt1 | contig 17476 bp, 11 predicted proteins | sample LakEriMetagenome_9_FD_203523 | JGI IMG/M metagenome (GOLD analysis project Ga0315902, IMG submission 203523) | Freshwater fungal communities from buoy surface, Lake Erie, Ohio, United States - Buoy 12 MA117 | ecosystem: Environmental > Aquatic > Freshwater > Lake > Lake biofilm | place: USA...
TGGGACCGAGCGTCGACCGGGTGCCGGCGACGAGGGCGTCGACATCGGCCTGCTGCTGCACGTCGCACCGGAAGGCGGCTCCCCGGCGTCCGAGCTTCTGGATCGCCGCCACGGTCTCCTCCGCCGGTCCCGGACGGTTGGCGTAGGTAATGGCGACGTCGGCTCCCCCCTCGGCCAATTGCAGGGCAATGGCCCGGCCAATGCCGCGTGAGCCTCCCGTCACCAGGGCGACCCGCGCTTCATATTCCTGCGACATGCGTGCTGTTCCGTGTGGTCAGAGCGAGTGGGGACCGGGAGTGGGGAAGCGAAGCGGGAGATTGGCCGAAGACCGGGGGGCTCGTCGACCGACCGGAGTGAATCGGGCCGGTCAGCGGGCCGACTTCAATCGGGGAGAGGGGGGTGAAGTGAGCTGTGAGAGCACCTTCAGCACCAGCTCATCATCGACCTTGGTCTGACGGTCTCCCGAGGGATTCAAGAACTGCCCCCAATCCACCAGCAGCAGATAGCCGAGCCCCTTGCGCGAGCGCTTGTTGTCGCGCTGCATCGTTTCGAGCAGCACGCGGGGGGTGATCTCGGCGGGCAGGCGGGTGGGGGTGCCGAGGGCGTCTCCCAGCAATTCGTAATGCTCGCGCACGAACTCATCCGAAGCGCAGCCGAGCGAGTTCGACAATTCTGCGGCGAGGCAGAGACCGATCGAGATCGCTTCGCCGTGAAACAGGGCGCCCTGGCAGAGCCACTCGATGGCATGCCCGAAGGTATGGCCATACTCGAGGATGATGGCCGAGGCGCGTTCGCTGGGGTCAGCCCGCAGGATGGGCAGCTTCGAGTCGATGAGGCAGCGGGTCAGCCGGAGGAGGTCGCGTGACTGCCAGGCGTCGAGCAGGGGTTGGGTGTCGGTGATCGACTCGCCGGTGATCAGCAGGTTCTTGATTCCCTCGACAACGCCGGCCCGACGTTGCCGTTCGGGTTCCGACCGCGCGTAGGCGACATCTCCCCAGATGAGCACCGGGGCGTGGTAGCTGCCAAACAGGTTTTTGCCCCGTCGGCCGTTGATGGCCTGCTTGTTGCTGAGGGTGCTGTCGGTGAGGGCCATGAGGGTCGTGGGAATCTCCACGAACCTCACCCCGCGGTAGAGCAGGGCGGCGGCGAGCCCGACGAGGTTCCCGAGGGCACCGCCACCGAGGGCCAGCACGAGCGAGTCTTTGGTCGCCCCGCCGGCCACCAGGGCTTCCCCCAGCCGGCGCAGTGACCGCCAGTTCTTTTCCCGTTCGCCATCGCCGACGAGGATCACCCGCAGGGGGAGGCCCGCCTGCCGGAGGCGCTGGGCCAGCCCGCGCCCCATTCGTTCGTAGAGCGGACGGCTGGTCACGAGGAAGCAGCGGTCGCATTCGAACGGGGCCAGGACCGCAGGCAACTGCGCTTCGATCTCCTCCCCCAGGTAATAGGGGCAGGGCTCGGCGAGCTCCGTGGAGAAGATCTGCAGGTCCGAAGTCATTGTGCGACGGCCAGGCAGCCATCCCGGGTCGGGGTGGCGGGGAGAATGGGGAACGCATCAAACCTCACCCACATTATGTCGCCCCGGGCAACTGTCGGGAAGAATCTCCCGCCATTGGAAGCGGTCGTGCCGGGGACAACCGGGAGACCGGTTGCACAATCGTCACGTTCCCCCGGCCGGAAGCGTGATCTGCTTTCCAGCACAAAGCATTTCGGTCTGGTTTTCGTGGGGTTGGGGGGAGGAGATGGCGACTTGTCAGCCCCTGAACCAGCCGTTACTTTGACATTGGCTTTTTCTGAGCCTCTGTTTCGCCTTCCACTCACTGCCCAGGAAGGGCCGGCCCCTCCTGCCGCGTCTCTTGCATCCCGGATGTCCACCTCAGTCACGCCGCGCGACCGGATTGTCATCACCGGGGTTGGACTTACCAGCCCGATCGGGAACAACCTGGGCGAATTTCGAGCCAGTCTCCTCGCCGGTCGTTCCGGGGTGGTGGAGCGGGAAATTCGCTACATGGGGAAGGTGCTGGCCGGGGTCTGCAACTTCGACGAGCTGCGTTATCAGAAGCGGAAGGACCTGAGGCGCGGGACGCGTGCCGGTTCGATCTCGATTTATTGTGCCCGCGAGGCGGTGGCCGATTCGGGGCTCGACTGGGCCGCCGTCGAAAAGGACCGTGTCGGGGTTTACATCGGCATCACCGAGCACGGCAATGTCGAGACCGAGAACGAGGTCTATGAGATCTCGCAGTTCAACTACGACACCAAGGTCTGGTCGCATCACCACAATCCCCGGACGGTTGCCAACAACCCCGCCGGCGAGGTGACGCTCAACCTGGGAATCACCGGTCCCCACTACACCATCGGGGCGGCGTGTGCCGCGGGGAACATCGGCTTCATCCAGGGGATGCAGCAGCTCTGGCTGGGGGAAGTCGACCTGGCGGTTGTGGGGGGGGTCTCGGAGAGCATCCACACGTTTGGCATCTTTGCCAGTTTCAAGAGCCAGGGGGCCCTGGCCAGCCATGCCGAACCCGCCCGCGCCTCGCGGCCATTCGACAAGGCCCGCAACGGGATCGTGGTGGCCGAGGGAGGCTGCCTGTGCACGCTCGAACGGCTGTCGGACGCCCAGCGTCGCGGGGCGAAGATTTACGGCGAGATCGTCGGGTATGCGATCAACTCCGACGCCACCGACTTCGTGCTTCCCTACTCGAAACGGCAGGCCGAGTGCCTGCGGCAGGCGTTGAAGCGGGCCGGCCTGACCCCCGGCGACATCGACATTCTCAACACCCACGCCACCGCCACCGAGCAGGGGGATGTGGAAGAGTGCCTGGCGATCAAGGAAGTGTTTGGCGAGTGTTCGCGCCTGGCGATCAACAACACCAAGAGCTTCATCGGGCATGCGATGGGGGCAGCCGGGGCACTCGAACTGCTGGGGAACATCCCGTCGTTCCAGGACGGTTACGCCCACGCCACGATCAACGTCGATGACCTGGACCCGGCCTGTGACTGCGGGGCCGCCCAGATTGTCGCCAACCAGCCCCGACAGATGGGCAAGGTCACCTACATCCTGAACAATTCGTTCGGCATGCTGGGGATCAATTCAGCACTCGTCGTCAAGCGTTTCGACGAGTAGGGTCAGTCCCCGGTGCGCCCCCTGCGGTGCCGGGATGCGACGGTTGACGGGCCTGACGGAGCGTCGGGTATCGGGTGTTGAGCCTTGGGCTGCTGCGCCGAATGGCCAGCGATGGGCTTCCAGCCGGTTCTGGAACGAATCGATCGGGGCGTGTGGGAGGGGAAGGGGAGTCCAGGGGTTGCGTTGGGGACTGTTTCGGCAGCCTCTGGCGGGGAGTGTGGGAGTCCCGTGGTCCCCCAGTGGTGACCTGCGTGGGGTCTGGGCATTCCCAGATTCGGGAACACGGGAGTCGAAGTTGCAGCCGGGGCGGGTCCTGAGGACCATACGGGGCTGGTTCTGTGCGGCTGGTTCCCGGAAGTTGGGGGGGTTGGTCGCTGTGTCTGGCCTGAAATAGCCGGTGGGACCGAACCCTGGGGACGGCCTGGGTGGCCGGGCTGGGTGGTCAGGAATGGCCTCCCCAGATTGTCTGTGTCGAGTGTGTGACCGCTGATTTGGGCCGAACCGATCGGCCCGTGGAGTTCGAGGAAATGCAGCCTGAAGAGATTCGCCAAGTCCTGCTCGACATTCTGTCCCGGATTGTCCCCGATGAAGACCTCTCGGGGCTGCGGGACGAAGTGCCGTTCCGGGAGCAGATCGAGCTCGACAGCATGGACTTCCTGGACATCGTGATGGAACTGCGGAAGCAGTACCGAGTCCAGATCCCGGAAGACGATTACCCCCACCTCGCCACGATGGGGGGAGCGGTGAAGTATCTCACCCCCCTGATGAAAGATGTGAAGGCACCTGCCTGACGGTCGACGTCGGCCGCCCGGCCACTGGCCCGGCGGCTTTCACGGTTGGGACCTGCGGGCGGGATGTGTCTGCCGTGGTCTCTGTTGTGATGCGATCGATCGGATCTGGGCTGGACCCTTCTGGTTGACAGGGGGGCACGGCTGGTTGGGAATCGGGTCGTCGGGAATCGGGCCCGGTTTCTGGTTCTCGCGACGACTCCCGGTCCCGGGCGGTATTCGGGAGGTTTTTCCGAGCCATTTCCCGGGAGCTCTTCCGGGGCTTTCCACGTTGGTTCCCGTGACGGCGGGGCACTTCGCGTGAGCTACGAGACAATCATCATCGGGGCCGGGCTCTCGGGGCTCGCCGCGGGAATTCGGCTGGCCCACTTCGGCAAGCGCGTCTGCCTGCTCGAACGTCATACGACCATCGGCGGATTGAACTCGTTCTACCGCCTGCGCGGCCGCAATCACGACGTCGGCCTGCATGCCGTCACCAACTACAACCCCCGGGGAAGCAAGTCGGGACCCCTCCCCCGCATCCTGCGGCAGTTGCGCTTCAGCTGGGACGACTTCGGGTTCTTCCCCCAGTGTGGTTCGAAGATCAGTTTTCCCGGGGTGACCCTGCGGTTCGGGAATGACCCCGGACTGCTCGAATCGGAAATCGCCACCCGCTTCCCGGGCGAGGTCGAGGGTTTCCGCCGCATGGCCCGCTTCGTCGAAGAGCAGCCCTGGGGCACCTCCTTCCCCCGCGAGCAGACCGCCCGCACCCTGCTCAACGAGTATCTCCGCGATCCCCTGTTGATCGAAATGCTGCTGTATCCGGTGTTGTTTTACGGCAGTGCCTCGCCCCACGACGTCGAACTGACGCAGTTTCTGATTCTCTTCCGCAGCGTTTACCGGGATGGGTTCGCCCGTCCCTACGAGGGGGTCCGCCGCATCCTCTCGTTGCTGGTGAAGCGTTACCGACAACTGGGGGGCGAACTGCGCCTGCGGGCCGGGGTCCGGCACATCGAGTCGCGTGACGGCAAGGCGGTCGCGGTCATCCTCGACGATGGAACGCGGCTGGAAGCCGGGAGCATTCTCTCGTCGGCGGGAAGTGTCGAGACGGCGCGGCTCTGTGCCGACGAGTCGGACCCCGGGCGCGACCGCCTGGCTGCCGACCGCGTCGGCGAGCTGACCTTCTTCGAGTCGATCGCCTCGCTCGATGTGCCACCGGTCGATTTGGGGATTCCCGAAACGACCCTCTTCTACTGCAGCCGTCCGCGGTTCCAGTACGCCAACCCGGCAGAGCCGTGCCACGTCGATGCGGGCGTCATCTGCAGTCCGAACAACTTTGCCTACGATCAGCCGCTCGAAGACAACACGCTGCGGCTGACGGTGATGGCGAACAACCGGTTCTGGTTCGAGCAGCCCGACGAAGCGGCCTACCAGGCGCAGAAGCGGGACTGGAACGGGCGCATCTTCGAGGCGGCACTGCAGCACATTCCCGATTTTCGGTCGCACATCGTCGATCTCGACACCTTCTCGCCCCGCACGATCCGCAAGTACACGGGGCATCTCAATGGCTGCGTCTACGGCGCGCCCGAGAAGTCCTGGGACGGAACGACACCGCTGTCGAACCTGTTCCTGTGCGGCACCGACCAGGGGATGCTGGGAATTGTCGGGGCGATGTTTTCGGGAATCTCCATGGCCAACCGCCACCTGCTGGGGGGCCAGGGATGAACAAGGCGTTTGTGCGCGAGGCCGACGACATCGCACCGCGCTGTCCGGGCTGCGACTCTCCCGGGCAGGAGGTGCTGCCCGACACGCTGGCCGCACAGTTGACCCCCGAGTTGCGGACCGGCCTGACCGAGTCGGCGTGGTTCTGCGCGTTTGACCGGTGTGAGGTGGTCTACTTCGACGCCTTCGGGCGTTCGGTCAGGGCCACCCAGCTCGCACAGCCCGTCTGGCCGAAGGATCCCGCGGCACCGCTTTGCCCGTGCTTCGGCCTGACCTCAGCCGACATCGAACTCGACCTTGCCGAAGGGACCGTCACCCGGACCCGTGCCTGTGTGCAGCGCGCACAGACCCCCGAAGCCCGCTGCACCGTCACCAACCCGGCGGGTCAATCGTGCGTGGCCGAGGTGCAGCGCTACTACATGAAGCGGCGGAACGAATTGGGCTGAGTGAGGTTGAGGGGGAGCTGGAGGGAGGATGAGTGGGGGAGGCCGGCACGAATCGCGGGTGCTGGAGGCAGCGGGCAGACATCGCCCGGACAACTTCCCGCGGGACCGGCGCGAGCCGAGGATGGCGATCCCATCGGCAGGGCCAGAGAGGCAACGCGATCCGGGTCCGGCACCCGAGTGACGGGAGCGCGAACCTCCGTGTTCGCTCCCGCTGGGCCTCGGTTTGGGAAGACGCGTTGTGGGGCAGATCGGGGGGGTTCGGGACGCTGACGCACGGGCCAGCCAACTGTGTGCCACCGCAAACAAGTCAGTTTGCCTGGGACTCTCCACCGACAAAACCGTGGAAATCTACGAAACGACAGGCGGCAATCTCACCCCCTCCCCCACGCGGCCAGGTGAATGCTCTGGCCCACAGACCCGAAAAATGGGAAGTCTGGGGTTTTTGGGAAGTGTGCCTTGCCTTGCTGCCAGCAAAATCGCTTCAAGTTTCTCAATCGATACAGTCGATAGGTTCGAGACAGGCCCTCCTGACGCGACCTCTCTTGCCCCTCCTCTTTCCGGGCCCTTTCTGGAATGCACCCCGGCTCTGTGGTTCCCTTCCTCCCGTCCCGCTCGTCCCTGCGGCTGCTCGCTGGCCTGGTGCTCGCCGGTTGCCAGTTCGGGGCGGTCGTCGGGTGCGCTGTGACTCCCGGGCGGGCGACAATCCAGTCGGTGCAGACGGTTCCCGTCGCGCGAAACCACGCCCCTGTCAATCGACAGACGCTGCTCCCCCCTCAGGTCACCACCCATTTGCCGACGGGTTCGCAGCAGCAGGTTGCGACGGCGGCCCGGGTGCATCATCAGCTGAAGGTCCCCCATCAGCCCACCGCTCCCGTCGGCACACCCTTGCCCCTCGCGGGTGACAAGGTCGCCCAACGGCCGGCCAATGGTTCGCTTCATCCCCCCCAGGCGACAGCTTCCGCTGGCAAGCCCCAACGCCCCCGCAGCTCGGAGTTGAAACTGGTCTCGGGGGAAGAACCGGCACCGGCCCGCGAGGCGAGCAAGCCCCCGGCTGACCGCCCCCGTGCCAATCGGCTGATCGAACGGGCGCGCCACAACCTCGAACTGGGTTTTGAGGAAGAGGCCCTGCGCCTCGCCCAGATTGCCGAGCGGCTCGAATTCTCGGAACGGGTCCAGTACGCCCCCGGCGAAGAAACCCCCTCGCAGTTCATCGACCGCGTCTGGGGAGACCGCCGGCCTCCGCTCCCCGACTTCCCCGCCGCCATCGCCGTCGCGCAATCGCGCCGGATGGCCCGGCGTCCTGTCTTGGCGACCGCTGAGCCGGCCCCCGCCACACTTCCCACAACCCCCACCCCGGTCGCCACCGAAGTGGTCCCCCGCGAGGCGGTTGCCACGGCCGGGCCTGTTCCTGAGGAGGGCGAGACGATCGAGATTCCGGCCCTCACCGACGAAGAGTTCGAGGCGCTTGCCGCCACTGCCAAGCGTTTCAACCGGTCTCCCCATCGCCGCAAGACCCCGGCTCCCCCCGCGACCCCGGCCACCCCCACGGTGATTGTCGCGCTGCCGACAGAAACGTCCGAGACGGTTCTGGAGTCGGACGAGACGGCCCATTCGGACACCGAAGTCGCCAGCACCGCCGAAGCCGAGTTGGACGTTCCGCTGGAGGTCGAGGAGGAAGACCTGTTGGCGCTGGAAGAAGACTGGCCCGTACTGCTGGCATCCGATCCGCCGGCGGCTCCCGTGCTGCCCATGTACTGGAACTGGCACAGGGTCTGCCTGACCGGCTTCCTGTCGGGACTGGCCAGCCTGCTGGTGCTCTGGATCTGGCGCGAAATCGAGCGGTGGCACTACCGGGTCACCCGTCCGGTATAATTCCGGAATGAAGATCGTCCACGTCATCACCCGCATGATCCTGGGAGGTGCCCAGGAAAACACCCTGCTGTCGGTGGAAGGGCAGCAGGATGACTGGGGCGATGACGTCACCCTGATCACCGGGCCGTCGACAGGTCCCGAGGGGAGCCTGCTCGAACGGGCGGCGGCGGGAGGACGGCAGGTGCGCCTGCTTCCCGAGCTGTGCCGGGCGGTCTCCCCGTGGAACGACTGGCGCAGTCACCAGGTGCTTGTGCGGTGGCTGGCCGAGCTTGGTCCCGACATCGTCCACACGCACAGTTCCAAGGCGGGCATTCTCGGACGGTCGGCCGCGTGGAAACTCGGGTTGCCGGTGGTCCACACCATTCATGGGTCCCCGTTCCATCCGTATCAATCCCGACTTGCGAACCGGGCCTATCGCTGGGCGGAGGGGTGGGCTGCCCGACGCTGCGACCGGTTGATCAGCGTGTGCGACGCGATGACCGACCAGTACGTCGCTGCCGGGATCGCCCCACGCGGCAAGTTTGTGACGGTCTACAGTGGGATGGAGGTGGAACCATTCCTGCATCCCCCGCGCCCGCGCGACGTTGTCCGACGGGAACTTGGCCTGGGCCCCGGCGAGGTGGTGGTGGCGAAAGTTGCCCGGCTGTTCGAGCTGAAGGGGCATGACGATGTGATCGCCGCCGCGCCGCAGGTGATCGCCGCGAACCCTCAGGTGCGGTTCCTGTTCATCGGCGATGGCATCCTGCAGTCGACGCTGCAGCAGCAGATTGCCCGGCTCGGCCTGACGCCGTACTTTCTCTTCACCGGGCTGGTTCCCCCACAGCGCGTTCCCGAGTTGCTGGGGGCGAGCGACATCGTTGTGCACGCGAGTCTGCGCGAGGGATTGGCCCGCGTGTTGCCCCAGGGCTTGATCGCGGGAAAGCCGGTCGTCAGCTACGACATCGACGGGGCCCGCGAGGTGGTCATTCCCGGTGCCACCGGCTGTCTCCTGAACCCACGCGACATTCCCGCGCTGGTCTCGGCCCTGCTGGAACTCGCGGGTGACACCCCCCTGCGGGACCGCCTCGGCTCGGAAGGCCGGCGGCGCTTCACCGACCAGTTCCGCACCCAGACCATGACCCGCCGGCTGCGCGAGATCTATCACGAGGTCTTGCGGCAACGGAATCCCCCCACCCGCGTGCAGGCGTGAGGTGATGCGCGGGACAACTTTGGTGGTGTCGTGGCAATGGTCTCCAGTCTCTCCTGGTCGTCGGCATCCATGAAGATCCTGTTTCTGCACGGTTGGCACTCGGTGGTGGGTGGGGTGAAGCCGCTGTACCTGCGGCAGCACGGGCACGAGGTGGCGAATCCCGCGCTCGATGACGATTCGTTCGGGGGGGCCCTCGCGACGGCCCAGGCCGAGTTCGACCGGTTTCAGCCCGAGGTGGTGGTGGGTTCGAGCCGCGGGGGAGCCGTGGCACTCAACCTGCGCAGTGGAGCGACCCCGCTGGTGCTGCTGTGCCCCGCCTGGCGGAGGTGGGGCGACGCCCGCACGGCGAAGCCCGGGACCGTGCTTCTGCACAGCCGGCAGGACGACGTCGTGCCGTTTGCCGATTCGGAAGAACTGGTCCGAAACAGCGGTCTGCCAGCGGGTGCCCTCATTGAGGTTGGGACCGATCATCGCCTGGCCGATCCCGAACCGCTGCGGGCTCTGTTGCGGGCGTGCGAAGAGGCGGCTTCCAGGCCCGGTGCGTCGGCCACGGTGAGCCAGCATGACCTGCTGCGGGAGTTTTCTCCCCCGCCCAGCGGTCGCCAGCAGCACCTGTTGCGCGATGATCTGCATGCCCGGGTGGTGCTGTTCGGATTTGCGGCGGGGGCGGGACTGCCCCGGCACCAGTCCCCGCATCCGGTCTTGCTGCAGGTGGTGCAGGGGCGCGGAACCATCACGCTCGACGGAACCCCCCACCAGGCCGAGACGGGGGCGTGGTTCCAGTTGCCGCGGTCGCTGCCCCACGCGATCGAGGCGAGCGAGCCGATGCTGTTGCTGCTGACGATTCTGAAGTAGGGCCCGCGGCGGCAACCGCAGGCGACCGGCAGTTGACCTGGCACAGTTGACCTGGGGCAAGTGACTTGGGCCGAGTCACCCGGGGACGGGCCGTCGACTCGACACGGGGGGCTGGTTGTGCCTGCGGCGGTGTCGCGCTACCATCGCGGGCAGACCGGAGTCTGTTCTTCCCGAAGGGTCCCTCCCGATGCTGCGCTTCTGTGTCGTCCTGCTGTGTGGTCTGTGGTCGTGTGGCGCGCTGTCTGCCGACCGGGTGACGTGTGGACTGGTGGCCGACCGGGCTGCCGTGGGGGCCGAGCGGGTTCTGAACGAGCTCACCCCCGCCGAGATTGCCGAGGGGTGGATTCGCCTGTTTGACGGCAGCACGATGTTTGGCTGGAAGGCCAACAACGATGTGAACTGGCAGATTGTCGACGGGGTGATCCAGGCCGACCAGGGAGAACCGGGGCTGTTGAACACCACGAGCGAGTTCGCCGACTACGAGCTGTTGTGCGACTTTCGTCTCGAGAAGGGGGGGAACAGCGGGATCTTCCTGCGGACATTGCCGACCCCGAAGGAAGTGACGAAGGATTGCTACGAGCTCAACATGTGCGATTCGCACCCGGCGTTTCCGACGGGCAGTCTCGTCGGCATCGTGAAGCCCTCTGAAAAGGTCACGGGTGAAGAGAAGTGGATGACGTACCGGGTGATCTGCCAGGGGAAGAAGATCCAGGTGTGGCTCGACGGGAAGCCGATTCTCGACTTCACCGATGACCGTCCCGAAGCGCGGTTCCGGGGGGTGATCGGGTTGCAGAAGAACGCGGGGAAGGCCGAGTACCGCAACATCTTTCTGCGTCCCCTGTCGACCCGCCCGCTGTTCAACGGGAAGGATCTCACGGGCTGGCACCTGGTACCGGGCAGCAAAAGCCGGTTCACGGTGGCCGACTCGGAGATCCAGGTGGTTGATGGCCGGGGGTTCCTCGAGAGCGATGCCGAGTTTGGCGATTTCGTGCTGCAGGCCGAGGCGAAGACCAACGGAGCGCTGCTCAACAGCGGCATTTTCTTCCGGGCGATGGCGGGGACCGAGAAGGATCCGTCGAATGGCTACGAGCTGCAGATTCACAATGGCTACAAGGACAACGACCGGACCAAGCCGGCCGACTTCGGGACCGGGGGGATTTACCGCCGGATCCCGGCACGCAGGGTCGTCTCCAATGACCGCGAGTGGACGCAGCTGACGCTGGTGGCGACAGGTCCGCACATTGCGGCGTGGGTGAATGGCGAGCAGGTGACCGACTGGACCGACACCCGCAAGCCGAGCGAAAACCCGCGCGAGGGGCTGCGGACGAAGGCGGGGCGGCTGAGCCTGCAGGGGCACGACCCGACGACCGACCTGCGGTTTCGTGGGCTGAAGGGGGCCGAATTGCCCCCGATCCCGGCGAAGCCCTGAGGCGGGTGCGCCACGGCCCCGTTTGCCGGCTCGACCCGTTCTTCCCAGTTTGCCGGGAGCCCCCAGAAAACTGCCGTTGACCTCGATCGCGGACGTGAGTTACAGACCCCGCTGGTTTCCGACCCTTCCAGGGAGAGTCTGTGATGCGTGCCGCGTGGCTTCGTTGTGTGCCCGGTGTGGTGTGTGGGTTGCTGCTGTCTGCCCCAGTGCAGGCCCAGAAGCGCGAAGTGACGGTCGAGTACATTCTCTCGACCTTCAAGCCCCAGCATTCCGACGTCGAGATCGACACGCCCGACAAGAAAGAGTGGGCGAAGTGCAAGGTCGAGCTGATTGGCCAGAACGAGGGCTACCTTGTGCTGGGCCCGGCCGGGCAGACACTGCGGCGGTTTCTCGACACCAACGGCGACGACAAGACCGACCAGTGGGGCTATTACAACGGCGGGCTCGAGGTCTATCGCGAGCTCGACACCAACGGCAACAACAAGATCGACCAGGTGCGGTGGCTGAACCTGGGCGGCACGCGCTGGGGGCTCGACACCAACGAAGATGGCCGGATTGACGAATGGAAGATGATCTCGGCTGAGGAAGTGAGCCGGATGGCGGTCCGGGCCCTCGTGGCGAACGACCCCGACCTGCTGGCCCCCCTGCTGATCAATGCGGAAGACATCCAGTCCCTGGGGCTGAAGGGCCCCTTGGAAGAGGCCCTGCTGAAGTCGGTTGAGGGAGCCCCGGCCAAGCTGGCGAAGGTGGCTCGCGGCTCGAAGGTCATCACCCCGCGCACCGCCTGGCGCCGGTTTGATTCGTCGGGACCGGGGGTCATTCCCGCCGACACGCACCGCAGTCGCGGCGACCTGTTTGTCACCGAGAACGCGATGGCGTTCGTCGATTATGGCGATGCCAAAAAGCAGGGCATTGTCGTGCTGGGTGAGCTGATCCGGGTGAACGACACCTGGAAGCTGACCGGCATTCCGACCCCGGCCGATCCCGAGGGGAATGTCGAGCTCCCCAGCGGCATTGTGATGTTTGAATCGGCGAAGGGGCCCGTCGCGGCGACCGGCACTCCCACCCCGTCGGGGGCGGTGTCGGAAAAGATGGTGAAGCTCTTCGAGCGGTTGCGGGCGCTGCAGGACACTCCTCCCGCGGGAACCGCCCCCCGGGCCGACTGGGAGAAGCACTACAAGGAACTCGACACCACGCTGGTGCTGATCTTCAACGAGTCGGAGACCGATGCCGACCGCGAGCAGTGGGTGCGACAGCTGCTCGACACCATCAATGCCGGGGTGCAGTCGGGGCATTACCCGCCGGGCATTGGCCGGATGAAGGCGCTCGAGAAGGAGATCAAGAAAAAGTTTCCCCGGCTGGCGGCATTTGCCGAGTATCGCCGGACGTGGGCCGAGCACACTGTGGCGATGCGTGACGCCGAGGACGACGAGGGCCGCAGCAAGGTCCACGACAAGTGGCTGAAGGACCTCGAGGCGTTTCTCGAGCAGTATCCCGAGTCGGAAGATGCGGCCGAGGCGGGACTGCAGCTTGGTTTCGAGTACGAGTTCGCCGGGAAGGTCGAGAAGGCTCGTGCCTGGTACCAGAAGGTTTCGACAAGTTTCGCGAAGACCGAGTCGGCACGCCGGTCGGACGGGGCGTTGTTGCGCCTCGGGCTGAACGGCAAGCCGTTGCAGATCGCGGGAACGTCACTGGCGGGTGGACCCATCGACAGCAAGCAGTTCAAGGGCAGGACACTGCTGGTGCTCTTCTGGGACACACGCAGCAAGCCGGCCGCCGAGGATCTCCCCGCGCTGAAGGAGCTTTACGATCAAAACCATGCCCGGGGATTTGAGATTCTCGGGGTGAACCTCGATCCCGAGAAGGAGCTGGCGAACAGTTTCATCCGGCAGCGGGGCATCGCCTGGCCGCAGATCCACGAGGAAGGGGGACTTGAGAGTCCTCCCGCGCGGAAGTTTGGCATCATCACCCTGCCGACGATGTTTCTGGTCGACCCGGAAGGCCGGGTCATCAGCCGGAATGCGTCGGTCGACGACATCAAGGCGCACCTGTCGGGAGACAAGGCGGCGCGGAAGTAGACTTGCGGCCGTTGGCCGACTTGGGTGTGGTGAGTTCGTGGAACAGGTTTTCAACCGGTTCGTGAATTGGACTGGCCGCGGCCCGGGTGATGGTGGGTTTGTGTGGCCGGGTGAGATGGGTTCGTGCAGACCTGGAGGTCTACACCACGTTGGGCCGTGGAATAGGCTTTTAGCCTGTTCGTGAATTGGAGCAGCCGCGGCCGGGGTGGTGGTGGGTTTGTGTGCCCGGGTGAGATGGGTTCGTGCAGACCTGGAGGTCTACACCACGTTGTCGCCCGTGGAATCGGCTTTTAGCCTGTTCGTGAAATGGAACAGCCGCGGCCCGGGTGATGGTGGGTTTGTGTGCCCGGGCGGGATGGGCTCGTGCAGACCTGGAGGTCTACACCACGTTGTCGCCCGTGGAATAGGCTTTTAGCCTGTTCGTGAAATGGAACAGCTGTGGCCCAGTTGGTGGGGTTTGTATGCCCCCGGGTGGCGTGGGCTCGTGCAGACCTGGAGGTCTGCACCACGTGTGGGCCGTGGAATCGGTCCGCTCAGAACGAATAGCTCTTGTTCTTGATGTCGAAATCGAGGTCCTGCAGGGCGAGGTCGGTCCGCAGGTTGAGATAGGTGTATTCTTCGACGAGGGGAGCCTCGCCCCCCTTTTGGGTCGGGTAGCCGTAGCCCGCGAGCCGCAACGGCAGTTTCGTCTCGGGATGAATCGTCACCTGCACCTTGTGCATCGGGAACTGCGGCCGGGCGGTTGGATGCACCACTTCGTGCATGACCCCCTTGATGCCGCCAACATCGACCCCTTCGACCAGTCGCACCTCGGCCTCGCCATGCTTCGCCTCGCCGGCCCAGCGGGTCAGCAATTGGCTGAGGCCCCGTTCGATTCCCGCCATCGTGATCGGGTAGCGATTCTCTTCCATCACCTTGTCGCTGGTCGGGGCGAACGACACGGTTCCGACCCACGAGGCGAGTCCCGCCGCCTCATGCACCCACAACCGCCCCTTGTTCTGACCATCGACGTAGAGCACCTCGCGACCGGCATGGGGCTCGACGTACTTGAGGTAGACGCTGAAGGGGGCGTGCCGCAGTTTCATGACCATCGTGGTCTTCAGCAGCGGTCCGCCGGGACGAACCACTTCGCGCTTCACCAGCGTGGTGACATAACCGGGGGCCTTGCGGATCAGGGCGAGCGCCTCTTCGACCCCCTTCGCCGCGGGACCGATGGCCGATTCCCGCAGCACCGTCATCTGCTCCTCAGCCGGGGTGGCCGAGAACGACGCCGCCTGGACCGGGACCTGAGCCCCCCCCTCGCGGCGTTCTCGCAGCCGGGTTCCCAGCCGGTCTTTCGGTCCGCCGGCCATCGCCGGGGCGAGGGGTGCGAACAACCCGGCCGCTCCCGCTGTCAACAGGGACGAGAGGAACTGGCGACGATCGGTGGCAGGAAGAATGTGGCTCATGCCGTCCCTATCGGTTGCCACTCCCCCCTTCCATGCGGCCAGCGCCCGTTCGCCCGACTGTTTCCCGACAATTTGTAACTTTTGCAGCATTCCTGACAAAAAGATTCAAGTCGCAGCAATCGGTCTTGTTCGTTTTTCGGGGATGTCGTATCTCTCCGCCTCCCTTCCCACCCCTCGCCCCCATCCCCTGGGGACTCGTCGAACGGGTGGACCCTGACCCATCTCCAGAAGGAATCCCGCCATGCACAAGCTCTTCGTTCTCGCCTTCGGCCTGGTTGTCGCTGCCGCCCTCAATGGCTGCTGCTGTTTCCCCTGCTGCGGTGGCGGCGGTGGCGGATCGTGCGGCTACGGTGGTGGTGGCTGCAGCACCGGTGCCTGCGGCGTGCAAGGGGCGTATTATGCCCCCGCTCCGTGCAACGGCTCGTGCGGCATCTGACGTCCTCCGCGGCAAACGCCCCGCTGTCGATGTCGCGTCCCGGCTCTGCCCGGCACTCTCTGGCCCGCCTGGTTGGCGTTCACTTCGCCCCGCGCCTCCCCCATTCATCGGGAGCGTCGCACGGCGATGGGCAACCCGCCCCGCCTGGGTGCCATCGGCTACCGCCCGATTCGTCGCGATTGTCTCCCCCGTCGGCTCCATCGTCTGATGGATGGCCCAGTTCGGGGTGTCGACCATCGTCCGCGGCATTCGACTCGTGACCATCGCTCATCGGGCCTGTCCGGCTCGGCGAACGCCCTGCGCTTCGACGCTGCGGCGCTGCGTCATTGTGCCGATGAGGCGCGACAGCCGACGGGATGGATCTGCACCCAGGCCACCCAAGTGTTTTCCGCTGCGCACGCGCGGCGGGCACATCCGGGGGCGCTGGCCTGCTGGGAGCCGGTTGCCATCCGGAAGGGACCGGTGTCGACCGCGGCGTGTGAAGTCTCGCGGGCCGGGTGGCCTGCGCGATGCCGGTCGGTCGTTGGCGAAGACGGCGCTGCGCGGACCCGGGGGAGAACGCCTGCGGGAATTCCCGGGCGAATCTTCGGGCTATTGGTTCAGGCCATACACCAGGATGTTGACCGCCATCCGGACCGCGTCTTCGTGCACGTAGCCCGAGCAGGCGACCGAGGCCTGGCGCTCGAGCGCACAACTGATGTCGTATTTGCTGTAGACGACCACGTAGCGATTGTTGACGGCAATCCCCTCGAGAAACGGCTCGACCGTTTTGACACCGGGCTCGGCGGTTCCCCCGGCACCTCCCAGGTCGCCCTCCCGCCGTCGGACCGTTTTCAACTGGTGCCCCGAGCGGCTGAGAAAGATCTCATGCCCCACGGGAATGCGTTCCAGTTCCTGTCCCGGATAGACCTGTTTGAGCAGCCGGCGAAAGCTCTGGTCGAACGCCGGGGTCCCGCAACAGGCGTCGGCAAACAAAAATCCGCCGTTGTCGAGAAATTTCCGCAGGCGTTCGATCTCGTTTTTCGTGAGCTGGAAGTCGTGCCGTCCGTGCATGTAGAGCAGCGGGTACTGGTACAGGTTGCGGTCGACCAGGGTGATGTCGCCGGTCTTGGTGGAGACCGGCAGGAAGGCCGACGACCGGGCCGCCTGCATGATGCGCCGCAGGGCCTGCGGGGCGGCATCCCAGTCCCCCGTGTAGCGGATCTTCCGCAGCTCGACGAGGTCGCGCTCGGCGGTGCTGGCCGACTCCCCCGTCGGGGCGGTTGTCTCCCGTTCGAGCTTGTTGAGAATCTCGCGCCCCGTCACGTACGCCACGATGTTGACCCCCACCTGGTTCGCCCGGGTGATCATCGCGACCAGTTCCTGGGGACGCTTCGGGACCTGGAAGCTGGTCCATTTGTCCCACAGGCACGAGAGATCGTGGGGGGAATAGATGATGCTCGTCCGGCATCCCACGTCGAGACCCCACAGTTCGACCGTCGGCTGGTTGGTCTGCTTGTCGATGAGGTCGTACTCGGCACGAAACACCGGATGCTCGGCCTTCAGCAACTGCAGCTTCGCCTCGGAGGGGGGCATGATCTGCCGGACCAGCTCGCGGAATGACTCGTCGAAGGCGCCGCTCTGGCAGTTGTTGACCGCCAGCAGGAATCCTCCCTGGGCGAGAAACTGACGCAGCATCTCGACTTCGCGCTCGGCGAGGTTGATTGCCTCGGTCCCCGAGAGATAGCAGATGGGAGACTGCAGCAGGTCTCCGACGGTCGCCCGTCCGACATCCACGGTCTGCCAGTTCAAGAGCTTCGGCCACTTGGGAAGCCCCGTGATGTGCTGGGTGAGATTCCGCGCGTCATCGGGATGCCGATTCCAGTCGCGCGAATCAATCTGTTTCGTCCGCTCGTTCCGCTTGCCGAATTCGAGCTTGTTGAACAGCACCGGCGCGAGTCCCTTCGAGAGGAAGATGAGGGAGAGGCTCGTTCCCACAACTTCATCGTTCTCTCCCTCCTGGCCGCCGCGCCACGCGCCACTCACCCGGTTCTGCTGGCTGACGAGAAACTCGGCCCCGTCGCGGTACCAGTCGTACTGTTCGCCGCGGCTGTTGACGAAGAACCGCCGGCCG
>Ga0315902_10005687_pt1 | contig 17472 bp, 19 predicted proteins | sample LakEriMetagenome_9_FD_203523 | JGI IMG/M metagenome (GOLD analysis project Ga0315902, IMG submission 203523) | Freshwater fungal communities from buoy surface, Lake Erie, Ohio, United States - Buoy 12 MA117 | ecosystem: Environmental > Aquatic > Freshwater > Lake > Lake biofilm | place: USA...
GCGTTTGAGCGTCTGGCAACGGGTCGGGCCGGACTGGCAATGCGTCGCCTACGCCGACTTCAATCCGGTTTGAGGCACATTTAGCACGGCATTGACCGACGCTCGTTTCACGGTCTCAAGCGCGCATCGGAAAATTCATTTCGGGGTAAAGATACGCACAGGCAGCTGCTGCAAAACGAGCGCGGGGTCCGAGCCGGTGGACATGGTCGAGGTGGCGGCTTTGGCGCAGGCGATGGTCGCATCGGCCAGTTCGCGAAATTTGAAGCCGCTGGGCTGATCCGCGCGCTCCGTCGCCGGGTATTTGTTCTTCAAGGCGTCCAGCCCGGAAGCTTCGCGGCCTGTTTGATCCAGGTCTTCATCTGCTTTTCGTCGAATTCGCCTTCGCGAATGTCGATCCAACGCGCTTCGCCGCTTTTATCCGTGCCGCCAGGTGGGATTGGTTTCAACGAAAGACCGCGGAAGAAAGTGACCTTCACGTAATTGGTCAGACAATGCGCCCCGAGGAACCAGCCGCGGTCTCTTGCGCCGTAAAACGGAGAGTTCCAACGCACTGCCTTCTGTACGCCGGGCACCGTCTTGGTAATCAGCGCGTCGAGTTGCCGTCCGATGTCCTGCTTCCAACCCGGCATGGCCGCGATGTAAGTCTGCACCGGCGCATCGCCGTCGCCTTTGGGGATCTGCGGGTTCCCGCCGGAGAGGAGCTTCGGTGTTGCGCTTTTTCGGGAGGGTGTATCGGACGTCTTTTTCACCAGCGCATGAAAGGCGGCGGGCTGAAAGGATGTTTGGAGAACCAATCCTTCGCTCCGCCTAGCAGGAATTTGTGGAAACCGGCGTTGGGAAATTCCGATTTCAGCTTGGCGATGAGAGCGGAGGGAATTCCGAACTTGAAGAGCCCGAGCGAGAAGTCCACGAGATCGCCTTTTCGGAAGATCTCGACGAGTGGATAAGCGGGATCGCGGTAGGGTCGGACCTTGTGATGCATCTCGATCATCAGGGCGATTTCGTCCGCCCAGTGGGAAAGGTTGTTCGCCGCCAGCCATTTCTGCGCCTGCACCACCGAGGGTGAGAGATAAGCCACGGTGTTGTCAGACCAAAGACCGATATCGTGGAATGCGGCGGCAATCGCCAGCTTGTCCTTCTCTTCGTTCGAGCATGGTTTGAGCGCCAGGCAACAGTTGAACATGCGGTAGACGTGTCCGCGGTAACCTTCGTAGGTGTTGCCGATCTGCTCCTTCCAACTGGAGAGAATTTGCTCGATCAGGGGATGATTGGTGACGGTATCCATTTGGCGTGCTTTTCTGCCTCTGGCTCGTTGTTACCGCGGAGTCAAAATGCGCACGAGCAACTGCTGCAAAATGAGCGCGGGATCGGAGCCGGTCGACATTATTGAGGTCGCGGCTTCGGCGCAGGCGATGGTCGCATCGGCCAGTTCGCGCACTTTGAAGCGCTTGGCCTCCTGCGCGGATATGTAGAAACCGTAGGCATTGAACGTGCCGTCCTTTTTGCGGGGAAGGATGTCCTTCGCTTCCTGGGGCAATTGCTCCAGCGCGGATTGGAATGGAGGGTAACTGGGCGGGACGCGAAGGCCGTATTCCTCGATGAGGACAGCGGCGGCGGTCATGCGCTGGATAGTCGGCATGATGGCGGCGTAAAGGAGGCCGACCGGTTCCTCGCCCTGTGCGAGAAGTTTTTGCAGGCAGTTGCTCGCGCTCTTGAGATTGCGGCGGGCGAGGCAATTGCCGAGTTCGAAGATGATCCCGCGCCGTGTTTCCGGCACCAGCAGGGTGATATCTTCCTCGCTTATTTCGCAGCGCTCATCGCCGAGGTAGGTGTCGATTTTGTCGAGTTCGTTGAGGACTTGGCGGGTGTCGGAACCGACATAGGCGGCGAAGCGCTCGAGGGCGTCGGGATGGAACTTCAGTTTGCGCTCGCGCGCCGCAGAGGTCGCCGTCTGCCGCGCGGCTTCGTCCTCATCGAAACGCGGACCGCCGGACGGCTTGTCGATCACGTCGGTCGTGGCGACTTTGCTCAGCGATTTGTAAAACGTGCGGCGTTTGTCCGGACTGATCGCGCTGAAGAGCAGGCGTGTTCCGTCCGGGAGTCCGCCTTCGAGCACCTTCTGCAATTCCTCGAGCGCCTCGAGCACCGTCTTGCTCCCGCCGAGCTGCGTGTCGGAGAGAAAATTCGCGTTCTTCAGCCAGACGAGTTTTTCCGCGGCGAGAAATCCCGGCATGCTGAGCGAGAGGATGCCCTCGCGGATAATGTTCGACGCGTGCTCGGCGTTGTCGGCATGTGCGTCGAGGGTTTCGAGGGCGAACTCGCCGCCTTCCGCGGGCGCCAACTCGGTCGCGAGTTCCTTGGCGCGGGCCTTGACCGCCATTTCGTCATTGCCGGCGACGAAATGGATCGCGGCGTCCTTGGCGGCTTTTTTCGTTTTAGTTGCTGGCATGGTAATTCAGCGGCGACGTTGCTTCACAGCGTAGGTCACCGGACACCGGATGGGGGAGATTTTTTCCGAAAGCTCTGGGTTCGCAGTCTTTTTCTTTAGCCGGAACGATGCAATCGAACCACGGATTACACGGATTTCACAGCGCAGGCTTGGTGACACGGCCCCAAGGCAAATGGTTTCCAGAGCAACGACGATTGATGGCGGGCATCGAGGGTGTTCACCAAATGGTGAGATCTCTGTCACCAATCGCTTTGTTTCAAAATCCTCTGTTATCGGTGCCATCAGTGTAATCCGTGGTTAAACTCTTCTGTATGGACATGACTTAGGGCATAGGATGTCGGTCTATGAAAAGTCTCCTCTTCTCCCCTTGGTCCGCAGTCCTCGCCTGCGCCGCCCTCAGCACCATCACCGACACGCTCGGCACGACTTGGTGGGAGCAGAAAAAGTTATGGATGCTCTTGGCCATCGTGGGTCTCTCCCCGCTGGTCTTTCTGGCCTTTGGCTATGTCGGCTCTCAGTTTGGCCTGGCCAAGGCCTCGAGCCTGACCAACACGCTGGTGGTCATTGGCCCGATCTTGGTTGGGATCATCTTCCGTGGAGAACTTCGGCAGCTTTCGGCGGTCGAAATCGCGGGCATCGCCATGGCGGTGGCCGGTATCGTTCTGCTGACCGTTTTCAGTCCGCGCGAGGTCGGCTGAGCTCCCGCGCATTGAAGAGATTATCTGCGGCGCTTTTTCGCCCCGTAACTCACGGGGCGGCGGGTTGGTGAAATCTTTTCCAGTCCGGTGCCCGCTTTGAGTTCGGTGATCTGATCTCGGAGTAGCGCGGCGCGCTCGAATTCGAGGGCGGATGAAGCCTCTTCCATTTCCTGAGTCAACTCGGCGAGAAGTTCCGAGAGCGAGAGACCCGCGCCACCCTCGGCGACGCGCGCAGTTTCGTCCGACTTGCCTTTGAGAATGACATGGAGGCTCTCCTGCACGGCGCGCTGCACGCTGCGTGGAGTGATGCCGTGCTGCTCGTTGTATTCCATCTGGCGGCGGCGGCGGTAGTCGCTGATCTCGAGCAGGGCGCGGATGCTGCCGGTCATGTTGTCGGCAAAGAGCACGACTTCGCCGTCGACGTGGCGGGCGGCGCGGCCGGCGGTCTGGATGAGCGAGGTCTGGCTGCGCAGGTAGCCTTCCTTGTCCGCATCGAGGATGCAAACGAGCCCGACCTCGGGCAGGTCGAGGCCTTCGCGGAGCAGATTGATGCCGACGAGGATGTCGAACTCGCCGGCGCGCAGGGCGCGGAGGATTTCTACGCGCTCGATGGTGTCGATGTCGCTGTGGAGGTAGCGAACCTTGAGTCCGATATCGCGGAGGTAATCGGAGAGATCTTCGGCCGTGCGCTTGGTCAGTGTGGTGACGAGGATACGCTGTTGTTTTTCGATGCGCTGGCGGCAGAGTTCGATCGTTTCGTCGATTTGGTCTTTGAGCGGGCGGATGGTGATTTTCGGGTCGAGGAGGCCGGTGGGGCGGATGATCTGCTCGGCGACAAGCGGAGCGCCGGGATTGGAGACGTTAAACTCGTCGCGGGCGCGCTGGAGGAGGTCTGCGCTTTCCTCGATGGTGAGACGATTGTCGGGGCGGACCGCCGGGAGGAATTCCTTGTTGCCGACATGGCTGTTGCGGATCTCGAAATCGCCGGGTGTGGCGCTCATGTATAGAAGTTGGTTGGTCATGCCCATGAACTCGGGGAAATTGAGCGGGCGGTTGTCCATCGCGCTGGGCAGACGGAACCCGTAGTCGACGAGGACCTGCTTGCGCGATCGGTCGCCGGCATACATGCCGCCGATCTGCGGGATGGACGCGTGCGATTCGTCGATCACGCAAAGGTAGTCCTTGGGAAAGAAGTCGAGCAGGGTGTAAGGACGTGATCCGGGCGGGCGTCCGCTCAGGTGTCGCGAGTAATTCTCGATCCCGGTGCAAAATCCCATTTCCTCCATCATCTCGAGGTCGAACTCGGTGCGCATTTTGAGGCGCTGCGATTCGAGGAGCTTGCCCTGCGACTCGAGTTCGGCAAGGCGCCCGTCGAGTTCCGTGCGGATGGTTCCGAGGGCACGGCGGAGCTTGTCCTGCGGGGTGACGAACTGCTTGGCGGGGAAAATGGTCAATCCGGGCACGGATTCCGATACGTGGCCGGTGAGCGGATCGACGATGCTGATGCGGTCGATGTTGTCGCCGAAAAATTCCACGCGCACGGCCGTCTCGTCCATGTTGGCCGGGTGAACCTCGACCACGTCGCCGCGCACGCGGAATTTTCCTCGGCCGAAGGCGATGTCATTGCGCTCGTAGAGCAGGTCGACGAGACGGCCGAGGAATTTTTCGCGCGACATTTCCTCATTCGTTTTCAGCGGCAGAAGCATGTTCTTGTAATCCTCCGGGGAGCCCAACCCGTAGATGCAGGAGACGCTGGCCACGACGAGCACATCGCGGCGGGAAAGCAGGGAACTGGTCGCGGAAAGGCGCAGGCGCTCTATCTCTTCGTTGATGGAGGAATCTTTCTCGATGTAGGTGTCGGTCCGTGGGATATAGGCTTCGGGCTGGTAGTAGTCGAAGTAGCTGACGAAATACTCGACCGCGTTGTCGGGGAAGAATTGCTTGAATTCGGAATAAAGCTGCGCGGCGAGGGTCTTGTTGTGCGAGATGACCAGTGTGGGGCGGTCGAGGTTGCGGATGACATTCGCCGCGGTGAAAGTCTTGCCCGATCCGGTCACGCCGAGGAGTGTCTGATGCCGGTTGCCGGCCTCGAGCGAGCGGGTGAGTTTATCGATGGCCTGGCCCTGGTCTCCGCAGGGTGCGTGGGGCGAGGTGAGGCGGAAGGAGCTGGCCATAACCCGCCAGCATAAGCGCGGAGCGGGCCGCGCGCCAGCGGGTGATTTGAACAGAAGGTAACGAAGGACACGAAGGAGATTGAGAAAAGGGAGAGCAGGGACTACTGTCCGATGAACACCGCGTCCTCATGGCGCGGCCCGAATTTCACAAAGTTTTATGGTCAAAATCGTCAACCAACTCGCCGTCTTCATCGAAAACAAACCGGGAACCCTTGCTTCCGTCTGCGAAACGCTGGCCAAAGCTGGGATCAACATCTGGGGCCTCTCCACCTCGGACACCACCGATCACAATGTGGTCCGTCTGGTAGTCAGCGACCCGAAGCGCGCGCTCTCCATTTTCGAGGAACGCGGCACGCTCGTGGTGGAAAGCGACGTCCTCATGGTCGAGAACCGCAACCAGCCGGGTGCCCTGACCAAAATCGCCAAGGCCCTCGCCAAAAAGAAGATCAACATCGAATACGCCTACCTTGCGAGCCATCCGGGCGATGTGCGCGGATTGCTCATCCTGCGCGTCAACAATCCGAAGTCCGCGCTGGCCGCGCTCAAGGCGCTGAAGATTTGAGGTGGATCGCGCCGTCCCGGCGCGATATCGGGATGAAATCGTGCCGGGACGGCACGATCCACCTTACGGAGGCGTCATGCCTGTATCGCCGTGCACCGCGGCGGCGTATTCGCGCACGGCTGCGGTGATCGCGGACGCCGTATCGGCACGCTGCTTGGCGAACTTGGGTTTGAACCATGGGTAGAGCCCGACCAAGTCGTGCAGGACGAGAATTTGTCCGTCGCATCCTTCGCCGCTCCCGATGCCGATGGTCGGGATTTGCAGGTCGGCGGTGATTTCGGCGGCGAGTCCGGGGATGATAATCTCCATGACCACGGCGAAGGCGCCTGCTTCCTGGACCGCCGCCGCATCGTGCCGGATAGCTTCGGCTTCCTCTGCCGTGCGGCCTTTCACTTTGTACCCACCCTCTTCGCGGATGTGTTGCGGGAGCATGCCGATGTGGGCGAGCACGGGAATTCCCGCGGTGACCAGCGCGCGGATCTGCGGGGCCAAGGCCGCGCCACCCTCGAGTTTGACCGCTTGGGCTCCGGCTGCGATGAGGCGGCGTGCGTTGGTCACCGCTTCGTCCGGCGTGCGGTAGGTGTCGATCGGCAGGTCGGTGACAATGACGGCGTTTTTCACCCCGCGGCCGACCGCGCCGGTATGGCGGATCATGTCGTCGAGGGTGACCGCGGTGGTGTCGGGGTAACCGAGCACGACCATGCCGAGCGAATCGCCGACCAGAATGAGGTCGGCGCCGGCTTCATCGACCAGACGGGCCGTCGGGTAATCGTAGGCGGTGAGCGCGGCGATCTTTTCCCCTGCGCTTTTGCGCGCGCGGAATGTTCCGGCCAAGTCGTTCATGAAGGCTCAATCTCGCGCCGATGGCGTCCGGCGGCAAGCCCGCTCACCATGTCTCGTTCGCCAGTCGGACGGCGGGCGATGCGGGAAGAGCGGCGAGGAGTTGTGCCACGGTGAAGTGCTGGCCGGGCAAAACGAGATCGGGCCGGATGTCGGCGAGAGGCTGAAGGACAAAGCGTCGGGCGGTCATGCGCGGGTGCGGCAAGAGGAGTCCGGGCGTGCCGGTGCGCGTGTCGCCGGCGTAAAGCAGGTCGAGATCAATCTCCCGCGGGCTGTTCTTCGTGCGGTGTGTGGCGCGGCCCTGTTCCTCTTCGAATGCGCGCAAGCGGGCGAGCAACGCCACCGGCTCAAGCTCACTTTCGATTTCCATGACAGCATTGTAAAATCCGGCAGTGTCCGGCGCGCAATCGACCGGTTCGGTTTCGTAGAGCGCGGAGCAGAGCGGCGCTTCGGGGCCGGTATGTAGCGAAGAGAGAAAGCGCTTCGCCGCAGCGAGCTGTGCCGCGCGGTCGCCGAGGTTCGATCCGAGGGCAATCCCTGCTTTCATGAGGGCCACTGTAAGTCGATCGGCTTTGCGGGGAAACCGCAGAGAACGCGGAGTGCGCAGAGTTTCGATACCGATGACCAAAAGGTTCTGGGCGTCCGGCAAGGTGGATCGCGCTCTCCGAGCGCGATTTTTCAGTCTGGAAATCGCGATGGGGCCTCCGGTTCGGAGAGTCTGCGACTCGGAGAGACATCGCGATCCACCCCACGATTAAAGTCGGAAATTGTTTGGGGTCTGGTATGGGGTGATCGCCACGTTTGCGGGCCCGAGGTCGACGTGGTAGGGAATGTCCGATGCGCACCGGCATACTTTGTCTCATTATCTGCTTTGCCGCCTGCGGCGCGGCCTTCGCGCAGGAGGATGAGGACGTTTCGCCCTACAAGGAAATGAAGACACTGGCCCGCGCCATCGAACTGGTGCGGCAGGATTACGTTGACGAGGACAAGACTGACTACGAGGACCTTGCTTACAGTGCGCTGCGCGGAATGCTGGCCGACTTGGATCCGCACAGCGACTTCATGGATCCGAAAGACTTTGCGGCCATGAAGGAGGACACGAAGAGCGAATTCGGCGGACTCGGCGTGGTCGTGGGCATGAAGAACGACCGGCTGACCATCGTGGCGCCGATGGAGGGGACGCCCGGTTTTCGCGCGGGGCTGTTGCCGGGCGATGTCATCCTCGAGATCGACGGCCAGTCGGCGGAAAAAATGACCCTGCGTGACGCGGTGGACAAACTGCGCGGGGCACCCGGGACGGACGTCGAACTCGCGGTGGCGCGGGAGAAGGAAGCAAAACCGCTCACCTACAAGTTGCAGCGCGAAGTGATCAAGGTGCCGAGCGTACGCGGTGCGCGCATTCTCGACACGGGTGCGGGCCCGCGCGTCGGCTACGTGCGCGTCACGCAATTCAGCGAGCCGACCGGAAAGGAGTTCGCGCGCGCGGTGGCCAATCTGGAAAAGCAGGGCATGGACGCTCTGGTCCTGGACTTGCGCTTCAATCCGGGCGGTCTGCTCACCGCAGCGGTCGATGTAGCCGGCGAATTCATGCCGTCCGGCTCGCTCGTCGCTTACACCGAGGGGCGCTCGGCTGCGGCGGAACGCCGTTATCTTGCGCCGGGCAAGGCACACAAGGCGCGTCCGTATCCGGTTGCCGTGCTCATCAACGGCTCTAGCGCGAGCGGCGCTGAAATTGTTGCCGGCGCGCTCAAAGACACTGGTCGGGCCTTGCTCGTTGGCGAGACAACCTTCGGCAAGGGTTCGGTGCAGAGCGTCATCTCGCTGCCGGACGAATCGGCGGTGCGATTGACTACGGCCGAATATTTTACGCCCGGGAAACAACCGATTCACGAGAAAGGTGTGGCGCCGCATATCCGCGCCACGATGTCGTCCGACGACGAAGCGCGATTGCTGGCGCTGCGGCGGCAGGATGATTTGCCCGAGGGAACCAAGAAAGAGGAAGTCGGCGAGTTCGAGGACATGCCGCTGCAGCGCGCGGTCGATGCCTTGCGCGGCGTATTGCTGCACGCGAGGGAGGGGACGGGCAAGGTGCCGTCCAAAGAAGGTTGAGCGCGCCTCTGGTTCTCGCCCTCGAGACCTCCTGCGACGAAACGGCCGCGGCGGTGCTGCGTTTTCCCGGGGAGTTGCTCGGAAATGTCGTCGCCTCGCAGGCCGCGCTGCACGCAGCTTATGGCGGTGTGGTTCCGGAGGTGGCCTCCCGCAATCATCTGGCGCACTTGCGGGAGGTGACGGAATCCGCTCTGGACCAAGCGGGCGTGTCGTTGGGCGACATCGATGTCTTCGCCGCGACGAACGGGCCCGGATTAGCCAGTGCGCTGCTCGTCGGATCCGCCGCGGCCAAGGGTTTTGCGCTGGCCCTGGACAAACCATTCCTTGCGGTGAACCACATCGAGGGACATTTGCTCTCGCCGTTCTTCGGGCGTGCGGAAATTCCGCCCTCGGTCGGGTTGGTGGTCAGCGGCGGTCACACCTTGCTTGTCGATATCGCGGGGGCGGGCCGTTACAAACTTCTCGGCCGCACGCTGGATGACGCGGCGGGCGAGGCGTTCGACAAGGTGGCCAAGCTTCTCGGTCTCGGCTATCCGGGTGGTCCCTTGATCGAAGCGGAAGCGCGCGCAGGAAGCCGCACGCGGTTCGAGTTTCCGCGGAGCATGAAATGCTCGGGCGATTTCCAGTTCAGCTTCAGCGGGCTGAAAACTGCGGTGCGCTATTTGTTGCCCAAGACGGCGGAATCCGACCGGGCCGATCTGTGCGCCGGATTCCAGGAGGCGGTGGTCGATGTTCTGGTGCATAAAGCGGTCGAGGCAGCGAAGAGTTGCCGGCGCGATCTCATCGCGGTGAGCGGCGGGGTGGGGTTGAACGCGCGCCTCCGCGAGCGCCTGGCCCCCGCGGCGGAGGCCAGCGGGATGCGTGTGTTGTTCGCGGAGCCTTCGCTCTGCACCGACAATGCGGCCATGGTCGCCTATGTCGCGGCGCTCCGCGCGGCGCGTGGCGAATCCTCGTCCCTTGAGACCGATATTTTTCCCGCCTTGGGCCAGACGCTTTTTACTGTTTCCTAAAAGTTGGCGCGAAAAATGCTTGCAGTGATTTGATCGGCACGGCCTTTTGGTGTGATGCCCGTCCTCCAGCAGAGCGCCCAGATGGCGCAAAGCCAGGTTCTCTCGCCGCAAATGCGCCAGAGTCTGGAGATTTTGCAGGCCACGGCGCTGGAATTGCAGCAGATGGTCCGTCAGGAATTGGAAACCAATCCCGTTCTCGAGGAGGAACCGCCGGAGCAGGAGGCAACCGACACGGAAGACACGGCGGAAGCGGATGCGGCGGAGATGGACGAGGTGGAGCGTCTGGAAGAAGACTGGAGCGATTTTTCCGCGCAGGGCGCGGTCGACCCCGAGGTGGAAGCGCGGCGCATGCGTTTTCTCGAAGGAGTCGCGCCGGAGGAAACATTGGCCGGGCATCTGGAAAACCAATTCGGACGCCTCGCCCTCGATCCGGTGCAGCGCCGCCTCGCGTCGCTCCTCATCGGCAATCTCGACGAGAACGGCTATCTCGCCGCCACGCCCGAGGAGGTCGCGGACGAGGCCGGGGCGGAAACCGCGGAGGCCATCGAGATGTTGCACACACTGCAAACGATGGATCCGCCCGGCGTCGGGGCGCGTGATTTGTCCGAGTGTCTCTCGCTGCAACTGGCGCGACTCGGATCGGATCACGCGGCCGCAAAAAACATCGTCAATAACCACCTCGACCTGCTGGGTCGAAAGAAATTCGCCGAGATCGCATCAGCGCTGGGGATCAGTCAGGAGCAAGTGCGCGAAGCCGGCGCGCTCATCGCGCAGCTCAATCCGAAGCCGGGGCGCGCTTTCGCGGGGGAAGCCGCCCAGGCGCTTTCGCCCGACGTGATCATCGAAAAAGTCGGCGACGACTACGCCGTTTCGCTTGTGCGGGACAATATCCCGCACCTGCGCATCAGCCGGAGTTACCGCGACCTGCTCGGCGAATCGGGAGGAACCCCGGAGGTGCGCGGTTACCTGCGCGACAAAATCCGCGGCGGAAAATTCATCATCAAGAGCATCCAGCAGCGCCAACAGACCATCCTGGCCATCGCGCGCGAGATTGCCGCACGGCAGCGGCCGTTCCTCGAGGAGGGTGTTTCCGCGTTGGTGCCGATGACCATGGCTCAGGTGGCGCAGGTGGTCGGGGTGCACGAGACCACGGTGAGTCGCGCCATCGCGGGGAAGACGGTGGCCACGCCGCAGGGGATTTTCGAAATGAAATTCTTTTTCACCACGGGATACACCACGGCGGACGGCGCCGAGGTGAGCAACACGAGCGTGAAGGACGCTATCGCCGCGCTCATCCGGGCGGAAAACGCGCACAAGCCGCTGAGCGACCAGCAGATCATGGACAAACTCAAGGCCGACGGCTTGCCCGTGGCGCGGCGCACCGTGGCAAAATACCGCGAGGCGCTCGGATTTCTTCCGAGCCATCTGCGAAAATCCTTTTGAGATGGGATGAGGGCAAAGAGAATGACCGGCTTATGTCGCAGTTGAACGCGGAAACAGTGCGCGAGGCGCTGAGGGCGGTGAAATATCCGGGCTTCAGTCGCGACATCGTTTCGTTCGGCCTGGTCGAGAACGCCGAAGTGCGGGGCGACGAGGTCTTCGTGAAGCTCTCGCTCGCGGTAGAGGACCCCAAGATCGCGCAGCAGGTCCACCGCGAATGCATGCAGGCGCTCTCCGCCGTGCCGGGTGTGCGCACGCCGCACGTGCTCATCGATTTGAAAAAACCGCCCGCGCCCGCGTCGCCGGGGGCGACGCGCATCGAAGGTGTGAAACACGTCCTCGCGGTGGCCAGCGGCAAGGGTGGGGTGGGCAAGAGCACCGTGGCCTCGAATCTTGCGCAGGCTTTGAGTCTGGGCGGTGCGCGCACCGGCTTGTGCGATTGCGATCTCTACGGGCCGAGCATCGCGCTGATGTTCGGCACGACCGAGCAGCCCTGCGCCACGGAGGACAACCGCATCGTGCCGATCGAGCGCTACGGTTTGAAGCTCATGTCCATGGGATTTCTCACCGACGCGGACACGCCGGCGGTGCTGCGCGGGCCGATGGTCACGCGCTACACCCAGCAATTTTTGCGTCAGGTCGACTGGGGCGACCTCGATTACCTGATTCTCGACCTGCCGCCGGGCACGGGGGACATCCAGCTTACCGTGGTGCAGACCGTGGCGCTGGCCGGTGCCGTCGTGGTGACCACGCCGCAGGAGGTCGCACTGATTGACGCGCGCAAAGCCGTAGCCATGTTCGGAAAGACGAATGTGCGCGTCCTCGGGATCGTGGAAAACATGAGTTACTTCCTGTGTCCGGGTGACGGCAAACGCTATGACATTTTCGGACGCGGCGGCGGTCAGCGCGAGGCGGACCGCTTGGGAGTCCCGCTGCTCGGCGAGATTCCCATCGACATGGCCACACGCGAAGCGGGGGACACGGGCATGCCTGTTGTGGCGCGGGCGCAGGAAAGCGCGGTCGGCCAGGAGTTCATGAAAATCGCCCAGACGCTGCGCGCCCAAATCGAGGGCCCATCTATTAAGGGCCAGCCGACGTAACGGCCAGTGTATCAACTGATATTTGTTGCCTGCACTCCAGCCCGGCCAACTTGACTCGCCTCTGATCATGCCTGACATTCCCCTTATGACCTCCCCCCACGAAGAGGGCGCTGATCTCGTTCGTAACTCCATGCTTTACCGCGAGTTCCTCGCGGAGCGTGAGGAGATTCTCCGGCACAAGTGGATCGAGAGTGAAAAAGTCGGCCACGATATCGGTTTCGAGCGGGCTTTACTCGATTGGGTCATGCGACACCGCACCAGCTGGCGGACCACTCGCGTTCGCCCTGGCGCCTCTGTTGCGGCCTGAAAATGCCTTGCTGACGAAGTCTTCCCGCCTGTGGCATTCTGGAAGGGATGTCCCGAACCGCCGACCGCACGCTGATTGACGCTGCCGGCGTGGCCTCGGCGGTAACCAAACTGGGCGATTTGCTGGCCGGCCCGCTCCGCGATGAGGGCCCCGTTTTTTTGGCCGGCATCCCGACGCGCGGCGTGGTCCTGGCCCGCCGCCTGAAAGAGGAACTCGCACGCCACGGAGTCGAGGCGGGGTGCGGCGCGGTGGACATTGCCATGTATCGCGACGATCTCGGCTTGCGCGCAGGGGTGTCGCCGCTGCGGGACACGGAGTTGCCGATCGATCTCGACCGCTGGACCATCGTGCTGGTCGACGATGTGCAGCAAACCGGGCGCACGGCGCGTGCCGCGATCGAGGCCGTGCTCGGGTTCGGCCGTCCCCGGCGCATTCTTTTCGCCGTGCTGGCCGATCGAGGCGGCCGGGAACTTCCCATCCGTCCGGATTTCACCGCACTCGAGCTGAGTGCCCGGCCCGAGGCCAAGGTCCGCGTGCATCTGGCCGAGAGTGACGAAGGGCGGGAGGGAATTTTCGAGCAATGATCTGGACGCGCAAAGACCTGCTGGCCCTCTCCGATCTTTCCGCGGAGGAAATCGTTTTCGTTCTCGATACCGCGGCGGAATTCAAAGGCGTGGGCCAGCGCCGGCTGAAAAAAGTTCCCAGCCTGCGCGGCAAAACTCTCATCAATTTCTTTGTCGAAGCGAGCACGCGGACACGCACGTCTTTCGAGCTCGCGGCCGTGCGTCTGAGCGCGGACGTGGTCAATATCACGGCGACATCCTCCAGCCTTTCCAAAGGGGAGAGCCTCAAGGACACGGCGAAGAATCTGGAGGCGCTGGCTGCCGACCTCATTGTGCTGCGCCACTCGGCATCGGGCGCTCCGCGCTTCATCGCCGAACGACTGCAAGCGGGTGTGATCAACGCGGGCGACGGATCGCACGAACATCCCACGCAGGGATTGCTCGATGTCTTCACCATGCGCGAGCGGCTCGGCCGGATCGAGGGATTGAAAGTCGGCATCGTCGGCGATATCCGCTTCAGCCGCGTGGCCCGGTCGAACATCTGGGCGCTGACCAAACTCGGGGCGGAAGTCATCCTCATCGGACCGCCGACCCTCGTGCCGCGCGAGTTCGAGCGCACCGGCGCGCGGATCAGTCACCGGTTGGACGAGGTTTTGCCCGAGCTCGATGTGGTCAATCTGTTGCGCATTCAGCACGAGCGGCAGAAGGCGGGTTATTTCCCGGGGACCGGGGAATACGCATCGCTCTTCGGCCTGAATGCCGCGCGCGCCGCGCGCCTCAAACCCGGCGCGCTGGTCATGCATCCCGGACCGATCCATCGCGGTATCGAACTCGACGGTTCGGTGGCCGACGGTCCGCATAGCGTGATCCTCGACCAGGTCACGAATGGCCTCGCCGTGCGCATGGCCGTTCTTTTTCTCTGCGGATCCGTGGCTTTGAAGGAGGAAGCATGAGCGCCTCGGTGAACATACGCGGCGGTCGCGTCGTCGATCCGGTCTCGGGTCGCGACGAAACCGGCGATGTTTTCATTGCCGAAGGCAAGTTCGTGGCCGCGCCCGCGGCCGGCGCCACGGAGATCGACGCGCGCGGGCTGGTGGTGTGTCCGGGTTTCATCGACATGCACGTGCATCTCCGCGAGCCGGGGCATGGTGCGAAGGAAACCATCGAGACCGGCACGAAGGCGGCCGCGGCCGGCGGTTTCACCTCGGTCGTGGCCATGCCCAACACCAATCCGGTGGCCGATCATCCCGGGATCATCGCCTGGATGGAAGAGCGCGCGGCGCAGGTCGGGGCGGTCAATGTTTTCACCACGGGGGCGATCACGGCCGGCTCTTCGGGCGAGCAACTCGCCCCGATCGGAGCGATGGCCAACGCGGGCATCGTTGCGGTGACCGATGACGGCCACTGCGTGCAGAACCACGAGGTGATGCGGCGCGCCGCAGAATACTGCGGATTGTTCGGGCTGCCGATTCTCGACCATTGCCAGGACGCCTCGATGGCCAGCGCCGAGGCGATGATGCACGAGGGTTATTGGAGCACGGTGCTCGGGCTGGCCGGTTGGCCGCGCATGGCGGAGGAGATCATTGTCGCGCGGAATGCTTTGCTCGCCGAAGCAACGGGAACGCCGATCCATTGCCAGCATTTGTCTTCGGCCGGCAGCGTGCGTCTCCTGCGCGAGGCGCGTTCCCGCGGCGTGCGCCTCAGCGGGGAGGTGTGTCCGCACCACATCGCGCTGACCGACGAGGCCCTGGCCGGCTACGACACGAATTTCAAAATGAATCCGCCGCTGCGCGAGCAATCCGACATCGATGCTTTGCTCGGGGGAATCGCGGACGGGACGATCGAGATTCTCGCCACCGACCACGCGCCGCACGCTGTCTACGAAAAGGAAGTGGAATTCGCCGCCGCACCTTTCGGCATTGTCGGACTGGAGACCGCGGTGGGGATTTTTTGCGAATTGTTGCTGCACCGCCGACAGGTTGTCGACTTGCCGCGTTTGGTCGCCATGCTCACGTTGAATCCCGCGAAGTTGCTGAAACTCGACCGCGGAACCCTGGCTCCGGGTGCGCCGGGCGATGTCACCATTCTCGATCCGGGGATGGCTTGGACTGTGGACAAAGACACGTTCGCTTCGAAGGGGCGCAACACGCCGTTCCACGGATGGAATCTGCGCGGGCGCGCGGTGCGCACGATCGTGGGCGGACGCACGGCGTGGGAACTCGCGCGGTGAGCGGACATTTCGAAGTTCTTGCCTCGGATGCGGCGTCACGCGCCCGGCGCGGACGTCTGCGCACGCGGCGCGGTGTCATTGAAACACCGATCTTCATGCCGGTGGGGACGCAGGGGACGGTCAAGGCGGTCAGCCCGCGGGAACTGCGCGAACTCGAAGCGCAGATCATCCTCGGAAATACTTACCATTTGTTTGTCCGCCCGGGGCTCGAGGTGATCCGCAAAATGGGCGGCCTGCACAAATTTATGGGATGGGACGGCCCCATCCTCACGGATAGCGGCGGGTTCCAAGTTTTTTCCCTGGCCAAACTTCGTCGCATCACCGAGGAGGGCGCCCATTTCCAGAACCACCTCGACGGCACGCCGTGTTTCATCGGTCCGGAAACTTCGATGGAGATCCAGCATGCGCTCGGATCGGACATCGTCATGGCCTTCGACGAGTGCCCGCCGCATCCGTGCACGCATGAGCAGGCGGCGAAGAGTTTGGATCTCACGTTGCGCTGGGAGCGCCGTTCTATCGACTGGTGGAGCGGCCGCAACGACCCGGGCGAGCGGCCATTGCTTTTTGGAATCGTGCAAGGCTCGTCCTATGCGGACCTGCGCGAGAAGTCGGCGCGCGAGTTGGTCGCGATGGGGTGGGATGGCTACGCGGTGGGCGGAGTCAGCGTGGGTGAGCCGGAGCCGGAAATGATGGCGGCTGTGGAGTATGCCGTGCCGCATCTGCCGCAGGATCGTCCGCGCTACGCCATGGGCTTGGGCACGCCGCCGCAGATGGTTGAAATGGTCGCGCGCGGCATCGACATGTTCGACTGCGTGCTCCCCACGCGCATTGCCCGCAATGGAACCGCCTTCACCGAAACAGGGACGATCAATCTGAAGAATGCCTGCTTCACTCTGGACGCTGCGCCCATCGAGGAAGGCTGTGACTGCTACGCCTGCGCGAATTTTTCACGCGCTTACCTGCGTCACTTGGTCAAGGCGGAGGAAATTCTCGGACTGCGCCTCATCACCCTGCACAACCTGCAATTTTATCTCGGCCTGATGCGGCGCGTGCGCGCAGCGCTCGAGGCGGGAACTTTCGGGGATTTCCGGCGGGAATTCGTCGCCGGCTACCGGCCGCACAAAGAATGATGGTGGATCGCGCCGTCCCGGCGCGATTAACTGCCAAACGCTCGCGCTCGCATCTCGCGATCCACCGTAGGATCAGGGATCTTCCTGATCGTTGCGGACGTAGGGGTAGCGCGTTTCGAACATCAACTCCGGCGGAAACTCGGAATATCCGCGCCACATCCACTGCACATTGCTTTTGTAGGGCGGGGCGTAGGTGCCCTTGTAGGTCGGGATGGGGAAGAGGAGCGTGTCGTAGAGTCCGTAGCCGAGACGCGCGAAGAATCGGCCAAGCCCGCGGACAATGCCGTAGCTGAAGGCCGCGCTGTTGCCCTCGAAATAGTTGACCGAAGCCATCGAGGTGGGCAGCTCGGTGATGCCGTAGCAGATGTTGCCGATGCCGCGCCCCAGTTTGCGGGTCGGTCCCCATTCGGAAGAGGGTGGCTGCTGGATATCGGCCAGCGCGAACGGGGCGGTCAAGAGCAAGGCGAGGGAGAACAAGGCCGCTTTCATGGCCTCAATTAAAAACCCGCCCCGTCCGCCGGGCAAGTCTCTTTGTCGCGGTGTGGTTCCGCAACCCCCGGAGACGGGCTTGTCCCGTCCGATGGGGAGGCCTTCGTGCTCCCTCTGACGCGAGGGTATGGGCGGCGCTAGTCCCCCAATTCCACGCTCCAGCAACCCACGTCGACAAAATGCTTCCAAGTGTCGTGCACCGGCGCCGAGTAGGTGAGGTGGATGAAGGGGCGCCAGCGGGGACGTTTCGGCTCCTTGAGCAACTGCATCTTGGCCTCGTGCGGCAGCCGGTTTCCTTTCCGCGTGTTGCAGGGAATGCACGAGCAGACGACGTTTTCCCACGTGGTCTGTCCGCCGCGCTGCCTCGGGAG
>Ga0315902_10005688_pt1 | contig 17471 bp, 10 predicted proteins | sample LakEriMetagenome_9_FD_203523 | JGI IMG/M metagenome (GOLD analysis project Ga0315902, IMG submission 203523) | Freshwater fungal communities from buoy surface, Lake Erie, Ohio, United States - Buoy 12 MA117 | ecosystem: Environmental > Aquatic > Freshwater > Lake > Lake biofilm | place: USA...
AAAAGTCGCCCCTCTCAACCTCCAGCCTCCCCGGCACACAGACTAACTGCGGAAAGCGACCCGGACGCTCAGCCCCGCGCCGATGCACTTGAGCAACAGGTCCGACACTTCTGTGCCGACTGCCACGCCCTTCCCGACCCCGGTGCTTTTCCCAAATCGGCGTGGATGGATGAGGTTCGTCGGGGCTACCGCTTTTACGCAAACTCGGGACGCACCGATCTGACCGTCCCGAAGCTGATCGAAGTGGCCGGCTACTTCCGAGATCGCGCGCCCGACCAGATCGGCCTCCCCCGGGATGCCGTGACGCAACTCCAGAGCCCTCCCCGCTTCGAACGGCAGGCCTTTGAAGCACGCGATCCTGCGGCCAAACCGGCGATCTCATTTCTGGGCTGGTTTGACTGGGATTTTGGTAAACCGCAGGCGCTGCTGTCTTGCGACATGCAGTCCGGCGAAGTCGGGCAGTGGCTGGGTCCACAACAGGCTGAACGCTGGCGCCCATTCGCCAGACTCGACCATCCGGCTCACTTGGCAACCTGCGATCTTGACCGTGACGGTCAGCTCGATCTGATCGCCGCCGACCTTGGAACCTTCGCCCCATCGGATAGACTCCATGGTCGGGTGGTTTGGCTGCGGCGCACCGGCCCCGAGGCGTTCGATCCGCAGCCTGTTGCTGAGGGAATGGGCCGCGTCGCTGACGTCGAGCCCGGTGATTTTGACGGCGATGGGCTGACCGATCTGATCGTCGCCGAATTTGGATGGCAGACTGCGGGACGCATCGTGCTGCTTCGACAGATCGTCGATGGATCCGGCACCCCCCGGTTCGAGTCGCGTGAGATCGACTCGCGACATGGCTCGATTCATGTCGCCCCCTGCGATCTCAATGCTGACGGACGCCTCGATTTTATCGCGCTGATCAGCCAAGAGCATGAGGTAGTGGAGGCGTTTATCAACCGTGGGGCGGATGGTTTCGAGCGGCGGACTTTATTCGAAGCTGGTGAGCCGTCGTGGGGCTCCAGTGGCATTCAAGTGGTCGATCTAGATCGCGATGGCGATCTGGATGTCCTTTGCACCAACGGTGATACCTTCGACAGTTTTCACCTCAAGCCGTTCCATGGCGTTGCGTGGCTTGAGAACACCGGACAGTTTCCCTTCGAGCGGCACGAACTGGCAAATCTTCCCGGCGTGCACAGGGCGGTAGCGGGGGACCTGGATGGCGACGGTGACCTCGACATCGCCGCCTGCGCAATGATTCCAGGCCGCATGGCCCGCCGTCACGCTGCGCTCACGTTTGACTCACTGGTCTGGCTGGAGCAGACAGGGCCCCGCGAATTCACCCGGCACACGCTGAAGCACGGCTCACCGAACCATGCGGCACTCGAGGTGGGAGACTTCAACACCGATGGACTACTCGATCTCGCAGTCGGAGAGTTCGCGGAAAGCAAGGGCTCCGGGGCGGTTGAGTTTTGGTGGAATCGCGGGTCAAAATCAGCGGAGCGTCGTTGAGGGCTCTCGACGCGCGGCCTGACCTGATGGGTTGGCTTCCCCATCGGGACAGTCGACCGAAGAAGATCGGGTCGAATTCGATCTGTCCGCAGGCTCTTGCGGGTGTCGTCATTTTGTTACGTGAATAGCGATTCGGTCCCAGGAGATCTGTTGTGCGAGACGTGCGCTTGCGACATTTCGGGAAAAGATCTACGCCAAAGTCACTTTGTGTTGATCTTGATCCGAGCTCAACCCACCATAATGACGATTGACTACTTGTCTTTCGGTTGTTCCTGCCCCGGATTCTCGTCGGCCGGTGTCGCTGGAACCGGCTGTTGGGTTGCGAATTTCTTAGCGTCAGGTTTGCTTTCTGCGGGCTTACCGGCGTCTGACTTGTCGCTCGGTGGAGTATCTGTCGCTGATTCAACCGCCGCCGACGGAGTATCACTGGCGGGTTTGCCTGACGCAGCTGCGTCGCCCGTTGGTTCCTCGGGAGCGGAGGGGCGCTCGGTCCCTGGTGACTCGGGGTTGGCCGGCTTGATCGGTACCGCAGACGCCAACTTTTGCAACTGTGAAAGGTTCGACCCCAGTTCCAACCGGAAGTTCTCTTCACCAATCCGCAGGGTCACGGCCCTGTCCGTCACCTTGGCAACCGTCCCCTCAAAACCGCCGGCCTTGAAGGGCTGTCCCGGCTTGAGAACAGTCTGCTGATTGCTCGTCCGATCATAAAGGAAGGCGTCGGGCTTGCCATTTCGAACGACGGAGCCAACGAAGAAGATGAACTCGGCGTTCGTCGGGGGGGGGGGAGGAGGAGGAGGGGCGGGGGGCGCTAGGGAAGGGACGGGCGGTGGCTCGGGCGGACGTGGCGGGCCGTTGTAACCCCTGGCGAACAGATTCTTCTGTGCGATCTGATCAAATACCTCTTGCGGAGCAGTCTGTGCCTCGGGCAACGGCCCAGGCTCGCGGCCACCGACCCACAGGGTGGTCCGCTTGGGAGACTGCAGCAGCGCGAGTGCCTGCACCTGCATCTCTACTTTAAGAATGGGGTTGGCCGTTTTCTGCTTCGTTTCGAGGCGTGAATTGGTAATCCGGACTAACAGGCCAGACTTTTGGAACTCATCCATCAGGGCAGTCACCTGGCCCAGATCCCCCTCTCCTTTGAGTACGCCATTGACCGTGAAATAGGTGTTGCCTTTCTTCTGATTGTTCGCCGCCGGGCGCTCGACCACGACGTTCTTCAACTTGACCTGATCGGCAGCCTCCTGGAGCCAGTTTTGAAACACGTTGGCGGCGATCACTGGGTCGGGAGGGAGGCTCCGTTTGCCCAGCTCGGCGAGGTCCTTCACCGCCTTTCTCTGGCGGCGGCGTAAGTTCTCCTTCTTTTCGATCGCCTGTTGCAGGTCGGTGATCTGGGTCTGGCGATCTTCAACCGGCTGGAAGACAGTGCTGTTCACAAGCGATGGGACCTGCCACGCCGCCAGAGCCAGCCCCAGCCCTCCCGTCAGCAGTTTTTCACGTGTATTCATGAGACTACTCCTGAGCGCTGCGGGGGGAGACCTGTCTGGCGGCAGCCGGGGTCGGATCCCCCTCAGCCGCGGGCTGGGAGGTGGCAGACGGCTCTTGTTGCTCGACTGCGGGCTGAACGATGGCATCGGCTCCGGATGTCGAAGCGGGGGCCGATTCGGTCCGTAACGCCTCGGCCGAATTCTCCCTTCCTGTGGATGGCTGCAACGATGTCTTGGTCATTGGCTGCAGCTCGGGTCGATTTACGCGGGGCGTTCCCGAGGTCCGACTTCCCGTTGGTTGTTCGTCTCCGGCGGCACTGGACTGAGCAGTGCTTGACTGGGCCGGATTGGCCTGAGCAGAGTCGGACTCGGGCAGGATTCCCGTGTTGGGAATTCCCTTTCTCGAGGGAGACTTGGCCCCTGTGGCAGTCTTCGTCTCTTTGGAGGGCGCGGCCAGCAGGATTTCCTGCCCGTCAATTTTCCAAGGGTAATACGTATCGGCGTTCGACCGAGCAGCCTGATAGGGCATCACTCGATAGCGATCTGACGTGTGCAGCCCACTCGACAGTTCGCGGACATCTTTCTGCTCGCGAGCGTAGCCGTGGGCGACAATCTTGGGCAACTGATTGTTCGTATGGACCAACTGCAGCGATTCGAGATACAGCCGGTCGGTCGCCGGCATCCGGCCTGAAAGATCGGCGAGTGTCCGCAGCCAATCAATCCCGTCCCCCTGCCACTTCTGCACCAGCACTACCGCCTCGTCGGTCGGGCTCGATTTCTTGATCTCGGCCGCCAACTGCGAATCGCGAAGTCGCAGTGACTCAATTTCAGAATCGAGCGACCACAGCCGCCAGGTTTGCCCCACCAGTAGACTGGCCGCCAGTGCTCCAGCCCCAACACCGGCCCACTTCAGCTGTTTCCCCCGATTATCGGGCTTGACCACCGTCTTCCGTGGATCGAGGAAATCGATCTGTGGCACGCGGGGCGAAACCCGCGTGAGCAAGAGCGCGAGGGGTCCCGCGAACTGAGACTGCAGCGGTTCATCGGGGAGCGTCGCTGGAAGTTGCAACTCGGTCGCCGTCGCAAATCCTAGTGGCTGGCATTCACACCCCAGCCTGCGCTCGAGCGCCGGGCCCAAAACTTGCTGGTCGGCCGCAGGAACCAGCATCCAGGCCCGGTCGAACTTCGCATCGGCCATCGCCGACCGCAACGCAACCAGCGCCCGGCTGACCTCAGGCACGATTGACTGATGCTCTCCTCCCTCGTCTCCAACCAATCGGGCCGCGTGCGAGAACAGCAACAGGCCGGCGCGAAAAGCGGAAATTTCCAACCGGGTCCCATGGCGGCTGACCAGCAGGCTGATTCCCTCCCGGCCACCAGTCAGCTGCGACTCAGCGCGGGCAATCCACTCGGCGCAAAGGGCCGGGGAGAGTCCCGCAAACCGGAGCGTTGAACCCGCCGCAACTACCTGCACGCGAATCGTTTCGAGCAGTGTCAACGGAGCAGTGGCGGCCAACACGTCACACCCGGGGATGTCCCCATGCCGACGAAGCGGAAGGAAGTCGAGCGACTGCTCATCGATGGCCACCGAGGACTTCGCCCCCACCTGGAAGCGAACCATCCCTGGGAGTTCCTCAGGAGGGGCTTCGGGAAGCTCGAGGCGTCTAAGGAAAGCGTCATCGCGAGGAATCGAGACCAGCGTCTCTGCGGGAACCGCTACCTCCAGGCGGTTCAATTCGCCTCGCAGCCAGTCGTTCGGAGGGACGTCACCTCCGGAGAACTTGCGCGGCAGTGTGAAGAACTTACGGACCGTCGCCCGCCCTCCATCAACCTGCGCGGCGACTCCGGCCACTTGATCGTGGTCCCATTCCAAGGCGAGCAAATCTGGCATCGCACCGTCACTCCCGTATCATGTCCCCCCGCCAGACCAAACCGGCGAGGACTTTCCGGCGTTTAGCCGGCGTCACCAAGGTCCCGTCACCGGACCGCCCTCAGTATCAGTCACCATTTCAGCCCCCCAGACCACCCGTTGGGGATCTACCAGACCGGGTTTAGACATAGGCTTCTCGAGACTCTGTCAATTGTGCGGGTTGTACGGTTCCCAAGGCAATCATCCCCTATTAAAAAACGGGGATTTCGCGACATCCGCACCGCCAATGGCTATGGTCGAGCGGCACTTCCTGCGGCTCAATTGCCTCCCGACAAGAGCTCGATCGAGTAACCCCGCCCCAGGTTCGACAGATCCCGCTGGAGGACAATCTGCGGCGGCCGCTCCGTCGCATCGATCACCGCTTCCACTCGCGCCGAAACTCCCCCTTCGTCAAAGTAGCCAACAGACTGTACACGGTAGACATCCCCGCGGGTGGTGATGAATTTGTCGAGCTGAACCAACGTCGGCAGATCGGCGATCTGGTACATGAACAGCCAACCGGTGGTCGCCATATCGGCGACTCCGTCGGACGAGTTCAGCAAAGACTGCTGTTGCGTGACAATTGCGGCGGCCATCTGCTCGTTCATGCCGGGAATACTCATCAGGGTCTCGAGGCGGGCCTGATTGATATTGATCCGACCCGGGATGAAACGGTCGGGATTGACCGTCAGCACTTCAAACAGCTGTGCCAGGTATCCTCTCATGGCGCCCCCGTCGGCTTGCCAGGGGCTAGCCAGAATGGTGCTGGACCCGTTGATGGTCACCTGCACCTCCGACCCAATCAGCTCATACAGCGATTGGAGTTGCGCATTTGCGCCAGCGGTCAGGTCGATTCCGTTACGCGTCACCTGTCCTTGGGCCGAAAAGAGGGAATTCGCCGCCGAAGTGAGCGCCTGCTGCGCCCCATTGGCCCCCGCACCCGGAGAGACCCGAGTCACTCCTTGCCCATTACCCGACTGGGTTGGTTGTACGGTTTGCATCCCACCGGCCGATCCTCCTCCCCCGACCTGTCGGGCTGCGGTAGTGGTTGCTCCCTGCCCGCCTGACGGGCGAATGGTCTTGGCACCACCCGCGCCGGCACTGGGGGTTGTCGTGGGAAGACCTCCCGTCTGTGATGACTGGATGGGCACTGAGCTGCCCCTTCCTGATTGGCTGCCACCTCCGCCGCCACTGGATGTGGAGCGACTCCCACCGCCCGCCCCCCCCCCAGAACTGCCAGTTACTCCCCCGCCCCCTGTGCCTCCGCCACCCCCAGAACCGCCTCCTGTCCCTCCGGTTCCCCCCTCCCCACTCCCGTTGGCCGCAACCTGTTGACCCGACTGAGTCGCGCTGGCCGGATCCTGATACGGACCGTTCAGCCGGTAGGCCACCAAAAACGTCGCGGCCTCGACTCCCAGCAGGGGCTCAATCTTGTCGTACAGCTCGCCCAGCGCGTTCATGTTCGCGTTGATTCGCGACTGGCCATCGACCTGCGCATTCAACTCGCGACTGTAGAGCGTGAAATAGGCGGCCAACCCTGGGAACAATACCCCGTCCCCGTCGTCCAATGGCGGGGATTTGTCCCCATCGTTCTCATTCGGGTCAAGCAGCCCATTCCGGTTCACGTCTTCTCCGTAGAGAATATCGGCGGTCAGCCCGCGGACCAGCAGCAGTTCATCGAGAGACTCAAGTGGAGCGTTGCGGGCGGTCAGCCCAAAGGCGGCGTAGTAGTCGTCCTCGGCACCAAGTGCCCGAGGTGTCTGGTCGGGATCAACGAAATCGAGAATGGCATCCACCAGGTCTTCGGTCATCCCCGGCAGATACATCAACTGCATCCGCTGCTGGGTTTCGTCGCCCCCCTGCTCCACCAATGTGTTCAGGTTGATTTTGGACGATTCATCGACGAGGCCAAATCGCACGGGCATGTCCCCTCCATTTTCGACCGCGGTGAGGACACTACAGCGTCCCCGTCCTCGAGCCGAGCTGGACTCCCGCAGCAACATTTCCTGGAATAAACCAGGATCGTGGTAGAGTGACTGCGGGTCGAGTTCCGTACGATCGCGCAGCGTGGCCGCAGCCAACTCGACCCCCGAGTCGGCCAGTGCCCGCGCCTGAACCTCGCGGCCAAACGCAGCCGCCGCCCGGGTCTCCACCACCATGAACTGCGCGAAGGTGTACCCGCCCAGAGCCAGCAGCGCCACCAGAATAGTCACGATCACCAGCACCGAGCCCCGGCGCGATTCGGCCGGGCCTCGGTTGGAGCGCCGTCGACTCAAGCAGAGTCGCCGGCCCGGCCGGATGCCACTCGGAACATCCTTCCGCCACCGCAAGATGCGTCGGGCCATGAGAGTCTCCCTCCGGATTATTGAGTGGCTAGCGTATCGGTCGCCTTGGCCAAAGGCAGGGCAACCACCAGACGAAAGGTTTGCGATGCGGGGTCTCGCTTGGATGCGGCGAACCCGGGGCGAGATCCACGTGGTGGAGTGGTGACCTCGATAATCACTTCTACCGCTGTGGGCAGCCCGCCCACAGAGGAACTGTCCCACTCCGTCAACCAGTTGTAGCCATCGAAATAGGCGAACTGCAGCGAGGTGACCTCGGGGGCGACGACCCGGAGACTGTTGGATAGAAAACCGACATCCCCCTGTGCCTCGGCGATCGAAGACTGCAGACGGTCGTTCTCGAAACGCCCCAATCCGGTGGGAGCGGCAGCGGCAGTCACCGAGTCACCCAACTGATAGCCCACCGTCAGCATGTCGCTGGTCCGAACCACTCCCGACATGTCACTACCCAGAGGGGCATAGACGCCGCCACGGGCAGGATTGCTGGTTGTCATCTTGAGGCTCTGCCAGTCACCCACCAGCCCAGCGATTGCGGCGATCGATTCGGGTGTCGGTTGCGCGGTTCCGATGGCGGCCGCTGACGTTGTCGACGGATCGCCCTGGCTTGTACCGCCAAACTCGGTCCCCGGGGTGACCGCTGGCGCAGAGGGGGCCTGCCCGGGAGTTGTCCCGCCTGCGGCAGGATCTGCGGACTGCGACGCCTGATCGCCCGGCTTAAAGACAATTCCCCGAAGGTCGGATTCGATCTGGCGGAGCACAGCGCGGGCGATCTGCGCCCGCTCGATTTCGTCCTGCCCCGTGGTTGAGTATCGCCAGAACAGATCAAGGCCAGCGTAAATTCCCGCCAGCAGCAGCACGCTGAGCGAGAGGGCGACCACCAGTTCCAACAGCGAGAAGCCGCGGCGGCTCATCGGCCACCTCCAGTTCCCGATCCCGGAGCCGTCCCACCGCCTCCGCCTGCCCCCCCGCCTATTCCCAAAGAGGGAGTGCTGGCACTCGAACTCTGCAAAGCCTCAGCCTCTTCAGCCCCCTGTCGCTCCTGTTCGGCAATTCTCTCGGCAATCAGCGAGCCGGGGTCGCGAAGCATGCGCGTCAAGTCGAACGAGACACGGCCCAGACTGCTGTTGGCCTGGTGCACCACCTCGACAGTCACGATATACAGATCGGTCTGTGGTCCCGAGGAAACCGAGATGTTGGCGACCCAGGTCGGATCGTCGGACAGGATTTGCTCGTTGTCGCCTGAAGCGAGAGGTGCGGCTCCCGAGGCCATCTCGGCCATTTTTGACTCAGCGAGAAAGACCGCCTGGGTGAGCAGTCGGCTTCTAACCGCTCCTCGGCCACCACTCGAGATCAGCTGTCCAATCGCGGCGAGCGAGGTAACCAGAATCACAAGCGCCAGCACAACCTCGAACAGGCTGATGCCCGAGTTCCGAGCGCTGGAGAGTGTGCCAAAGTGCGATTTGGCCATCAGACGTCGGATCTGGCCTGGGGGGGAGCGAGTCATGGCTTATCCGACACCATGACTCCGCCAGTCAGTCCCCGAAGTGCGATCACCACCGACCGCGACTCTTGAGGATCGGTGAGGGTAATGGTCTGATCGGGCCCGGTCCCATCGGCCTGGAACACGATGGGAGGCGACCAGCTCACAATGGCTAGATCCCGCGCGTCCGGTAGCGCGGAGAAACGAGGCTGCGGAATCATCCCCCCTCCCGTTGTGCCCGTTTCGAGGTCATCAAAAGTGACCCGACCCGGCAGTTTCCCCGACGCGACGGGCAGCTTAACTGTCCCTCCCCCGGAGTCAACCGCGGGATCGGCGGAAGTATCGCCCGGCAATATGCAGTAGCGCTGCCCGCCCGGTTCAAACCGAAACTGATAGGGTAGTCCCTGCTCGATCGCATGGACTCGGGCCGCCAGAAGTCTGATGCGTGCCAGTTCTCCCGATTGAATCAGTTGTTGCCGGGTGCTGAGTCGGCCCAAAGCGGGCCAGGCCAACGCCAGCGTGATGGAGATCAGCACCAGCACCAGCAGCATTTCGAACAGCGTGAACCCTCCCAGGAGCCGCTCCGGAAACGACCGAGCGGACTGATGATCACCAGTCGGAGAGGAACGCTGTGCGAGCATGGAAATCACATCTGCTGCCAGTTGGTCACATCGTCGGCCGTATTGGGCTGACGATCGGGACCAGCCGAGTAAATATCTGGCTTGTCCAAGTTGTTCTGCGCCGGGAACATGTACATCAACTCGTTGCCCCATGCGTCGAGAGGCAGTCGGCCTCCTTTCAGGTATGGTCCCGACCACTTGGGGTCGTTCCCCGGATTGGTGATCAGAAGGTCGAGCGACGCGGGATAGTCGCCGTCATGATCGGTCGCAAAGTAGTCGAGCGCCGATTCCAGACCATGGATCGAAGCCTGCGTGGCCTTGACGTTGGCCTTCTTCTGCTGGCCTAGGAACGACGGGACAGCGATGGCGGCAATCACGCCAATAATCGCCAGCACAATCAGCAGTTCCATCAAGGTGAAGCCCCCGCGGGACAACGAACGGCGGGTGGGTCGATGGGCACGTCTCTGCATGGGGTGGACTCCTCTCGGTTTTGGGACAAATCCGCCTTGGAGCGGACAGGGTTAGCGATTCGTGAGTTCGGGTGTTCGTTGTGCGGAGATCGACTGCTCCGGAGGCCGCGCTGGCTCAGGTTAGTCCACTTAGCCACACGAAACTGATGGAGACGATTTGCAGGCGAGCAGCCCCAACAGGGAACAGTCAAGTCGTGGAGAGGGAAATGCGGCTCTGAAGATTAAAGTGTGCACGATGATCATCGTGCACGGCCTTGAGCCGCCCCTGCCGGGCGTCGAACCAGTCTTGCCATGGCCGTAGTTACCCCAAGGCATCCGAGCCTTGGAACACCGGCATCAGCAGGGCCAGCATAATGAACGTAATGATCGCCCCCATTACCAGCAACATCAACGGCTCAATCATGCGTACCGCGAGATCGAGATCCCGCATCGTCCGCTGTTCCATGTTGTCAGCAACGTTGATGAGCACCTGCTCAAGGTTGTTTGCCTCTTCTCCCACAGCGATCATCTCAACAACCTCGCGGGGAAAGTGACCACTGGCGGCCAACGGGCGGGCCAGCGATTTACCCGACGACACATTGTCGGCGGCCGCAGAAATCGCCTGTCCGAGTACTCGATTGCCCGTCGCATCCTTGGCGATCCGGAGGGACTGCAGAATGGGCACTCCATTTTTCAACAGGGTCCCCAGCATCCGGCAGAACCGCGATATGGCCAGATTGCGAACCACGGGACCCATCCCCTTCAGCTTCAGCCGCCAGGTGTCGATCGCGAGCAAGCCCGCTTCCGACCGCAGGTAGCCCCGCAGCAGCCAGCCCGCGACCGCCAGTCCCAGCAGCAGCCAAAGGCCGTACGACTGCACAAAACCGCTGATCCCCAGCAGCACCACCGTCGGACCGGGGAGCCGGCCCAGTTCACGCAGGCGACTGAAGATGGGGTCGAACTTGGGGACGAGATAGACCATCAGCCAAGTCACCACCCCCACACACATGATCATCAGGAAGGCCGGATACGCCATCGCCCCGGTCACCCGCGACTTCATGTCCTCGCTGTGTTCGGTGAACTGCGCGATTCGCTTGAGCACATCCTCAAGGAAGCCCCCCTCCTCGCCGGCACGCACCATGCTGACCGCCAGCTCGTTGAAGGCCTTCGGATGCCGACGCATGGCGTCGGCCAAACGGCTCCCCTCCGACACCTGCTGGCGCACGTCGGCCAGTACGGTCTTCAAGGCAGGCTGCGACGACTGGTCTTCCAGCACCTCCAGCGAGCGCATGAGCGGCACCCCCGAGTGCAGCAGGTCGGCGAGCTGGCCATACACCACCGAGAGTGTGCGGCCAGAAATCCGCCGCCCCCCCATCCGGATTGTAACCGCCTGCCCCGCCTGCTGCCGCACCTGCGTCGGAAACAGCGACTTTCCGGCGAGAAGTGACAGCAGTTCATGCTCGGAGGCGGCCGCCAGCGTGCCACTGACGATTTTTCCCGACAGATCGCGGGCAGAGTATTGATAATCGGGCATGATTTCCCCCCTCCGGTGCGGGTCAGCTCAGGAAGTCGGGCTTGGTGATGCGGTTGACCTCTTCGATGCTGGTGATGCCGAGCAGCGCCTTCCGCCAGCCATCGGTCCGCAGGGTGGTCAATCCGTTCCGCAGACCGTACTGCAACACCTGCACTGAGCTGGCCCGCTCAATACACAGCTGCCTGACTCCCTCGTCGGTCCGCAACAGCTCGAAGATCCCTTCACGACCACGATAGCCCGAGTTGCTACATTCGCGGCAACCGACGGGCCGCCACAACTGCGCTGGCAGCGGGCGTGGAAAGTCATTCGGGACATCGTCCTCGGTCGGAACAAAGGGCTGCTTGCAGTGCCGACACAGGCGCCGTACGAGACGCTGGGCCATCACGCCCTCGACAGTGCTCGCGACAAGGTAGGGCTCAACGCCCATGTCAACCAACCGGGTGAACGCCCCCGAGGCGTCGTTCGTGTGCAGTGTACTGAACACGAGATGCCCCGTTAGACTTGCCTGGATCGCAGCGTTCGCTGTTTCGCCATCTCGAATTTCCCCGATCAGAATCACATCGGGGTCGTGACGCAGTATGCTGCGGAGCCCTGCGGCGAACGTCAGCCCAATCTTCGAATGCACCTGGATCTGGCTGATCCCCGGCGTCTGGTACTCTACCGGGTCTTCGACGGTGATGATCTTGATCGCAGGATCCTTGATCTCATTCAAGGCACTGTACAGTGTGGTCGTTTTACCGCTTCCAGTCGGGCCGGTGACCAGGATGATCCCGTGCGGCATGTTGATCAGCTCGTGGAAGGTGTTCGACATCACGTCGGACAGGCCGACGTTCTTCAGGTCGAAGACCATTCGCCCCTTGTCGAGCAGACGCAGCACGATCCCTTCGCCGTGCATCATCGGGATGATCGACATACGCACGTCGACCTCACGCCCCTGTACTCGCAGCTTGATGCGGCCGTCTTGAGGCAAGCGTTTCTCGGCGATATTCAGCTTCGCCATGATCTTAAGTCGGCTGATGATGGCGGCCTGAAAGTAATTGATCTCCTGCGAGATTGGCTGCACGCGCAGCAAACCGTCTACTCGGAAGCGGATCACCAGCCCGGCTTCCTGGGGCTCAAGGTGCACGTCACTGGTGTTTTGAGCCAACGCCTCAATCAGCAGCTCGTTAACCAGTCGGACCACAGATGCGGCCTGGGCCATCTCGGCCAGTTCGCCCTCGGCTTCCCCCAGCCCCTCCAGCAGTTCGACATCTTCCTCTGCCCGCTGGGCGACCATCTCAGTCAGCGTATCGCCCCCCACACCCAATTGTTCACGGATTAGTCGGGCGATATCGCCTCGACGGGCCAGCACCGGTTCGAGCCGGAACCCGCTCAGCGTGCTGACTTCATCGAGCGCTTCCAGGTCGAACGGGTCGCTGGTGGCAACCACGACACTCCCATTCCGCCTCGAAACGGGAAACAGGGTGTGCTTAAAGATCTCACGGGCGGGGAACTTGGCCAGCAGGTCGCGATCGACGGTCACCTTGTCGATGTCAACCAATCGCATTCCCAACTCATCGCCCAAAGCCCTCAGCACCTGATCTTCCGTCAGAAGTCCTGAGTCGACCAGTTGACGATCTACGCGTTTGGCACCGCCAGCCGCGTGCTGGGCCGTATTGAGCTGCTCGCGACTGACCACGCCTTGGGCCAGCAGGATGTCACCGATGTCCATGACTGCAGTTTCTTGACAGTGCTGGCGGAATCTTGACGGAGTATGCAAAGACATTCCCGCAGTCGCAGCAGGCCGGGGACGTGGCAGCTGCAAATCGGAATTACTTCGAAGGATTGTCCGAACTTCAGACAAGGATTGTGATGGGTGTCCCCCGGCGGAGGGAAGTGACCACCAGGCTCACTGTCCGCGTCCCCGACCTCCACCCCCGCCCCCCTGGCGGCCTCCACCACCGAATCCCCCCCCCATGCCTCCGCCACCAAATGGGTTCACGCCGCCCCCCACACCTCCCCGACCGCCGCCGAATCCACCCCCGCCCAAGCCACCGCCACCGAACGGGTTCCCCCCGCCGCTAAAACCACCTCGGCCACCACCACCTCCAAAGCCCCCGCCCATTCCGGGGTTCATCATCATCTGCGTGGGCATTCCCCCCATGCCTCCTCCAGGAAAGCCCATCCCCATGCCGCCACCCGGGAAGCCCATGCCCGGCATTCCCCCCATGCTGCCACCGCCACCAAAGCCGCCAGCACGTCCCCCCGTTCCGCCACGGTTCGCGACCGCGCCGGTGGAGCCAACGCGCACCTTCCCGAGCAACGAGGAGAGTGCCTGGCTGGCCACTACCGTATTTGAATTCTGCAGACCGACGACCTTGACCGTGGGATTCGCATCGCGCACAGACTCGTCAAGCGCCGCAACGACCGCATCGACCTGCCGGTAAAGCTGTTCCCCCGAATTGACAATCAAGGTATTGGTCCGCTCATCAACCCCCAGTGTGAGGTCCACCGCCCGCGGACGACGCCCGCCCTGCTGCTGGTTGCCCCCACCTCCCCCCATCATCATGGCCAGCGGGTTGAAGCCCCCCCCACCGCGTTGCATTGCGGCCAAAGGGTTCCCCATGGTTGGGTCAATCTGCTCGCGAAAGACGTCTCGCAAAATGCTGTAGACCTCGGTCGCATCGGCGTATTCCAATGGAATCAACCGGGGAACTCGATCTTTGAATGACTCGGGCAACTCCGCCGCATCAAGAACCTGAAGTGCCTCCATGATTGCCTGCACTTGATCATGAGGCCCGCTGATGAACAGTGAATTTGAACGAAGTTCGGGAATAATCCGCAGCGGCTGGGCCGCCCCTCCAAGCGAGTTCATTCCGGTCATGTCCATCAGGCTGCCCCCCAGGGACGAAAGGCCTCCTGTCAGACTGCCAAAAAAGCCGGAATTCTGAGTCGCAGTCTGTGTGACCGACCCCTGCGGAAACAACGCACCCAGGGTGGTCGCCGTCTCGGTCGCGTCAGCCGCCCGCAAGTAGTAGACGATCCACCGCGACTGATTGGGCGATGTCTGCACAAACGATTCGATCATCGATTCGACCTCGTCGAGTTGCTCCATGTCACTCCCTGCAAGAAGCAACTTGCCACCCACCACGCTCGCGCTGACATCGGAGCCCCCCTTGGGCGCCGCTCCCCCGTTCCGCCCCGCAAGTTGCCGATCAGACGGTGCCCTCCCTCGCCGGGGAGAATCGGGAAGGGGTCCGTCGATCGCTTCCGCCGCCTGCTCCCGACGACTCGTCTCTAGATTCCGCGAAGACTCCCCCGCATTGTCCTCGTCAGCGGTCGAACCCTGCGAGGCCCGGCGAACCCAAAGTCCCGAGAATCTCGATTTCTTCCGGGGCTCGGCATCGGTACCCGGAGAGGTCGCCTGCGCCTGCGGAGCCTCAGCCCGCTCCGCCGCTGCTGGCCGCTCCTCGAGTAATTCATCGACTTCACGCGCCAGATCTTCAATCGCCCCCGCTCCGACTTCCTCAATCTCTCGTGTCTTCACGCCATTCCGATCTCCACCGCGGCTCCCAGTTTCTCGGGTCGCAGCGTCAAGATTGGCGTCGGTCTCGTTCGACTCTGGACTACGTGCCGAACGCTCGCGTATGGATTGCGACGGCGTACGCCCTTCCACGTCCTCCGTCACCGGACGCGGGGAAGTCCGACGTTCGAACATCGAGCTCGCGCGGCCACGTTGCGGCGCTTCGTTCAAAGGTTCTGAGACCGGTCCCGATTCACGCTCTGGTTGCGAACGCAGCACTTTGAATCGCCGTCCTTGCGATTCCATCATTCGGCTCACCATCTCGAGAATGATCTCGGGATCACGCCCGCCCAGATCGATCGTCCTGAGCGGTCCGCCGGTCGACTCTCGACGTTCACCCCCCGAACCATCTTCACCCAATTGCTCCAACACCTTGCGGACCTCAGCGACCTGCTCCGGCGAACCGCGGACCATCAACCGCCGCCCCACTGCATCGGGTTCGATACTGGGCGCGTCGGCGGCATCTTTTGCGAAGAGGGATCGCAGGCTTGTAGCAGCTGCAACCGGCTCCAGTTTTTTCAATGGGACCACTGTCACCGACTCTCCAGCCCCACCATCGAGTTGCTTGATGATTGCTCTAACCTGCTCCTGGTCGGCGGCAGAGGCGTACACGTTGATCCGCCGGGTCTTCAGATCCTCGTACATGACCATCCCGGGGACCGTGGCATTCAACATGTCAACAACCATCCGCGGATCGGCGGCGTTCAGAGGATAGACTTCGAGCTGAGGCTGATTCGCTCCACGCCCCGCGACTGCTTCGGGCGATTCGGGCACGTCGATCGACTCGATGGTCTTTTCAACCAGCGCCATGTCGTCAGGGTTGGCGGTGACAAGGAGACTGTTGGTTCTGAGGTCGACCGTCAGCTGAATACGCTGCCCGACATTCGCCGCACCTTGTGGCTGACCGCCTTGTGGCTGTTGCTGGGGTTCCTCACGGCGATCTCCCCCCTCGCGACGATCTCCCCCGTCGCGTCCCTCGCGACGGCGCCACCATTCACCCCCGCCCCCGCCGCCACCAAAGTTCATCTGTGGGCCTCCAAAGCCCCCAAACCCATTAAAACCACCGCCGCCCCAGCCCATCTGGGGCCAGCCAGGCTGCTGAGGCTGCGAGGGCTGTGGTTGACTAGTAGGCGAGCGTGTCGTCGGCGGTCCCGACGACATACGAGTCGAATTGACCCGGGGTGACAGGGCGAACAGATCCCGCAGGGTTCGCTCGGCTTCCATTGCCGAGACATGCTTTAACTTAAACTGCCGGAAGTTCCCCTTGGCATCGGCGACTTTCGACAATCCCTCGAGCAGTTCATGCACCCGGCGCAGGTTGGAACCAATGTCGGTGACCAGTAACCGATTGACCTTTGCCAGCGGCACGACCTTCCCTTGAGGGCCCAGCAATTCCTTCACGTCCTCCGCAGCGGTCTTGGCGTCGGTTCCTGTCAACGGGATTATCACCGACATCAATTCGTTTTTGCCCCGATCCCCTAGATCCTCGAGGGCCACTTGGGGAATCAAGTTGGGCGGAGGAGGTTCATCCAGATTCCACACCACGAGGAACCGATCGCGGTACACTAGGGTGAAGCCCTTCCGAAGCAAATAGCCATTGAGCACATCGAGCGCCTCCCGCACGGTGTAAGTCTTGCTGTCGAAGTAGTTAAAAGTGCCGCTGGGAACCTCATTCATATCGAGCGACAGCCCTGCTGTCTCGGCAAATAGCTTCAGGACGTTTTCCCAAGGGGCGAACCGGAAGTTGAAGCGGACTTCCACCCCATCGGGATTCATCTCGGGTCTCCCACCCTCGCCCGCCGAAGAGTCGGTCGACATCTCACCGCCGGTCGGACCGGTTGGCTTACCCGAAAAGTCAGCAACGATTGGTCCCGTGGGAGCCGACTCGACCACCTGCTTGCGATCGGTGCGACGCGGGGCCTGAGCGTTCCCCGAATCACCACTTCCCGCCACGGGAGCCCCAGGCCCGCCCCCCGCCGTCGTGGGACTACCGGGGGCCGCTTCGGCGTCAAACCTGGGCCCCAGCTTGGCCTCCCACACAGTTTGCTGGCTCGCGGTCAAGACACCCTTGAGGGCCGCGTCACGCTCGTCGAGAAGCTTCTGACGCTCCTCTGGGTTTCCAAAGAATCCCAGCTGCTGCAGCTTTCCCCGAAACTCTTCCTGAACCTGCTGCAGTCTTTGCTTCTGGTCATCAGTGAACTTCAACTCAGTGATAATTTCTTCGCGAGCGAGTGCCTGACCGCCCAGTGATTGAAGGAAGACCTGCCGGTACCGGGTGAATTGCTGAGCGTCAAGAATGCCTTTAACTTTCTCTTCGGCTTGCTTGCCCAGTTCCTCACCCTTCTTTCGGACCTCCTCCATCCGAGCCTGGAACTCTTCGGGACGGGTCATCCCGCGAAAGCCCTGCCGCAGCGCCTGACGCTGCTCTTCGAAGGTCTTGCTCAATTCCTCCAGATCGGTCCGCTGTCTGTCGCTGATCTTCAACTCAGCCCGGATGTTATCTCGGGCGAGGAATTCCAAAATCCAGTTTTCACGGAAGCCGCCCCTTTGCCCGCCCTGAAAAAACGCCTCCGCCGACGAGACGAATG
>Ga0315902_10005695_pt1 | contig 17465 bp, 10 predicted proteins | sample LakEriMetagenome_9_FD_203523 | JGI IMG/M metagenome (GOLD analysis project Ga0315902, IMG submission 203523) | Freshwater fungal communities from buoy surface, Lake Erie, Ohio, United States - Buoy 12 MA117 | ecosystem: Environmental > Aquatic > Freshwater > Lake > Lake biofilm | place: USA...
GACTACACCGATCAGCAGGTGCGCGACCTGTTCGCCTATTTGCGGGCCACCCAACCACTGGCGACCAGGTAACGTCGCGCGCAACCGCCGCCCGGGGGGGGCAACCGATTTCACCCCGTGGAGGGACGAGGGAGATCACCTGTGTCCTTGTGGCGGAATGCCGGTGTCAGGGGGACTGGCCAGCCGTGCTGTGGATCATCGCCTCCAGCAGGCCGTCCCAGGTGTATTCCGCCGCTTCGGCCGCGATGGTCAGACCCGCCTGTTGTGCGGCTGCGCTCGTCACGGGACTGATGCTGCAAAGCCGGGGATGTCGTGGTCCCGCCTCCGCCGACGTCGTCAGTGCCGGACAGAGTCGGGCGAGCTGGCGGGCAATCGACGGGCTGCTCAGGCAGATCCAGTCGAGTTCCCCCCGCTGCAGCAACTCGCCGGCTGTCGGCGGAAGCGTCTCGACATCCAGGTTCTGGTAGACCACCACTTCGTCGAGTCGGGCTCCCGCGGCACGCAGTTCGTGGGGCAGCACCTCCCGGCCCCGGCTTGCCCGGGCCCACAGGACGTGCTGTCCCGCCACATGGGGCACCAGTGCCGCCGCCAGCGCCTCGGCCCGAAAGGTGGTGGGGACCAGGTCGGCCCGCAGGTGCCAATCGGCCAGGGCCGCGGCGGTCCCGTCGCCAATCGCCGCGAGCTTCGCCCGCTGCAGCCGACGGGTGTCCAACCCGCGCTCCCAGAGCCGGTTCAGCAAGCCGGCGACTCCGTTGCTGCTGGTGAAGACGATCCAGTCGTAGTCGGTCAGTCGGTCGAGGGTGGCATCCACCGCGGTGAAGTCGGCGGGGGGCTCGATGGCGATCAACGGCATCACCACCGGTTCGGCCCCCAGGGCCAGCACGCGGTCGAGCACCACGGACGCCTGTTCACGCGCCCGGCAAATGCCAATCCGCTTCCCCAGCAACGGTCGCTGCTCGAACCAGGCAATCGCCTCACGCCCCGAGATGCACGAGCCGACGACAATCAGCGACGGTGCCGAGAGCCCCGCCTGGGTCACGGTGTCGGCGATGGTCCCCAGCGTGGCGGTGACTGTGCGTTGATGCGGTGTGGTCACCCGGCTGAGGACCGCTGTGGGGGTTTCGGCCGGCTTTCCCGAAGCGATCAGTTGCCGGGCAATCTCGTGGATCCGCCCGAGCCCCATGTAAAACACAAGCGTCCCCGGGAAGCGGGCCAGGGCCTCGAAATCAAGGGCCGAAACCCCTTTCACCGGGTCTTCATGCCCCGTGATGAAGGCCACCGCCGAGGCGTGATCGCGGTGCGTCAGCGAGAAGCCGGCATAGGCGCCGGCCGCCACGGCCGCAGTCACCCCGGGAACCACTTCGAAGGGAATGCCCGCGGCCGCCAGCGCGGCCGCCTCTTCGCTCCCCCGACCGAAGACATACGGGTCCCCCCCCTTGAGCCGGACGACGGTCAGACCCGCCTGGGCCGCGGCAATCAGGCGGGCGTTGATCTCCTGCTGCTGCAGTGTGTGGGTGGATCGGCTTTCACCCCGGAAGGTGCGCTCGGCCTGCGCCCGTGTATGTCCCAGCAGCAGGGGATTCACCAGCCCGTCGTAGAGCACAAGATCAGCCTGTTGCAGGCAGGCCAGACCCCGCAGGGTCAGCAATCCGGGATCACCGGGGCCTGCCCCCACAAGGTAAACGGTTCCGGTTGGCATCGGCGGGGTCGGGTTCCTTTCTGTCGTTCGTTTTTATGGTAAACTTCCGTTCTCTGCCTGACCAGTAAACGCAGCTTCCCGGTGCTCTTCTGCGGGAAGCGGGACAAGGATTGACGTCATGAGCTCTGGTGACACACAGAAACCGGCCGCCGACTGCTGGCGGCGTGGCAACGAAGCCGTCCAAAAAGAGAACTGGGACTACGCCATCCAGATGTACCTGACGGCTGTCAAGCTGCGTCCCGAGAACCTCACCTACCGGCAATCGCTGCGGTTCGCCGAGTACAAGAAGTTCAACAACAACGGCACCGGTGCGGCGATGGCCGGCATGCGCACGATGGGAGCCAAGACGAAGACCAAGAAGTCCCGCATGACCAAGGATTGGGCGGGGCTCGACATGGCGGCCGAAGAGGGGCTGCAGGTCAATCCCTGGGACGTCGCGTTCAACCAGGATGTGGGAGATGCGGCGAAGGCCCGCGAATTTCCCGAGGTTGCCATCTTCAGTTACGAAGAGGCGCTCAAGAAAGACCTGGGCAACAAGGAGATCAACAAGTCACTCGCCGAGGTGCTCGAAGAGCGTGGCGAGTACAAGCGGGCCGCCGACTGCTGGCGCCGCATTCTCAAGCTCGAACCGACCAACGGCGAGGCCCGCTCGAAGATCACCGCCCTCGACACCAAGGGGGTCATGGACCGCGGCGGCTACGAAGGGGCCGAGTCGACCACCGGGGTCATGGCTCCCCACGAAGTGGCGAAACGGATGGGGGGGAACAAGGCCGCCGGTCCGGGACAGGATCCGATCGCCGACATGGAACGGGCGGTCCGCAAAGACCCCGGCAACAAAGACAACCTGCTCAAGCTGGCGGACCTCTACCGTCGCGAGGCCCGGCTGGAAGATGCCGAGGCCAGCCTCCAGAAGGCCCTCGAGGCCTCCGGCGGAAACATCAACATCCGCGAGGTGCTCGAGGATGTGCAGCTCGAGTTGATGGCCAAGACCGTGACCGTCGCCAAGGAACAGTTCCGCGCCGCCCCCACCGATGAGGTCAGGAAGCAGCGGGTGGTCGCCCTCGCGGCCGAGTTGCTCAACCGCGAGGTCGAGGTCTTCTCGGCCCGCACCGATCGTTACCCGCAGGACATGCGGCTGAAGTTCGAACTGGCCACCAGGTTCATGAAGCAGCAGAAGTGGCAGGCAGCCATCCCCCTGCTGCAGCAGTCGCGCAGCGACCCCCGCGTGAAGGGAGAATCGCTGGTCAACCTCGGCAAATGCTTCGCCTACGACAAGAAGGCCCAGCTTGCCCGCCGGCAGTTTGAGGCGGCCATTCCCGAGATCAACCACGAGAACCAGCCCGACCTCTTCAAGGACCTCTTCTACTCGCTCGGCCGACTCTGTGAAGAACTGCAGGACAAGCAGTCGGCCGAAGAGTACTACCAGAAGGTCCTCGAGGTCGACTACACCTACCGCGATGCCGTCAAGCGGCTCGATTCCCTCCAGGGGGCGTAGTTCCCCGTTCGCCCACGGTTGCTGCGACATTGGGGCGAGCCTCCGGTCAGGCGAGGAACGGGTTGGTTACGGGTTGGATAAGAGTTGGTCATAGAATTTGGTCAAGAGTTGGTTGGTTCGGGGAGGAGTGGGGCAGACCTGAAGACAGATTCCAGGTCACGACCGGCCCTCGATTCGGACACGCTCGACATCGGCCGCCTTCAATCAACGGCCGGACATCGAAAACCCCGTCAGGGGAAGGAAGTGCTTTGGTGCGGAACAGTCTGAAGAACGGAGTGGGGACCCTCCTGGCTGGTCTTGTCGGATGCCTGCTGACGGCGATCCCGGTCGCTGCAGCCGAGTACAGCTTCGAGTTGACGCTTGACCCGGCCGTTCGGACCGAGCCCTTCACGGGCCGGGTGTACCTCTTCTTCGCCCAGGGGGACCGCGAGCCCCGATTCGGGCCCAACTGGTTCAATCCCGGACCGATGCTGGCTGTCGATGTGCGTGACTGGAAGCCCGGCGAGTCGCTCCCGATCAACACCGATGACGAGAGTGGCCAGATTGTGTTCCCCAAGGCGCTCTGCGATCTCGATCTCTCCGGATACAACGTTCAGGCCGTTGCCCGCTTCAACCCGCTCGTGCGCGAGGTGGGGGCCGGTGCGGGGAATGGCTTCAGCGCGGTCGCCAGGGTGGAAGGAGTCGAAGGAAAACCGGCCGGGGCGAAGTTGGCGATCAACAAGATTGTCGAGGAGCGGACGTTTCCAGAAAACGACTGGTGCCGGTTGCTCGACCTGCGCAGCGAACTGCTCTCGAAGTTCCACGGTCGTGACGTTCGCCAGCGGGCCAGCGTCGTCCTTCCCGCCAGCTACCAGAAAGAACCCGAACGCCGGTATCCCGTCATCTTCGTCGTGCAGGGGTTCGGCGGAAACCACTTCGCCGGCCTGCGGAAAGAGCCGGTGGCTGAAGACAACCCCGGCGGAGTCGAATTCCTGCGGGTCTTCCTCGATGCCGAGTGCGGCCTTGGGCACCACGTGTTCGCCGATTCGGCCAACAATGGACCGGTCGGCACCGCACTCGTGCAGGAGCTCATTCCCGCCCTCGACGCCCAGTACCGCACGATCGCCGACCCCACCGCCCGCTTCCTCACCGGTCACTCTTCGGGAGGCTGGAGCACCCTCTGGCTGCAGGTCGCCTATCCCGACACCTTCGGCGGTTGCTGGAGTACCGCCCCCGACCCGGTCGACTTCCGCGACTTCCAGCAGATCAACCTCTACCGTCCAGGCGAGAACATGTACCGCGACCCGCAGGGGAACCGCCGTCCCCTCGGGCGGTCCAATGGCCAGGTCCTGCTGTGGTACGACGACTTCGACCGCATGGAAGAACTCGTCGGTCCCGGCGGTCAGCTTCACAGCTTCGAGGCGGTCTTCAGTCCCCGGGGGGATGATGGGCGTCCCGTGCGCGTCTGGAACCGGCAGACGGGCGAGGTCGATACCAGGGCGGCCGAGGCGTGGAAGAAATACGACATTCGGCACATCCTGGAGACCAACTGGTCGACCCTCGGTCCGAAGCTGGCTGGCAAACTGCATGTGATCATGGGGGATGCCGACACCTTCTACCTGGAAGGGGCCACCCGTCTGCTGCAGGAATCGCAGGCGAAACTGAAGAGTGATGCGGTTGTTGAATTGGTCCCGGGCAAAGACCACGGCACACTGCTGACCCGCGAACTGACCACCCGGATCCGGACCGAGATGGCCCGGGCGTTCCTGAAGCATCACCCGGCTCCCCGGCCGGAGGCGAAGTAGAGACAGGGCGGAAGGCATAAAGTGACTGGCCGTCGGCCCAAAAGGTGGGGGGGCTGTGCGCACTGTGTCCGCCGGGAAGGACACGCTGGGCACGACCCACGCTGATGCGGTCACGCGCGCTTCGGCAGGGGGAGCAGTTTGGGGATGGGGGCTTTCATGCCCACAACCCGGCCATGCCGTTCGACCAGTTGGTCGAAATTGAACTGCAAAAAGCCATGCAGGTGGTCGGGGGCACCGTTCCGCAGGTAGTTGCGGGCCAGCACTTCCATCTGCTTGTCGAATTCTTTCTGGCTGTGCGAGTGCACGTGGTAATGCCCGGGGAGCCGGCGGATGTCGCCGTCAAACCGCGGGCCGATGTGATACAGTTCGTGCATCACGGTGATCAGTTTTTCGATGTAGGTCTGCTCCTGGAAGCGGGGCAGGTAGAACGTGAGGATGTAGAGCAATTCCACTCCCCCCAGGAAGCAGCGCTGGATGGCCCATTCACTTCCCCGGCGGGTGGTGACGAGCGACCCGTCCTGGAACCGCAGGGGGGTGAGCTTCGCCTGCAACCCGTGATTCACCCGCAGCCGGGCCTGGGCAAACGTCACCGCCACGTGCTCCATGCGGATGTGCTGGAACTCGGGGACGCGCTGCGTGATGTCGACACACAGGCACCGCATGGCGGAGGAGAAATCAAAACCGGCAGACACAATGAAGGGCGAACAGGACCGTGCGGGCGAGGAAGGGAGGTGGGGGCAGAGGCCGTCCCTCACAGCATGGTAGGCAGGGTTTTGGATCGCCTCAAGATCGGTTGAACCCCCACCTGGAGTCCGCTGCCAAAACCTGGAGTACGGTGCTCCCACCGATTTCCCATGCGGTCGGAGGCCGCGTTCAATTCAAAGGCCCGCGCTCCCGCACAGCACGACTTGCCGTGAAGAAGTCTCCTCATCGCCAAAGGTCGATGAGGAAAAGCAGGTCTCGCTGGGCGTCGTCCTGTGCGGGAGCCTGCCAATTTGGATCCTCGTAGGGGTGACTCCGCATGGGAAGACGGTGGGAGCACCGTACTCCAGGTTGGGGAAGTCAGCCGATGGGATCGAAGTCGTCCAGGATTTTGACCCGCTCGATTCCATATGCGTAAACCGTGCGGACTTGGCTGCGAGACGCGGTGGTTTCGAACCAGTGGGCCGAGCACCAGGGAGATTGGTTGGCCTGGGTGACCAGTCCATGCTTGACGGGATTCTGGTGCACGTCATTCAGTCGTGCCTGGTAGGACGCATGAAACGTCAATTCACTCTCCCAAAAGTTGAACCAGACCTGGCGACCGGTTTGTCGATCGCGGCCATGGATTTGTTCCGCGGTGTCCCAATCCAGTCGTTGCAGCAACTCCGCCAACCGACCGCATTGCGGAGTTCCATGCGCCACGAAGTGGTCGTGATTCGAGAAGATGGCCGAGGCCTCGACCTGCCAGCCACCTTCCCGCAGACTCATCAACAGCTGATCTCGCAGCAAGTCCAATCGCTCGGCTCCCCGGAAGTGGTGTTGTTTGCGATATGTCGCCGCGGTGACAAGGAATGTTCCCGAGGGACTCAGGCGATGCTGGGGAGCATGGGGCCACCAAACTTGGCCCTTGGGAGCGTTGGCCGAGTCGGATTGCGACGGAGTGTGGGCGGGGGGAGCCAGGACTTGGTGGATCGCGCGCAATTCCTCCAGGGAGAGGTCGGCCAGTCGACGAGCCAACGCAGTTCGCAAGTGATCCGCTTCGACGGCATCGCGGGACTCGCCGCGGGGTTCGGTTGGGGCAGGCATGACGGGGTGACCTGTGGCGTAGCCCAGAGAGTCGAAAACGGCAGTCCGAGGCTAACAAATGGGAGTCTGGCGTTCGACCTGGAGTACGGTGCAAAAACCTGGGGTACGGTGCTTCCATCGTTTTCCCATGCGGTCGGAGGCCACGTGCGATTCAAATGCCCGCGCTCCCGCACAGCACGACTCAGCCCGAAGCAATCTCTGCTGTCCAAAGGTCGCTGAGGAGAAGGAGGTCTCGATGGGCGTCGTCCTGTGTGGGAGCCTGCCAATTTCGTTCCGCGCGGGGGTGACCCCCGTGGGAAGAACGTGGACGGACCGCACTCCAGGTCGTCTGAACGCTCGCGTGTGGTAGTTTGTGGCGGTTGTAGCGGTTGTGGCGATTGTGCGGCCTGTGCCACAGAGATCACGTCGAGATTGAGAGTTTGACGAGTGGTGGTGCTAGGTCGCGGGCTGTTTTCAAGCAAAGGAAGTGGGGGAATTCACTCTTTTTTCCCTGTTGATTGTGCAGGACCTGCACGCCGGTGGTTTTACCCCGGGTCTCTCACCACGAGGAGCGTCCATGACGATTGAGAACAGTGCCAAGAATCGGAGTCTCGGCGAGAAGTTGTTGGTGGCAGGGGGGGCGGCTTCCCTCGCCTTGGCGTCCGGGAACCCGGCTGAGACGGCAGTGGTCTCGGCCCTCAACACCCCGATCAGCCCACAGGGAAACGCAGGTACTTATATAGAATGGGATGTCGACGGCGATTCCGTCGGTGATTTCAGCTTGGGGAACTCAAGCCAGTTTGATGAAACTGCCAATTTGAACGAGTACGGTGCGAACCGGTTCGTCGCTCAGAATGGGGTTGGGGGGAAGGGTTTTGCCAAGTTGTCATCGGGTTTCGAAGTCGGGCCAGTGATGTCCGGATTTAATGTCGACGGTAGTGCCAACAATTTCATCAGTGTCACCTACAAGGGGACTCAGATGGGAAATGATTTGTCGGGTGCCGGTTGGTCATTTGGAGACGTCGCATTCTTCGGCTTCAAATTCATCAGTAGTGGAAATACCTACTGGGGGTGGGGTGAACTCGATATCCATGGTGGAACTATAGGGAAGGGCTTCACGATTACCAGGGCGTATTACAACAATACGGCTGGGGCCTCGATCTTGGTCGGAGACACTGGCAGCGCTGTGCCCGAGCCTTCGACCTGCGCCCTGGCGCTCTTGGCGGCCGGGGGCGTGGCGGCGTACAAGGGACGTCGCAAGCAGGCGGCGGTGTAGTTTCCCAGGCGCAGGTGCCCGTGGGTCGGAATGAGTGGCCCTGCCCACGGAATCCTTTTCGCAGTCGACCGCCAGCCGGGTAAACCCCCGGTTGGTGGTTTTTTGTTGGATTGGACGCCTGGTCGGTCGGGAACATCCGCCGGGTCGGTGTGGCACCGATTTTGGCTTTCGAGCACGCCAATGTGCGTTTTTAGGCCCTTTTTTAGCCGTCTTTATTGGTTGCCTGTCCACTGTCGCTTCAGAGAGTGCACAGTCAAAAGCCAATTTGTTTTCCAGGTGCTGAATGTCTGCTGCGCGTCGCCGTGTGTTGTTGGTCGGGTGGGATGCTGCGGACTGGAAGGTCATCTCCCCACTGATTGAAAAAGGGCTGATGCCCAACCTCGCCCGGTTGATCGACACCGGCGTGATGGGGAACATGGCGACGCTGCAGCCGCCACTCTCTCCCATGCTGTGGACGTCGATCGCCACCGGGAAACGCCCCTACAAGCATGGCGTGCATGGGTTCTCGGAACCCGATCCCCAGACCGGGTTCGTCCGCCCCAGCACCATCCTCTCCCGCCACACCAAGGCGGTCTGGAACATCCTCAACCAGACGGGCCTCAAGTCGCTGGTCGTCGGCTGGTGGCCCAGCAATCCCGCGGAACCGATCCGCGGGGCCATGGTCTCGAACCTCTTCCAGCAGCCGGTCGGTCCTGCCGACAAGCCCTGGCCCATGAAGCCGGGGACTGTCTACCCCCCGGAACTGGGCCCCCTGCTGGCCGAAGATCGCCTGCACCCCCACGACATCGAGGGGGACATCCTGCGGTCGTTCGTCCCCCGGGCCCCCGAGATCAACCAACAGGAAGACCAGCGGCTCAACAGCCTCGCCAAGATCGTGGCGGAATGCACCAGCATCCAGGGGGCGGCCGTGCACCTGATGCACGAAATCACCGACTGGGACTTCGCCGCGGTGTATTTCGACGCCATCGATCACTTCAGCCATGCGTTCATGAAATACCATCCTCCCCGGCTGGAATGGGTTTCGGAGCGCGACTTCGAGCTCTACAGCGAGGTGGTCAACGGAGGGTACTGCTACCATGACCTGATGCTGGGCCACCTGCTGCACCTGGCCGGGCCGGAGACCACCGTGATTGTCCTGAGCGATCACGGCTTTCATCCCGATCACCTGCGGCCCCGATCGATACCCAACGAGCCGGCCGGGCCCGCCCTCGAGCACCGCGACTTCGGGATCTTCGTGGCGAGTGGTCCGGGGATCCGCCAGGATGACCTGATCTACGGCGCCCGCCTGATCGACGTCACCCCCACGCTGCTGTCGCTGTTTGGGCTGCCGATGGGACGCGACATGGATGGCCGGGTGCTGACCTCCATCTACGAGCAGACCCCCCGGACGGAATACATCGACTCGTGGGACGACGTTCCCGGCGACGACGGCCGCCACCCCCCCGATCTGCAGACCGACCCGATCGATTCGACCGAGGCGCTCAAGCAGTTGGTCGACCTGGGCTACATTGAGGACCCGGGTGAGGATGTGCGCGAGGCGGTCGACTCGACCGTGCGTGAGTTGCGGTACAACCTGGCGCGGGCGCATGTCGACGGGGGGCAACTGGCCGAAGCGGCCGACCTGTTCCGCGAACTGTGGGACCGCTGGCCACGCGAAAGCCGGTTCGGTGTGCATCTCTTGCAAACCCAGCTCGACCGGGGACTGCCGACCGAGGCCCGCCAGACGTTCGAACTGCTGCAGCAGCGGAAACGTGAGGCGGCCGAGTGGGCCATGGGAGAGATCAAGGCCGAGATCGAACTCTTGCAAAAGGACTTTTCCAAGCAGGATCAGGACGATCAGGGGATCGCCGAGGAGTTCGCGGTGCCGGATCTGGCCGAAGCTGCGCCGCGAGCCCGGCGCGAATCTCCCCAGACCCCTGACCTGGACGAGGCCCAGGGCGAAGTGGGGGCTGCCGAGACCAAGCCCGCGCAGGACACCATTGATTGGAAGCGGGTGCCCGAAAAACGCCGGCGACAGTTGAGCAAACTGCGGCGGGTCAGTGCGATCAACCGCCCGGCGATGGCGTACCTCGAGGGGAGTGTGCTGCAGGCCGAAGGCCGGCTCGACGAAGCGCTGCAGCGTCTGCAGCAGGCGTCGGGGGTACAGCTGCGCAACCGTCCGTCGCTGCTGTTGAAGATGGCCGAACTGGAGTTGCAGCGTCGCCGGTGGGACGCGGCCGCCAGTCAATTCCAGGCGGCACTGGACCTCGATCCGCTGAGTCCGGCGGCCCATCTGGGGTTGGCCCGGGTGGCCAGTCACCGGGGAGACTGGGCCACGGCAGCCCGCGCGGCCCAGACCTGCATCGGTCAGAACTTCCACAATCCGCGGGCGCATTACCTGGTGGGGATGGCGCTGGCGCGGTTGGGTCAAACCGCGCCGGCGATCGAATCGCTGAGGCAGGCGGTGACGATCGCCCCGCTGTTGGCGGCCGCCCATCGCGAGCTCGCCCGGGTGCTGAGACAGCAGGGGGATGCCGAGGGGGCCCGGCGGCATCGCGATCTGGCCCGCGAGGCGCAGCGGTGGCGGGGGATCTCGGCAGCCGAGGTTGCGGCCCAGGGAGTGCATCCCGCCGAACTGCGCGACGTGTTTGAAGCGGGCGAACTTCCCGGCGCACGGGGTGCCCAGAAAGTCGAGTTGCCCCCCCGGGAAGAGACGGTGGTGGTGGTGACGGGTCTGCCGCGGTCGGGCACGTCGATGATGATGCAGATGCTGCAGGCGGGAGGGGTACCGGTCTATGTGGACGACCATCGCCCCGCCGACGAAAGCAACCCGAAGGGTTACCTCGAGCACGAGCGGGCTCGGAAGCTGGCAACCGACCACACCTGGCTGGGGGAGGCGCAGGGGAAAGCGGTGAAGATCGTGGCCCAACTCTTGCCGCACCTGTCGAAGCAGTACAAGTACCGCCTGGTGATGATGCATCGACCGTTGCCGGAAATCATCGCCTCGCAGAAGAAGCTGTTGACCCGGCTCGGGAGGGAGGGGGGGCAGATCACCGATGCGGCGCTGCAGAAGACCTACCTGCAGCAGGTGCGGCAGGTGCGGGCACTGCTGAGCCATCACCAGCAGAAGGGGATTCTCGACGTGCTGGATGTGAAGTACCACGACGTGCTGCGGGATCCGCAGGGGGTCGCCCAGGTCCTGGCAACATTCCTGGGGGGCGACTTCGACCCCCAGAAGGCGGCCTGGGCAGTCGATCCGACGTTGCGTCACGAACGCAGTTGAGCCAAGTCGTGGGACAGGTTTCCAAGCTGTCTGTGTGAATTCATCAGAACGGAGAGTGGTGGGAGGCGACCTGCGATCCCACCGGTTGGACCGAAAGCTTGTGCCGCTTGTCTTGCGGACGGACGAAGCCAAACCGGTCACGCACCCATTCGAACGTGGATCTTGTCAATGAGAACGGGAGAGAAGACAACGACCGCAGTCCGTCCCGCGGGGCGCTGCCGCACCCCGCGGGTTTGGGTCGTGATCGTGGGGTTGTTGTACGGTTGTGCCGGTGCCGATCGCAGTGCCACAGAGAATCGGTCGGAGGTGAAATCATCGCCGACGGAGGTTGCCGCAACCGAGGTCCCGGCGTTCCAGGACGCCGCCATCGAGACCGGGCTGGTGTTCCAGCATGAGAATGGAATGAGCGGCCAGCGCTACATGCCCGAAATGGTGGCCCCCGGCATCGCTCTGGTGGACTACGATCGGGATGGCGACTTGGACGTGTTCCTGGTGCAGGGGCGGAGGCTGGGGCCCGACGTCGTGCCAGACGAGCCGAATCAGCCCCGCCACCGTTTGTTTCGGAACGAATGGATCTCCGTTCCGGGTTCTGGTGCGGGGCCGGGGGAGCAGGGGACGAAACAGCGATCGGTCCTGCGGTTCAGCGACGTCTCGGAGGAGGCGGGGTTGACCTTCAGCGACTATGGCATGGGGGTGGCCACGGGCGATTTTGACGGGGATGGGTGGGTCGATCTGTATCTCACGAGCCTCGGGGTCAATCGGCTGTTGCGGAACACCGGACGGGGAACCTTTGAGGATGTGACCCACGCGGCGGGGCTCGCAGCCGAGAGTGCCTGGAGCACCAGTGCGGCGTGGTTCGATTTTGACAGGGACGGGCAGCTTGACCTGTTTGTGTGCCGCTATCTGCTGTGGTCGTACCAGGTTCACAAACCATGTGCCTCTTTGGGAGGACGGACCGACTATTGTGGGCCGAAGGCATTTGAAGCCGCCCGATCACGGCTCTATCGCAACCTGGGGGGGGGGCGGTTCGAGGATGTGTCGCGGTCGTCGCGGATTTCCAGTGCGGCGGGGGCGGCTTTGGGGGTGGTGGCGGCCGATGTCGACGGCGATGGCTGGGTGGACCTGTTTGTGGCCAATGATGGCATGCCGAATCATCTCTGGATGAATCAGCGTGACGGCCGCTTTCAGAACGACGCCACGCCCCGGGGCTGCGCGGTCAACGCCCAGGGCAACAGTGAGGCGAACATGGGGCTGATCGCCGCCGATTTTCGCAACGTGGGTCGGATGGACCTGTTCATCACGCATTTGAAGAATGAGCATTCCACCTATTACGAGAACCTGGGCGAGGGGCAATTCGCCGATGTGACGTCCCGCGCGGGGCTCGATGCCACAACCCGATCGTTCACCGGATTTGGAACCGTGCCGATCGATTACGACAACGACGGGTGGCTCGACATCTTCGCCGCCAACGGCGAGGTCCGGATCATCGATGCCCAGGTCGGAGCCGGCCGCGGCCTGCCCATGCGGCAGGCGTGCGTATTGCTGAGGAACCAGGGAACTCAGCCGATCCGTTTCGCCCCGGTGGTTGGCGGTGCCTACCTGCAGGTGGAGGAGGTGGGGCGGGGAGTGGCGGTGGGGGATTTGGACAATGACGGCGACCTCGACCTGGTGGTGGGGAACGCCGCCGGGCCGACCCGCCTGCTGCTCAACGCGGTGGGGCAGGACCAACACTGGTTGGGATTGCGCGTGCTGGAGGGAACCGCAGAAGCGCCCCGCGATGCCCTGCAGGCCCTGGTCCAGGTGGACCGGCTGGATGGTTCACGGCTGACGCGGCGGTGCGCGACCGATGGCAGCTATCTTTCGGCCAGTGATCCGCGCGTCTTGTTCGGATTGAAAGGCGACGCGGCGGTGAACCGCATCGTGGTGACCTGGCCGGACCAGACCCGCGAAGAGTTCCCCCCCCTGGAGGTGGACCGCTACCACGAACTCTGGCGGGGGACGGGAAAGTCGCTTCCCTGACGGAGACAACGGGGGGGCGTCTGGGCCCGGGTTGAGCTGGGTGAGTTGGCGAGTGAGCTTGCGAAAGGTGGTGTGGCATGCGGTGGCTGGATCGGTGGTTCGCGTCGCGATGGTTGGGAAACCTCAGTGTGGTCCTCATCGCCGGCGGGTTGGCGCTGCTGGCACGGGAATGGTGGACTCGCAGTGCGTCTCCCCCCGTGGTGGAGCGCCCCATTCCCTCGCTGGAGGGTGAGGAACTTGAGCCACAGGTGCGGTCTCATATCGCAGAGATCAACCAGGCGAGCCAGCGGGTACTGCAACGTCGCGACCTCAGTCCCCCACAGCGGGGACAGGCCTACGGAGAACTGGGGCGGATCTTTGTGACGTATCGTCTGTGGGGGCACGCCCTGCCGGCCCTGGGAAACGCGACCCAACTGGACCGCGAGAGCTTCCAGTGGCCGTACCTGCTGGCGCACACCTATAGCAATCTTCCCGATCTTCCCTCGGCGGAGGGAGCGATGACCGAGGCGCTGCGGCGGATGCCGCGGGACGCGGCGGCGAAACCCGCGGACCAGGTCGCCGCTGATTGCTTTCTGGCCGAGATGGCCAAGAAACAGGGGCACCCTGCGGAGGTTGGCCCGCACCTCGAGCAGGCCTTGCGGTTGGATCCGAAGTGTGTCTACGCGCTCTTTACCCGCGGGGTGCTGGCGAGCGAGGCCGAACAGTACGACGCCGCGATTGGCGACCTGGAGGCGGCGGCGCGGCTGCGGCCTCTCTCGCAGGCGATTCGCGGAGCGCTGGCGGCCGTCCATCGCCGCGCGGGACATCTCGAGCAGGCAAAGCAATGGACTGTCACCATCACCACCCAGGACCGGCAACCGGTGGTACCCCCCGACCCACTGCTGGCCGGCGTGATGAGCCAGTCGCGAAGCAGCCTGCGCGACAACCGTGCCGCCACCCGTTTGATGGAACAGGGGCGGTACAAGTCGGCCCAACGGGCACTGGCTGCCGGCCTGACGCACGCGCCCGATTCCCACACCTTGCTGAGGAATCATGCCATATGTCTCAACATGCTGGAACGGTATCCGGAGGCCCGAGACACGTTGGACCACATGCGGGGTGTGAAAGATCCCAATGACGAAGACCAGGCCCTCTGGCTGCACGTGCGGTTCGAGTTGCCGGAAGAGCGGGACGAGGCCCTGGCCGAGGCGGAGGCGTGGGCCCGCGACCATCCCGACAATCCACTGGCCCGGCAGACGCTGGCCCAGGGGCTGCTGGCGGTGGAGCGTCTGGCCGACGCGCTGCGGGTCCTGGAACAGTGGCGGGATCTGGAACCCGACGATCCCCAGGCACGACTCAACCTGCTCGAATGCCTGGGTCGGCTGGGTGATGGTGAACGCCTTGAGGCGGAATTGCGCAGCCTGGTGGAAGACTTCCCCGGGAACACCCGCATCGAGGTGTGCCAGGCGCACTTTCTGGCGTGTGGTCCCCGGGAGGAGTCGCGGAATCCACAGCAGGCGCTCGAGATTGTGAAGCGGCAACTGCAGGTCCGCCCCTCGGCGGTGCTGCTCGAAATCCAGGCGGCCGCGCTGCACACCCTGGGAGAGACTGCCGGGGCCCGAGCGGCGATCAACAAGGCGCTGGAAATCGCGGGCAACGAGGCGGTTCCCCCCGTGTTGCGGCGGATGCAGGCGCTCGAACGGGCCATCGAGTCGGGCACCCCCTATGTCGAACCGTGGCCCCTGGCCGACCCCGCCCGGGTGCACACCAGCGGGAAATGACAACCTGGAGTACGGTGCTCCCACCGTCTTCCCATGCGGTTTGAGGCCACGTTCGAACCGAAGGCCCGAACTCCCGCACAGCACGATTTGCCGTGAAGGAGTCTCCTCCCCGCCAAGGGAAGACGAGGAAAAGAAGGTCTCGATGGGCGTCGTCCTGTGCGGGAGCCTGCCAGATTGGATCCGCGCGGGGGGGCTGCCGCATGGGAAGACGGTGGAAGCACCGGACTCCAGATTCATTGAAATCACTGTGGTGGCTTGTATCGATTGTAGCGATTGTAGGGCCGGCTCCGCAGAAATCTCGTCGAAAGAGGGGGGTTGGCGGGTCGAGGGGCTAGGTTGAGGGCTCTTTCGCTGAAAGGGAAGGGGGGAAGTGATTTGCTTCCCATTTGGTTGTGCAGAAAGTGCACCCCGGCGGTTTCACCCCGGGACTTCAACACGAGGAGCGTCCATGTCGAGTGCCAAGTCGTTGGCTCAGCGGTCGGTTCAGGAAAAATTGCTGTTGGCGGGGGGGGCGGCCACCTTCGCCCTCTGTTCGAGCAATGTCGTCGAGGCCGGCATCGTGTCCGCCCAGGGAACCCCGATCCTTTCCAAGCCGACCCGGGTGACCACCTGGGATGTCGATGGCGACTCCACCCCGGACTTCGGGGTGGACCTCGGGGGGGGCGACGCTTATCTCACCGAACAGAACGGTGGGCGGATCGTGCGAACCACCGGTGCCAACTTCGCCAAACTGTCGGCTGGATTCCTCGTGGGATCCGCGATGATCGGGCATGACTTCAGCGCGACTCCTTTCCGGTTCGAGATTACCTACGACCATTCGATCGGAAGCATTAGTGCTGGTGGCTTCACGGAGGGAGTGGCAGGGTTCTTTGGTTTCAAATTCACCAGTGGTGCGAACACGTACTACGGGTGGGCCGAGATGATTGTTGTTCCGACCGGCGACTTCGGGTACGAGATCACCCGCGCCTACTACAACAACACTCCGGGGACGACCATCGCTGTCGGTGACACGGGTGCCACCGTTCCCGAGCCATCGACCTGTGCGCTCGCCCTGCTGGCCGCCGGGGGAGCGGCCGCCTATCGCCGTCGCAAGCCGGCGGCGGTGTAGTTGGTGAGGCCGATTCTGGGGCGTGGAATGACACTCTCCACGCCACAGAACTCTCGCCAGAGTTGACAGCCAGCCGGGGCTACCCCCGGCTGGCTCTGTTCTTGAAACAGCCGCAGGAATCGCAGGACCCAGGAACGGATTCTCGGGAGCACGGTGCCAAAACCTGGAGTACGGTGCTTCCACCGTTTTCCCATGCGGTTGGAGGCCACGAGCGATCCGCACGCCCGCGCTCCCGCACAGCACGATTTGGACCGAAGGCACTCTTCTTCTCCGCCAGCCTGGAAGAACGAGGGTTGGTCTCGCTGGGCGTCGTCCTGTGCGGGAGCCTGCCCATTTGGATCGGCGCGGGGTGACTCCGCATGGGAAGACGGTGGAAGCACCGTACTCCAGGTTCTGTATCCCCCCGGTTGTTGAAGGGGTTTCGCCCGGTGGTATACTCGGCCTCCGAATGTGTCCCTGTCTGAGGGGGATGGTCTTCGTCCCGGGTGGGATCACCGGCCTCTCTCCCCAAAGTGCCCGGTGCCTGCGATGTCTCGTCCAATCGTCATGGGAGATGGTCTCCCGCCGTTGTTTCTCGAACTGCTGGGCCCCGACATCGAGGTCCTCCCCTGGCAGCAGACGCCCGACGCCCGCTACGGCGAACTCGTCACCGGGGTCATCACCTATGGCCATCCCCGGGTCGATGGCGAACTGCTTGACCGGTTGCCCCAGGTCAAGGTGGTCAGCAATCACGGTGTCGGGGTCGATCACATCGATGTCCCCGCCTGTGCGGCCCGGAAGATCCCCGTCGGCAACACCCCCGGTTGCCTCGACGCCTCCACTGCCGACATGACGATGGCCCTGCTGCTGGCCGTCGCCCGCAACCTGGTGATCGGCGACCACTTCGCCCGCGGCCCCCAGTTCACCCACTACGACCCGGCCCTGCTGATTGGCGCCGAGGTCAGCGGCAGCACTTTGGGCATTGTCGGACTGGGACGCATCGGCAAGCAGGTTGCCCAACGGGCCCGGGGGTTCGACATGCCCATTCTCTATCACAACCGCCGGCGCGATGAGGCGGCCGAACGAGAGCTGGGGGTGCAGTACCGCACGCTGCCCGAGCTGCTGGCCCAGAGCGACTTTGTGGCCCTCAACTGCCCGCTGACCGCCGAGACCACCGGCCTGATCGGCGCCCGGGAACTGGCCCTGATGAAGCCGAGCGCGTTCCTGATCAACATGGCCCGCGGCGGCGTGGTGCAGACCGACGCCCTGACCACCGCCCTGCAGAACCGGCAGATTGCCGGGGCGGCGGTCGATGT
>Ga0315902_10005698_pt1 | contig 17459 bp, 14 predicted proteins | sample LakEriMetagenome_9_FD_203523 | JGI IMG/M metagenome (GOLD analysis project Ga0315902, IMG submission 203523) | Freshwater fungal communities from buoy surface, Lake Erie, Ohio, United States - Buoy 12 MA117 | ecosystem: Environmental > Aquatic > Freshwater > Lake > Lake biofilm | place: USA...
CAGGTCCAACTGGTAGCACTGGTGTAATCGGTGTTACGGGACCAACAGGTAGTCGAGGTATAACAGGTCCAACAGGGGCAATTGGTGCAACAGGTCCAACAGGTAGTGTTGGTATATTTGGTGGTGTAGCGGGTGTTGCTGGAGCAACTGGACCAACAGGTTCAACAGGTCCAACAGGACCACAAGGTAGTACAGGACCAACAGGTGTGGGGCCAGTTGGTTCTACGGGGCCAATCGGTCCATCTGGTAGTGCTGGAGCAACAGGACCAGTAGGACCAACAGGAGCAACGGGTGCAGCAGGTTCACAGGGTATTAGTGGTCCTAATACCTTCGGTTCCGCTGGTGTTACAGGTATTACCGGTCCTTCTGGGCCAGTCGGTCCAACAGGACCACAAGGTGCTGCGGGAAGAGCTGCATTTTTCGTCACGGGATCATGTAATCAAACACATTCCGATATTACGGTCCCACATAGTGACAGTACTACACCACATTCTAATATTACTGCAGCACACACCGACAGTACCACAAACTTTACAAATACCACAATACCACACACAAACAATTATACAGCACATACCAATATTGCTGGAATTTCTAGTACCACACCACATTCAAATATTTCACACGGAAATATTGCGGGAAGTTCCAGTACTATTAACGCAGCACACACAAATACTACTATTAACACAGAACATACTAATATTGCGGCAATATCTAGTACCACGCCGGCCTCACATACTGATCAACCACATTCGGACAGTACAATCGGGCATGGTGATGATGCAGCGACTGGTGTTTATTGTTTAGATGGTGATGCGGGGCCTGGATGTTTATTTTATTTCGGATATTCTTCTTGTCCATCTGGTACACCATGTAGTCCATTTAATGATCACAGTGATATAATAGGTGTGCATACCGATGCGGCATTCGTAAATAGTACTACACCGTCGTCACATACCGATATTCCATTTACTGATAGTACTACACCAGGATCACATTCTGATAATACTACCAACGCATCACATACTGATATCGCACACAGTAACATCGCATTTTCAAATGTTGCAGCAGCACACACAAATATTGCACATAGTAACATTGCAGCAGCACACACGGATATAACCGCAGCACACACGGATATTACCGCCGCACATACAGACAATACCACCAATTTCTCCAATATCACCGCAGCACATTCAAATGTCGCTGCCGCTCACAGTAACGCATTCCTATGACCACATTTTTTCCACTTGGTACACCAACTACTGCAAGCGTTGCATTATATAGTAATTTAGCATTTACTGCAACATACGCTGCGGGAGTAAATGTATTAACCGCATCATATGGACCTGGTGCAACAGGAGTTATCGGTGATAGAGGTCCAACAGGTCCAATTGGTTTGGTAGGTATAGCTGGGTCTGGGTCTACTGGACCAACAGGAGTATCTGGGGTAACGGGATTAACTACCTCAGGTCCAACTGGACCAACAGGACCACTAGGACCAACAGGGCCAACAGGAGTTATTGGACCAACTGGTGTTACTGGGTCTACGGGACCAACAGGGCCAACAGGAGCATCGGGGTCTATTGGTATTACAGGACCAACGGGTGCTACAGGTATCGGTTCACTAGTGTCTGGGTCAACAGGCGCAACGGGTGCAACAGGACCAACAGGTGCAACAGGTATTCAAGGAATTCTTGGTATAACAGGAATTATTGGACAAACAGGACCATCGGGATTAACAAACGTGGTGGGTGCTACGGGTGTAGGTGGTGTTGTAGGATTACCCACAGCGGGTGCAACAGGACCATCGGGACCACAAGGAGCAACGGGTGTTGTAGGAGTTACAGGTATTTCTGCACCAGCGGCATCCACGGGGTCGGCTGGAGTACAGGGAATTACTGGTGTACAAGGACCAACAGGTCCACAAGGAACTCGTGGTGTGGATGCATCGTGTCCCGCAGGATATGTAACTTGTGCCGATGGTAGTCCATCATCTGGGTCAAATTTTTATACAAATCCCAATAGTAGTGTCTACGCAGTAGTATGTGCAGCACGGCCAGTTGGTTGTTTAGGAACATTTACTTGTGTATAACTCTATTTATATGAAAGTTATCGTTATGTGGAGATTTTAATATATGCCAAAGGCACCTGGTAGTATCTGGGTTGATGGTGAAACGTTTCGTTTCATAGACGGCTCGGGAAATGAATATTATTATACTGGTACCGCCGGTACATCACCAGCGGGAGCTAAACCTGGATCGGTGTGGGTAGATGGAAATGATTTCCATTATATCTCCGCTACAGGGGTTGACCGTACAATTGCATATACAAACTTAGGTGCTGCGGCAGGTGCAAAGGCTGGTTCTGTGTGGGTTGAAAGTACTTTTTGGCATTGGATTTCTGGTACAGGTAGTGAAATTCGTGGTCACACCGACGTAACTGCGGCACACACCGATAACACCACTCCAGCAGCACATACTGATATTACTATCAACGCAGCACACACCGATAATACCACGATTGCTGCACACACCGATAATACAACAATTGCTGCACACACAGACAATACCACGATTGCTGCACATACAGATAACACCACACCATCATCACATACAGATAATACAACTCCACACACAAATACCACTATTCCTCACACAAATACTACGATACCAGCAGCACATACAGATACTACTATCAACGCAGCACATACAAATACTACTATCAATGCAGCACATACGGACAATACCACACCAGCAGCTCACACAAATATTGCGTTCGTCAATACCACAGTTCCACATACCAACACCACAATACCACACACGAATACCACAATTCCGCATACCAATAGTACAATACCTGCTGCACATACAAACAGTTATATACCAAATTCACATACAAATATCGCACACACGGATAGTACTACCAACGCAGCACATACGAATACATCAATAGGTCATACGGATAGTACTACAAACTTTTCAAATATCGCTGCGGCACATACTAATATTGCGCATAGTAACATTGCAGCTTCGTCCGCACATACGGATATAGCACATAGTAATATTGCGGCGATATCTTCACATTCTGATATTGCGCATAATAATATTGCATTCACTAATACTTCAATATCCCACCAAGACAGTACGGCAAATGCCTCTCATACAAATAATTATTGTTGCACCGATGGTACTAGTGTATGTGATGGTATCAATTTGGTTACATGTTCGGGTTGTTTTTATTACCTAGCGTGTTCTAATTATCAAGTATGTGGTGGTACCAACGAACTCTGCTCATAATTCAGGAATAATATTTTATGGCACATTCCGATAGTTATTCTCCCGGCGGTCATAGCAATGTGGCTGGATCACATACAAATATCGCACACGGTAATGCCGCTGCGTCGTCAGCACATACAGATATTGCGCATAGTAATATTGCGACAATATCTTCACATTCCGATATTGCACACAGTAATATTGCGTTTAGTAACAGCACTACACCACATTCCAATGTTGCTGCATCGCATACTAATATCGCAGCTGCGCACACAGACAATTACACTGGAAATTCACACACGAATATTGCGTTTGCTAACACCACTATTAACGCATCACATACAGACAACACTACGAATGCTGCGCATACCGACATCGCAACATCCCACACGAATATAGCAACATCTCATACTGATATTGCTACATCCCACACTAACATTGCACACACCGACAACACCACGCCAGCAGCACATACTGATACCACTATTAACGCATCACACACGGATAATACTACCAACGCAGCACATACGGACAATACCACACCAGCGAGTCACACAGACATTGCTACCAGCCACACAGACATTGCCGCGGCACACACAAATACTACTATCAATGCAGCACATACGGACAATACGACTCCAGCAGCACATACGGATAATACCACACCGGCTGCGCACACCGATAACACTACTCCCGCTGCTCATACGGATAATACCACACCGGCTGCACACACCGATAACACTACTCCCGCTGCTCATACAGATAATACCACACCACATAGTGACCAACCAGTATTTGTTGGTCCATAATGGGGCTTGACAATGTGGGTGGAATGTAGTAACTTATAAAATGATTTATTAATCACGAGGTTATATGACGATTGAATTGGAACCAGTTGGAGTAGTATGTAATTTAAGTTGTCCGTATTGTTACGAACATCCTATGCGTGACGCGGGTAACTTCCGTCAAAAAACATATTCTGTTGAAAAAATGTTAGAAGGTTTGGCCAAAGAGGGTGGTAACTTTACTCTATTTGGTGGTGAACCATTATTAACTGATATTGACGATTTAGAAACTATTTTTAAGTGGGGATACGAACGCTATAAAGCAAATGGTATCCAAACAAATGGTGTTTTAATCACCGACCGCCACATTGAAATGTTCAAGAAGTATAACGTTCACGTTGGTGTGTCCCTCGACGGACCCGATGAAATGAATGATACTCGTTGGGCGGGGTCATTGGAAAAAACCAGAGAAGCTACTCGTAAATCATTTGAAGCAATTAAGAAACTATTAGCTAATAAAATTTCTCTTGGTTTAATTATCACTGTTCACAAAAAGAATGGACTTCCAAAATACCGTGACCGATTTAAGGCATGGGTAAAAGAACTTCAATCGTGGGGTGTTGATGGCGCTCGCCTCCATCCGTTAGAAATTGACCACAGTTCAATTGGGGAATCACTTGCGTTAACACCAGAACAAAATATTGAATTCTTACTGGATATGTGGGAGTTTGAAATTAATGAATTAAATGGTCCTGGTAAACGGTCATTTCGATTCGATATTTTCCGTGACGTAGAAGATATGTTAAAGGCACAAGATAATAATGCAACATGTACCTTCTTATCGTGTGACCCATATACTACCCACGCAGTGCAAGGTATTGATTCACAAGGAAACCAAGCAAATTGTGGTCGTGGAAATAAAGAAGGTATTAATTGGATTAAAGCCCAATATGATGGATTTGAACGTCAAATGGCGTTATACCACACACCGCAGGAACACGGTGGATGTCAAGGATGTCGTTTCTTCTTAACTTGTAAGGCACATTGTCCTGGTACAGGTATTGATATGGATTGGAGAAATCGTACAGACACCTGCTTGAATTGGAAAGTGGCATTCGGTATATTTGAAAAGTTAATGGTGCATAAAGGAGAAACACCATTGTCACTACATCCAGATAGACAAAAATACGAAGATGCATTGATGTACGGATACAGTCAAGGTGTTGAGTTACGATTGGCGCAGATTAAACGATATTTGGAAGGACAGTTTGATATTGATAAGTTTATCAAACAACAAAAAATCGTAATGAAAAACGGTGGTAAAATACCACACGCCGATCATACAGACGAAACAGGACGATATTCAAAAGAGTTTAACGAACAATATGGATTTTTACCTTAATAATAGTAGAGGATAAACAAATGATTCAAGGATTACATGCTGACCATGTAGACTCATCGGGAGCTTACGCTCAAAAGTTCGAAGTAGTAAAAGAACTTTTGGAAAAGGGAATATTAAAGGAAATTCCAGAAGAATTTCGAGATACCGAATCCGTACCAGTAGTAACTACATCACAAACAATTGTTGGTGAAGAGTTTGATATGACAAACGGACATGCAGACCACGTTGATGAAACTGGTCGGTATCGTGAAGCGTATGAAGCCAAGTTTGGAGTAGTAAGTACGGATACCGACACAGCACAGGCTACTGCTGGAAATTCGTGGAAGGCATTTTTGCAACAGATTATTGCAGAAGAAAAAAGTAAGCTGAAGATTTAATTTAAACACGAAGGGGTTATGCAAAGAATTAAACACGTTTTACCAGATTGGACTCGTGTGCAGTGGACGAGTATGGAAAACAAAAATAAATACGAACCGATTATTTCGGCAATTTCCAGTGCATGGAGACATATAGAACGTATGTCTGTGGTTCATGACATTCGACCATCTGCACTAGATATCATCCGTCCATCGGAATTGATGTCGTTGCAAGAAGAGTATGGTAAGTATGGTGTAAAAATTGTTGCCTTGGCAAAGGAAGGAATTACTGGGCAATATTCCTCTACTACAATTCCATATGCTGGTGGAGATTATAATATACGAGTTGTTTTTACAAAGTCAGAACGATTGGCTGAAGAATGGTTCAGTATATGGAATTCCCCATCATCTATTCGTGACCGTGAAGCGGGAAGATTACTTGGATACCCTACATGTTGTATTGAACATTTCAACAAATATTGGGTAAACCAAGGATATGTAGATTCTACGTGGACAATGGCAGCTGATAAGCTGACGTTAACCGACAACGATCACACTATTCATATTAATGCAGACACTCCACCAGAATCCAATATTCTTTGGCGGTGGCAGGGTATTCGACTAGTCTCACATCTTCCATGTTCATTTGATTGTAAAGCAACAGAAGAACTTGGTATGAAAATGGCAGAACTTGGTCGTACACTTGGATATAATAAGGAAATTGATTGGATTTATGAAATTCTTTCGTGGCCCGTGGAATGGTCAGCGTTGCACGGCATCGCGGAAATTCGTACCCCAATCAATAAGATATCATCACGTACAGATATGACACCGTGGAAATACACGGTACAAAAGCTCAGTCATTCATATCCAGAAGATGGTATGTCGGGTATTACATATCCGTATAACCAAAAGAAAACTAAAATTAAACCTATTACTAAGACTCTATCCTTTGCTAAGTCGTTGGAAGATACTTCTGTTTGGGAAGAGAACGGATTTAGTAACAAGGGTGCAATGGATCATTTCCATCAAGTTATTCTTGATGCAGTTGGAGATATGAAGTATATTCCAAGTGGAAATGTGCTTGACCTTGGGTGTGGTAATGGTGTCTTGTTAGGTCGTGTGGTGGGAGATAGACAAGATTTAATTCCGCATGGTGTGGAAATGGATAAGCAACGTTGTATGTCGGCAGCAACAACAATCCATTGGGGAATCTTTACAATGGGTAGTATATTTGACTTACATACGTGGAATGAAAAAGCATACAGTCTGGTTCTCCTAATGCCAGGTCGATTGTTGGAAACAACAAAGATAGTAGCAGAACAAGTTCGTAAGCAACTTTATGAAAAGACAGACCTATTGTTAATTAATCTGACCTGTGATTGGACACAGCAGTATGGTTCGATTGATAATATTATGAAGGTCACTGGTCTTGACCAAGAATGGGAACCGGAAGGTAAATTAATCCATCGTCAAGACGATATGGCGCAACTCTTTAAACGTAAGGTATAATATGACGGAAGAGAAACGTGAAGTAACAGAAGTTCCTGTACCACTAGCAATCCGACAACTGGTTGAACTCCACAATAGTCGTATTCGTGAATACCAACAAACCTCATTACGAGAACTTCAAGATGCTAATGTGGAATTGATGGTAATGATGGGATTACTTCCACAAGAAGGATGGCGTTTAGATATGGAATCTATGAAGTATGTAAAGATTCCAACCCAAACAACAGATGGAACTCCACAAGTCGGTTGAACACGTAATCTTTACGTGGGGTAGATTCAAAGGACACTCCTTAGCACACGTTGCGAGGAGTGTTCCTTCGTATTTAGAATGGATGTCTGGGCAAGAGGGATTGCCAGAAGTATGGAGAATTGCCGCGGCAAAAACTCTAATGGGAGAGGATGTTAGTGAATTAGATTTACCACGAACAAACAATCCAACTATCTCATATAAAGATTTACCAAAAACATCAAGTGATAAAGTAGAGGTATTATTAGTAGATAATAAGACCGCTGCCATTGTCATGCCATATGACAAAGCGATGTTGGCAAAGTTCAAGTACGAGATAGATGGTCGAAAGTGGAACAACGATGATAAACATTGGGAGTTCCCATTAGTACATCTTCCAAAAGTATTTACTATTTTCAGTAATATCAAATGCGATAAGAAAGTATTGGATAAAGTTGAAGAACTTAAATCTCGTAGACACGACCTTGACGAAATTCGTTCTTTGGAAGATACAGAGTTTGATATCAAAGGAATGAAGCTTACTTTATATCCGTATCAAAAAGTTGGTGTGAAATTCGTAGATAGAGCTGGGGGTCGATGTCTTATCGCAGATGCGCCTGGGTTGGGTAAAACCGTACAGGCAATTGGATATGCACAACTTCACAATCTTAAAACATTAATTGTGTGTCCGTTGTCCGTAACAATTAACTGGCAACGTGAGATTAAAAAGTTTACTGGTAAGAAATCTACTATCTGGGATAGTAAACATTACGATGGGGAACTGGATAATCAGTTTCATATCGTACATTATGATGCAGTACCAAAGATTAATAAAGCACTTCGTGACCAAAAATTTGATCTCTTGGTATGTGACGAAGCAACGTTTCTTAAAAATCGTCAAACTATTCGAGCAAAATCAGTATTGGGGTCGTGGAAAGAACGAAGAAAATATCCTGGAATTAAAACAAAATATTCGATATTTTTAACGGGTACTCCTGTTATGTCTCGTCCTATTGAGGCGTTCTCACTATTAAACTTTTTGGATAAGGATAGATTTAATAACTTCTATCACTTTGTAGAACGTTATGGTGGATGGAAGGGGGACGCACCTCGTAACCTGCAAGACCTACATGACCGCACAAAAGATTTGGTCATTCGTCGTAAAAAAGATGAAGTATTGAAAGAGTTACCAAAGAAGCAACGTAATGATTTGTATGTAGAACTCACCAAAGATGAAAAGAAAGAATACCAAGCACTATTAAAAGAAGTTTTTGGGAAGTGGAAAATGGATGGAAAACCATCAGTTACCCACATGCCAAAACTCCAAGCATTTCTTATACAAAAGAAAATGCCTCGTCTTATAGAAATGATTGATGAGTTCTTGGATAATGATAGATCAATATTAATATTCAGTTGCTATATTCAACCATTAAAATTTTTGTTGGAACATTATGGTAATAAAGCAGCAATATTGACGGGAGAAATGAATCGTAATCAACGTCAAGAAACGATTGATAAATTAACCAACGGAGAAGCAAAAGTAGGATTATTTAGTATTCGTGCCGCAGGTATGGGTATTGACGGATTACAGAAAATCATAGATACAGTTGTCTTTTTGGATATGGATTGGGTACCTGCGAATCACGAACAGGCAGAGGACAGAACCCATCGTATCGGTCAAACGAACCAAGTCCAAGCATACTATATGATTTGTGAAGAAAGTATAGACGAGTACATGCGGGATATCTTGAAGGATAAACAGCAAATTGCGGACCTCATTGTAGACGGAGCATTGGTCACGCCGGATAGTAATAAATCATTTTTTAGAGAATTTGTTCGACGAATTAATACCCACTATAATACACATTTTACCGATGAAAATGTAGATTAACGATATTTATATCAAGTATTTATAACACAAGGAGTTACTTATGTCAAATGTTACATTCCCTACGGAAGTAATTGATTTACCAAGTAAGGGCAAGTTTTACCCAGTAGGACATCCATTGGCATCAGGTCAAATTGAGTTGAAGTATATGACCGCCAAGGAAGAAGATATTCTGACCTCACAGAACCTTATTCAAAAGGGTATCGTTCTTGATAAATTAATTGATAGTTTAATTGTTACAAAGGGAGTGACCCACGAAGATTTATTGTTGGGTGACTTAAACGCAGTAATGGTCGCATCACGTATTCTTGGGTATGGTAAAGATTATCCTGTGAATGTTACCTGTCCAAAGTGTGGTACTTCGACAGAACACGTTGTGGACTTGTCACAATTAGAATCCAAAGATGTTACGGAAGAAAATGTAACGGTTACACTACCAATTAGTAAGAAAACTATTAAAGTACGGGTGTTAACTCGTAAAATTGAAAAGGATATTCAAAAGGAACTAGATGCATTGAAGAAGGTGGGGATGCAGGTAGAACCAGAAGCATCTACGAGATTACGTTATCTTATCGCAGAAGTGGATGGGTCGTCTGAACCAAAACTTATCCGTGAAACAGTAGATAATATGTTGGTTGCAGACACACGAGCACTTCGTGAATTTTATAAAACAGTTACACCAGATGTGAAGTTCGAAGCACCGTATACGTGTGAAAAGTGTGATAATGCAACAACACTACCTATTTCCATAGGCTTGAACTTTTTTTGGCCTGACGCAAGAATATAGGTTACAAATGCATAAAGTCATCTTTTCTATGGTGTATCACGGAAAAGGTGGTTTTACATTTCAAGATTTATATAATATGCCCGTGTTCTTGCGCGGCTTCTATTTGAAGGAAATGAACGACACAGTAGAAAAAGCAAACGCAGAAATAGAAAAGGTTACAAAAAAACCTCGTAAATGAGATACTAGATGGCAACAGTTGACGAAGCAGAAAAAGAATATAGTTCGATATTATCACAGTTATCTGGGAAATATCAAGATATTATACAGCAACAAAATATATTACAATCATCTGCGTCTGATTTACGTTCCGCACAGGAAAACTTATTACGTGTGATGAAAGCAGAAGCTGCTGGATTAGCAAGTTATATTAACAACGAAGGTAAACGAAAAAAGATTGTTGCAGGTACGTTAAATGGGTTGCAAAGTCGTGTAGCAGACTTAGAACAACTTTATATTAATGAACTAACAGATTTAATAAAAGTTATACAAGATAGAGTAAATCTTGAAGAAGAAGCTTATCTCATGGACGCCCAATTCGAATTAGCAAAACAACAAATAAATTCGGCTATGGGATTTAATAGATTAACTTCTGTTCTAAAAACAGTAGAAGAAAAATCCAAATTATTTGCTGCAAATATTCCTGGCGTTAAAATGTTAATATTTGGTGAAATTTTAATGCGAGCTGGTGAAGCGTTGATGAAATTACGTGATACTATCTACCGTACCCAAGAAAAGCTGGGAGTAACATTTGATACGTCTATTAGTGCATTGGCAGGTGCCTATACCAACGTAATTACATCATATTTTAGTAAAGGACCACAACTTAAAGTCGAAGATACAATATCCGCCATAAATGCGTACCAAAAAGAATTTGGTACAATATTGACGCGTGGAGCAGCACAAGATATTGCACAAAGTTCAAAAAGTTTTGGTACTAGTGTAGAAATATTTGTACGCGCACAACGTGCATTTTTGGGTGCTGGTGGATTAGCTAATCAAGCAAAATTACAATCACAGTTCATCACACAATTTAGAAATGCAGGATTAACAGCAAACCAAGCTTTAACATTTGCAGCAAATAATGCAAATCTTGTTGCAATAGCCGGTGTTAAATACGCAGATTCCTTAGCAAGAGCAGCAGCCAATGCTCAACGAATTGGAGTAAGCTTAAATAAAACAGAACAGTTTGCTGACAATTTGGTTGGTAACTTTGAAGGGGCTTTGGAGAACTTTGCAGAACTTAATGCAATGGGCTTCAATATTGACTTTAATAAACTTGCACAGGTTGCTGGGACTGGTACTCCCGAAGAAGTTCAAAAAGAACTTTCGGCACAATTCGGTGGTAATCAACAATTACTAAATGAATTACAACGTAATCGTTTCCTCAAAGTCTCGTTAGAACGAGATTTAGGATTGGACATTGGGGAAATAACACGATTGGCAAAAGGTGAAGAAGCACTACCAGCAGAAAAGACCCAAGAAGAAAAAATACAAGATGGTATTAATCAAGGTATTATTAAAGGACTAGGACCACTCTTAACTGGAATTGGTGGATTGGTATCTGTTGTAAATCCACAAACTTTGGCATTAATAGCAAATACTGCTGCGTTAGTAGCAAATACTGCTATGATGGGAAGTTCTGGAATGTTTGGAAAATTATTAGGAGGCACAGCTGGTAGAGTCGGTCTTGGTGCAGCAGGTCTTACTGTTGGGGTTGGTAGTGCTATGGCTGGTAGAGAACTTGTTGAACAAGGTAATACAAAAACAGGTATTGGACTTGGTGCAATAGGTGGAGGAATAGGTACATTACTCACAGCTGCTGCTATACTAGGAGCAATACCCAGTGGTGGAGCATCCTTAGCACTATTGGGGGCAGGTGCGTTAGCGGGTGGTGGATACGCTGCGATGGGTATGAAGTCAGAAGAAGGAGATGATGTCATTTCTTCTCCTGGGTATGGTAGTCGTGTACTGGTAACACCAAATGAAACTATCTCATTAAATAACAAAGATACTGTAATGGCCGGTACAAAGTTATTATCCGCTGGTACACTTACGTCACCAATGACAGCACAACAACAAGCACCGGCAGTAACAAATACTGTCAATGTAGATATGTCTAAATTAGAAGCTAAATTAGATAGATTGGCATCGGCGTTCGCCGGGATTAAGATTGAAATGGATGGTAACACAGTAGGACGGGTTTCATTAAACGCACGGTCACCAATGGACCGTCTATCTGTGGTGGGATAATCTATGGCTAAACTTTTCCAAAATATTGCAAATAACAATAAAGGTATAGGAAACATATATGCCGATTCTACTGTAAATAATGATAACACTGCATTTGTTGCTATACGTGACCGCGTTTCGGAAACGATTGGCGTACCAGATGCACCACAAAATTTAATAGATATTCGTCGTATTAGTCCAATATATGATACGTACAATACTGTACCACCAAGACAAAGTATTACGTTTTCTGGAAATCCTTTACGTACCCCTTCCACCTATACAAGAAAACGACCAACTTTGTTGTATGATGATTTTCCGTTAAGTAATGGATTAATCACAAATAAAAATACTCCAACAAACAATACGTTAATTGAAATAAAACCATACAGTAGTGATGTTGCGGAAAGTAGTTTTATTCGCCAAAATTCACAAGCATTACCAATAGTATCAGGCCCTCGTGATATTACACGTATGAGAAAATACTTGTTGAGTGGTGAAGGAATTAGCTTTCTCGCATTACAACAACGATTACAGGCGGGTAATACGTTTGGTCAAACTCGTGCATACAATCCATTATCTGTTCCCCTTGCAGTTAGTAACTATGCAAATGCAAATTTAAATAATCCACTGGCACGTGTATCACGTATTGTACCAAATGACGCCACAATTAACTCAGATTTGTGGGGAAGAATACAAAAGGAAACGGTAATCAGTACCCAAGACAGATTACGTTTAAAGTTCGTTGGTGGTGCACAACGTACATTACAATCACGATTGATTAACGCAGCAGGTGGTGTAGTTAATAACGCGTTACGTGGTATTGCAAATAGAACAAATATTCCTGTACCTGGAATTATTCGCAGAGGAACCAGTTGGTTGAATAGTAGATTGGGAACGAATTTTTCAATCGGTAATACAGTCAACTTGGGTCAAATAGGTAGAGGTATACAAACCGTTGCTGCAACGGGTAATGCAATACTACGAGGATTGAATGCGTCAAATTCAACATTGACCAAAGACCAAACTGCATACGATTCATTATACGCAGCTGATTTGTGGCCAATAATGAAAGAAAATGATGGTGTTATACGTAGCCATCAAGGTGAGAAATCTGCCTATTTAGAACGTGCAACGTTGGCAATTGCTAAGGTAAAGGATTTAAACAATACAAATAAAGCAACAGTTGCATATGGTGTAGATCCACGAAATGATTATCGTAGTTCCGCAGATTATACCGATTCTGTTCGTAGTGCAACAACACCAAAAACATTTAATGGTATAACTACCGCAACCTATATTAAAGATAACTTTAATTTACAAAATAATAGAGCGGTAGTAGATGCAACATTTTTGGATGGACAAAACGAAAACGCAGACTATATTAAATTCAAAATAGCTGTTCCTGGCGTATTTGATAATGGTATTAATTTTCGTGCATTTATTGAAGATATCAATCACAATGCAAAGGGTCAATACGACGAAGTTCGATACGTTGGACGACCAGAACGATTCATCACATACAAAGGTATGAACAGAACCTTAACGTTCAGTATGTACCTTATTGCATTTAGTGAAGCAGAATTGGAAACTATTTGGACTCGTGCAAATATGTTAAACAAATTAGTTTACCCAATAGATAATGCGGGTGGTTTTATGGTTCCACCACTTGCAAGGATTACAATAGGAAATGTAATAGTTAATCAACCTGGGTATGTAGAAAATATTGACATGCGTTTTCAAGAAATTCCATGGGATATAGATAAAGAACTCCCACAAGCAATTAAGTTGAATATGACATACAATATTATTGAAAAGGAATACATAAAACAATTGGATACAAGTCCAATACTCACTACACAATTGTTCGGTGATGATGTAATCGCAAACACAGGAATATCAGACAGTAGAATTGCTGCACAAGAATTCTTGAACAAACAAAAAGCATACGTACAATCACAAATTCCAGGACTAAACGCATTAGCACGACAACTTGCACCACGACCATCGGGTGTAAACACCGTATCAAAGAATACTATATCACTACCTCGTTTAGAACGTGCAGACAATCCCACACCAGCATCATATGCTGATTTGATTGGTAGAACAACAGCAGTTTTAAATAATGAAGGCACTGTTCCTCTTGATGAAAGTGGAAATCCAATAATTAACCCATAATATAATATGTTATCACGATATACTACTAACTTAGAAATTGAAAAAACTGATAAGGGGGTACAGTATTATACCACTATACTACCGTCCCCAATTACTCCCGATGCGTTTCAATTTAAAGTTGTAACGCAAGATGGTGATCGTTTTGATTCGTTGGCAACACGATATTATAAAGACGCATCTAAGTGGTGGATTATTGCCAAAGCCAACGGATATGTCAATGGAACTGTTTTCATTCCTGGCGGTATTGAACTTATTATTCCATCAGCAGGGTTACTATAATTTATGTCAATAAACCCAGTAGAAACACTAAATGTTTTTCGAGAAGATTTACAAACGGAATTAAATAAACGTTCTCGTTCAAAAGAACTAGTACGTACACGTGCTCCGTTTTTACGATTTACTACTGGTGCCGATATGTCTGATCTGGAAGCTAGATTGGGCACAAGATACTCAATTTACAAAGGATATCGTTTATTTACGTTGGGATTGCATGGGTGGGATAATTTAAATTATTCTACGTCCGACCTGTACGGTACAGCTGCAAATAATGGATTGGTTATCGGAACAACATATAATACCGGTGAACAGAAATTAGTGTACACACATGTACAACAAGATAGCTCGTATACGTTAGCAAACACAGGGGGTAGAGGAACCTTACCTACATTAGTAACAGAGGGGGGAAGAGAATCCAATAAGAATTTTCCACCACCTGGTATTACAAGTGCAAGAATAGAACGTACACGAAATGGTAATGTATTAAAATTTACACTTGAAGTAAGTTGTTATACCCAACAACAATTGGAATTGTTGGAGATATTATCATTTGTACCTGGAATGACAGCTATACTTGAATGGGGATCAGTATCTACAACACCAACTGGTACAAAATCACTAACGAAGATTTTAGATTTTAAGAACAATAGAGATTTACAAGTCATTCGTGATTTTAATAAAACATCAAGAACAAAGATAATAGAAGAATGGTGTAAGCCAAATAATTTCAACTATGATTTTTCCGTAGCACGAATCGCCAATGTAAAAACAACATTAGAAAATAATGTATACAAAGTAACAATTACTGCGTACGGTCAAGCGGATAATATTATGTATGTCTCGGCATACGCAACAAATAATCCACTAACTTCTGGACAAACAGGTAATCAAGATAATACTTCCATAAATCAATATTTTAAATTGAATGGAAAGTTTTCTAAATTACTACACGAAATCGCAGCATTACCTCCAAGTGATGTAAAGGCATTGGCGGTGTTACAATTTAACGATCCAGATGATGTCAAAGCTATCAAGGATGCATTGCCTACATCACAGACACTCAACGTAACTAATGACCTTGGATTCGAAGATACATTTTTCATTCGATTTGATTTTTTCATTGATTATTTCATAAACGATGTAAATGACGGTTTACTCAAAATTGTAAATAGCGGAATTAAACCAACAGATAAACTACCGTTTTTAATCAATAAAGCGGCAGATACATATATTGGATTCCATAAAGATTTACGATCTACACAACCGGCTACAATGATTATCTATAATCTAGACAAGATTAATAAAAGTAATTCCAATAGTCGTGATTATACACTTAAAACCTCTGTATTGGGTAAGATTGAATCTGGATCAGCATCCAATAGATTTAATGATGTTAATGCTGCCGCAGGTACCCAAGTGGGTGGGGTAAATCAAGTATTTAGTAAATTAAATGTTTCGCAATTTCAATCAGTTGGAAGAGTTAGTGATGCTATCCCATTATCCAGTGGTGTATTCGTAAACAGTAAAGCAGTACAGAATGCGTTTTTAAATGCAAGAACGTGGATGGATGGATTCGAAACACTATTACGAAATATGAATTCCGCAACTGAAAACTACTGGGATTTAAAACTTTTCTTTGACGACGATGTTGCAGGGTTCCGTATATTGGATGATAATGTACGTAGACCACAAGCTGGAAATAGAACGCAACCAATATATACATTCAATAAAAAATTAAGTAGTTTGGATGAGGATACAATCGGACCAGATGTTCTTAATGTTGAAGTTAAAACCGATTATCCGAAAGCGGTGTTTTCACAATTAGCTATATCGGCATTAAATAATAACGTAAGTTCACCAGAACGACGAGAAACAGACTTTGTTCGGGCACGAGTAGTTGATGACATATTTTCACCAACAGTGGATGTACAACAAACCAGACAGACACAACCACAGGCACAGGCATCAGCCGCAGCAACGGGAGCCACGGTCAGTGCATTTATTGACGCAAATTTAAAACAAACACAATTTTCTGGATTAAGTAGTGTTGTACAAAATAGTTTGAACGAAGCTGGATTTGGAGCAACTAACATACCAGCACCAATTGAAAGTATTTTAAAACGATTGTTTGCAAACAAAAATTTGTTAACTACCGCCGAAGCTGCTGCAATTAATCAAGAATTAAATACTCTCAATCCAAAACTAACACCGCAGCAATTAACCGCATTGAAAAAAATATTTGCTGCACGCACGGTATCATTGATTAATAACTTCAAGAAAGATGAACTTGATAAATTCGTATCCGCGTATGATACACAAGCATCGGGAGGAAGTACGCAAAGTAGAGCAAGACCTGGATTTGCTGCAGATGCCACCAGTACGACGGGAATTAACAAGGCATTATTTACCGATGAGAGAAAGAAAAAAGTGGTAGACAAAATAACGCAGTCGCAAGCTAATTTAGTAAACATTGTAAATAGTAAGATACGATAATGCCAACAACATCACAACAAACATTTATCAATAATACAGCGTGGAGTGC
>Ga0315902_10005700_pt1 | contig 17458 bp, 22 predicted proteins | sample LakEriMetagenome_9_FD_203523 | JGI IMG/M metagenome (GOLD analysis project Ga0315902, IMG submission 203523) | Freshwater fungal communities from buoy surface, Lake Erie, Ohio, United States - Buoy 12 MA117 | ecosystem: Environmental > Aquatic > Freshwater > Lake > Lake biofilm | place: USA...
TGGATTAGCCGTTTTCGAATTGTAAGCCTCAATAACATTAGTACAAAATAGCTTCAAGCTATCATTTGTGCTAGCGTTAATAGACTTGATATTATTTTTGCAATATGTATATTGTGTTGATGCCATACAATTATATATTGCAAACAGATTCAAAACCTATAGTATCAAAATGCATAGGGTTCTTATTGACATAGTTTCCTTCAGCCAAGATTTTTCTTATAAAATTCTTGATATTGCCATGATTTGATTCATCCCCAGTTACTTCACATAAATCGACATTGCCACTTAAATCGTGATCTTCTAAAATCCACACCTTGACAATTGTGTCATTCAACTCCCAACTCAATGCTATAATAACTTCTTCTTGGATATACAGAGATACTTTTTGTTTTAAGCGCATGAAATAACCTCTCGGTTTGGAACTAGGACAATTTTATCCATGACATCCCGTGATGCAACCAATCCGCACAAAAATACCTAAATTTTTGACATAAAGATAGATAACTAAGAAAGGGGGATAAAATATGAAGTTTACGCAATGGCTGATGATTAAAGAGGCAAAAAAACCCATGCCTACAAATCCACAAGCAAATGATGATAATCTCATTCAGGGTAAAGTAGGCAAAATAGGAACTGGCCATCAAGCTCACATGAGTGGTGCTGGCACACATGACTCTCGTCCAAATAGAGAAAGAACTCGCCAAGGTCAAAAACAGTCTTGGCAGAGAGATCAAAGAGAGGGTTGAGGCGGGAAATAAATTATCTCTGGTCAGAGATAGAAAGAAAAAAAATGCAAAGATTTAATGAGTGGATGAGTTTCAGACAAACAGTTGAAACTGGCTCATCCAATTATGAGTTCATCGGAACTTATGATATAGAGTCTATACCTGAGCTAAAAGAAAACTCTGATCCAATAGAATTAGAGGATGCTTTCAGCCTAATTCCTGAACAATGGAAGAGCCAGTTTCCAAATGTTGGAACAGTTATAGCTGGAAAAACTATGAACGAAAACCAAAAAGAAATTATTTGGATTTCAGTTCCAGAGCAAAGCACAGCATATCTGTTCGAAAAAAATAGTTAAGATACTTTGACATTTGCTGTTCCATTTGCAATATGATTCAATATGCTTTTCATCGTATTAAATCCTTCCATGCAATTAAGCTGGTGATCCTTCCCAACTGTGAAAAGACAGATATTAGGATTGATTTTCACTAGTTCAACTGAATCTTTGTATGACACAGTATTGTCATGTTCTGAATGCATAACAAAGATGTTGTTTTGTATCTTATCTAGTTTTTTGCCAAATCGTTTCCAAGCTGGAGCTATTAAAAGCATGGGAGTGTTTCCAGCTTGCATATTTAGTGCTACTGCGCCTCCTCTAGACGAACCAACAATAACATCTGGATTACATTCGTTATATGCTTTTTGAGCTTCTTGCACAGCAGAGCTAAAAAAGATATTGTTAAGACTTGGCTTGATTACTTCATGCCCCATAGAAACTAAAGAACTGTGCTTAGTTTCACCCGTAGAAAACCAACCATGTAGCAAAAGCACCTTCATATTTTTCCTCCTTAATTGAAATTGAAATGGACCGTAGAAGAAAATTACCGACCAAAATAAAAAATGACAACTTATTAAAAATCATTTTATATTAATTTATATTAACATGAACACAACTTTGATATCCAATTATATTGTTTCTGTATTACTTGTTTTAAATTTTCCTGTAATAATATGCATCGGACTGATGATTATTAACATGGATAAAGAATAATACCCCAGCAATTAATTGCTGGGGTATTATTTGAATTAATCAAAGTTAGTCAATATTAACAATATTGCCGTCAGATGCACCACAGATAGATTTTAATGTAAGAGCGTCAATTGTGTCTTTCATGGCCCTTACTGATCCATCTCCCATACAAGTCATGGCTACTCCAGAATGAAAGGCAAATGGTTCATCATTGGGACCACAGTTATTGATTGTCCACAGGCATGATGAAGGTCCACCAGTTGGGGTTTGGTTATTATTGATTTTTGCAACTTTGCTTCCGGTTGAATTGCTTGGACCCGAAACACCGTTTGCACAAGCGTCTGGGTCTGCCCATGCATATACCCTACGAGCAGGTGTGATGCCTCCGTTGCCAATTACAGGATGGCCGGGGGAAGCTACGGGAGAATTTCTTGCCGAGCCAGCCCCAAAAGTTGCAACTGATGGATGGGCTCTGCCTGCATCTTCTATGACAAGAATTGTATTTGACGAGCCATCAATTACTGATGCTACTGTTGAACCATTAGCGTTTAACATGCCGAAAAACTTGCCCCTGTACTGTGCAGAACCGTTTCCAACTGCCCTTGCTCCAGTACCTTCGTCAATATCAGTAATTGATACTGCCATATAATCGATGCAGCCAAGATTTTCTCCTCCTGATCTGCCAGAGGGAGCTAGGGCCGTGCTAGGACAAACAAATGTCTTTACTTGAGTTTGAGCAGCTACCCAACCGCTAGGAAAAGAAGGATCGTCGTAGTCAAGACCTCTAGATGTATTGTGCAAGAAAGCTCTGTTATAGTTAGAAGGTACAGGACTTGTCATGTCGAAAAGTTTATATGTAGCTTCTTGCTCAACATACGGCAATATCTGTGTTGCCCATGAATGAATAGTGTATAGTGTTGCGTTATTTCCTGTGCTGTCAACTTGTCCGGGGGTTGGTAATTTGCCAGTAGCACTTTCAAAATTATGCATGGCCAAACCAATTTGTTTCATATTATTGCTGCAACTCATTCTGTTTGCAGCTTCTCTTACTTTCTGAACAGCTGGTACAAGTAGTCCAACTAAAACTGCAATAATTGCAATTACTACAAGTAATTCAATTAATGTAAAGCCTCTTCTCTTCATATTTTCTCCTAATTTAAGTACAACTTAATTAGTGAAATATGACTTCATAATTTGATGAAGCTATTGTTAATATTTGATGTAGTTTTTATGAAGAAATTTAGCTTAACTTATCAAGTAGCCACATCATTCCCTCTTCATCGATTGAATTGCCCTTCAAGAAAACGGCTAGAGCGGTGTTGAGTGCTAAAAGCAGAGCCTTCTTGGCTCCCCATCCAAGCATTCCACCGCCATCGATTACTTTTTTAGCTGCCATGACTTTATCAAGATGCCCTTCTCTCTCTAAAGCTCTCTTAATAACGCTGCTCCACATTGCTTTGTTGCCAAAAATAAATTTCTCAACTTCCCCAACTCCCTGTAGATTCATCTTCAAGGCACCAGTTTGAGGATTGAACCCAGTCCATCTTCCATGGCCTGCTGATCCGGGAATTTGATCAATCATGCCAGCAAATAGTCCAACCAAGCTTTTTGGTGGGGTTACAAGCCCTAAAGACGGGACTGCAACTATTTTCTTTGCAAAATATTTTGGCATTTTTTCTTCAGCAGAAACAATCAAGTCTTTAAGTCGAGAGTCTGCTGCTGTGAAAATGTTTTTAGGAGGAACAGATTCGTTTGCCATTCTGATTACTTCGGCAGCAGCCCGCATTTTAGCAATAGAATTCATGCCAAAAGAACTTGTTATTTTCACGCCTGTTCCAGAGCCAGCATCTCTGTAAGATATGCCACCAACATATGACATCATGTTCTTATCTGGTCCAGACAGTATTTCATTGGCTGCTCTTTGTTTATCGCCTCCATTTTTTTCCAAAATCTGTCTAATTTGTTGTATATCTGCTTGTCTTGGCATAACTCCAACAAATGTCCAGTTTCTGCCACGACTGTAATACCAATCATCGAATTTCCAAGGGTTAAGTCCTTCAGCGCTATAAGCCTGATGGTAAACAAGGTACATAGCTAGTGTTTCGGCATCATCTAATGATCTGCCGTATTTTGTATCTAAATCTTCTAGTTTAATTTCATGAAGTTTAGCTAGCCAATTTTGGAAGTTCAACATGATTAATCCAATTGTTTCAAAAGCCACATTAAGCCTTCCTCATCTACTTTGATAGATGAGTCGCCTGTCATTTTGGCGACAGCAGCGTTGAGGGCCAGAAGAACAGCTTTTTTGGCACCCCATGCCAACATGCCACCGCCATCAATCACTTTTTTGGCTTGCATTATTTTGTCTAGATGGCCACTTCGTTCTAGTTCTCTTCCCAAGTGATTTTTCCACAAAGCTTTGTTGCCAAATACAAATTTTTCAACATCTCCAGCACCTTGCAGATTCATTCTCAGCGCACCAGTCTCTGGATCAAAACCTGTCCAAGTGCCATGGCCAGATGCTCCCGGCATACGCACAATAGCCCTGTAAAGAACGGGGATAAGACTTTTTGGTGGAGTGCTAAGTCCCAAGCTTGGTACTGACACAAGACCTCTGGCGTGTAGCTTAGGCATTTTTGCTTCAGCATTAGTAATTAAATCTTTGAGCCTATCATCTGCTGCCGTAAATATTTCTTTTGGAGGTTTAGACTCATTTGCTTTCTTGATAAGGTCGGCAGCTGCTCTCATCTTTGCAGTAGGATTTGTACCCCAAGAACTTGTGATCTTGAATGACTTGCCATCTGGATCACGATAAGATATGCCACCGGCATATCCCATCATATTTTTGTCTGGACCAGCTATGATTTCATTTGCTGCATCTTGATGATCCCCACGATGCTTACCAAGAACAGCTTTAAGAGTTGATAGGTCTTGGGTTTTTGGCAAAACTCCCAAAAATGTCCAGTTGGAAGCACGAATTCCTGACCAATCGTAGTAGCTCCATGGTTTCAATCCTTCTGCACTATACGCTTGATAATATAAGATATACAATCCAAGCATTTGCTCTGGAGATGCATCGTAGCCATGGATTTCTTCTAAATCTTCGAACTTAATTTCGTTTAGGGTTGTCAACCAAGATGAAAACTTAAGCATAATTCCTCGCAATTTAATTATCAAATATATATCTTTTTAAAATGATTTTTGTAAAAATGTAATATATTAATTATTATGCATAAGCAAATAAAATATCAAAAACCAAATTTTGATCAAAGATGGAACAGAGCAGAAGTTTTTCCTGAGTTTCAAGACATGGGAAAAACAAAATGGAAAAATTTTGCGGGTACTGGATATCAAGTTCATTTAAGTAAAATTCGAAACAATATCAACAACCTCGAAATGACAGAAGAAAATGTTGTGAAAAAAGTTCAGGTTGAAGAACAAATTCAAAGTGGCACAGTCGAAATGCCTATTATAGTAAAACTTGCGGATAATAAATACGAGGTAATTTGTGGAAAAACAAGGATATCTGAACTCATGAAACAGAAGCACGACCCGCTTGTATGGGTTATAGATGTTTCGGAGATGATGTTTTTAATTAGACCAGTTTGCTGATTTATCTCTTTTTCTTGCATAATCGTTATATTTAATCATGAATCTTTTGAGTTTGTTTTCCTCTTGTTTCTTCAGGCTTTTTTTATCTTCTCGTTTTATAATAAAATATACAATAAAAATTACTATGAGCATCACTACCGTGATTGAACTCATAAAAACAATCATAGCGTCAAGCATAATAACACCTCTCATAGGTAAAGATGCTAAATTCATATCGATGAATCAAATTATTTTTGCGTTACTAAGATAAATATCTATTATGGATTTCAGAAACTGGCTGTTAGTTGAAGAGTTATTCGCAAACAATTCTGCAACGATATATCATAGAACTGGGAAATCAGGAGATAATCCTCAAAAATCTGTTGAGGGCATTTTCAGTTCTGGATATATAATTGGACATGGTGAAGCATATGGCCCCGGTCTTTATTCTACCTTGAATCTTGAAGACCAATTATCATCAGGTATGTCTAGTTATGGAAGATATCTTATCAAGATGAAGGTAGATGATGTAAAAAATTATCTTGTGTTTATTCCGAGTTGGGCCAGAAAGATTTATAATGACAATACAATTACACTCACAAAACAAGTCAAAGCTCTGGGCATAAACATTCCAGCATCCGATGATGATTTAAAGAAAATAGATGATTTATTAGGTTTCACTCCGGGTACTGTTGAAATGAAAGTTGTTGGAGATGCAGTAGCAGATTTTGTACACAAATATAAATTGTATCACTCGACAACTAATTGCAAAGGCCTTATTTATAATGATCCACACGGATATGTGCTTTTAATGTATCCTCCATTTGTAAATGTGACCCCTATAGCATGGGCAGAAGTAAGAACAATAGGTGTTAACCCAAGTCAAATAGAATGGAATAATTTGCGTAACTTAGCCAAAGTTAATTTCCCAGAAAAAACTCTGGATGTCAAAACAAGAAAAATTGCTTATAAAGTTCCTCAAGGTCATGGTTCGAAAAAAGGCCTACGAACCATGACAAGCAAAGATTTTGTTGCTTTTATTAAAGATGTAAAAGATAGAAAAAAACTAGTCAACGGTACAAGTAATGAATACGAAGAATTAAAAGATGCTTTAAGTTTCTTAAAAGAAAAAAATCTTCCAGTAAATTTACTGTTCACAAAAATGCCAGATTCTACGATTAAAACTTTTGGCGCTAGTGCTTTGCTATCATTAATCTATGAATATTCAAATGCTAATCTTGACAATAATCCCGCAATTATCAAAATACTTAATGCACAAAAAGATGACCCATATGGAAACGCCAGTCAAGCTTATGCGTTAGTTGGAAAAATGACATCAAAACCAGAGGCAATACGAGACCATATTCTATCGGCATTTGACAAGATGCCAAACATCAGAGAAATTAATTTGCACATGAAAAACAGAGGGCACTCTGAAGATGAAATGATTAAAGTACTTGCAGATTTTATTGAAAGAGCAGAAAAATTTGGTAAATCAGTAGATATTACACAAATAGCAAACTTTAATCCAAAATTATTTATTAAGATTGTTGCCGATAAAGGAACTATAACAGATAAAGATGTATATAGAGCGGTTTCAAATACTTCGTTCTACTCAAAGAACGATGTGGAGGATTTTATAAAATATTTAGTAGATTTAAATAATCCTCTTGTCTTCACACAGGGAAAAGCCTATCAACAAATATTGAAGAAATTAATTGAAAGCTCTGATGTTTATTTAACTGTCGAAAATATTGAAAAATTAATTCCTGCACAAGAAATAAAAGATTATTTCAATGATCCAGCAAATGCTGACAAGGAAAATGGATATGCATATCAATTAAGACTAACTACAGTCATGCTTCTTATTAAATACAAAGAAGAAATAGGCGATAAAGCTTTCCAAAATATAATAGAAAATTTCCCAGATTTAAGTGTTAAAGACAACGCCCTCATTTTGGATGCTCTAATTGCTAAATTAAAAACATCCAAAAAAACTATGACATACGATCAGATTAAAAAAATTATTGATGTATGCCATAATCTTTCAGGCGGGGGCAGAGAAATAATAAAAATGCTGCCTGAAGAATATTTTACAAATCTTACCGACGATGAAGTAAGATACCTTTTGAATAAGGTTGATAGATTTGAAAACGAACAATATTTAGCCCAAAAAATTATTGCAAGTAACAACAAGATTTCTGAAGAATTAAAAGATTATTTAAACAAAATAAATAATTCGACTGCTAGTGACAGTCCAATTTTAATGCCGACAACAGAAGATGTAGAGGCGCTATTTGGAGATAAAATTACAAAAGGCGGTAGCATAAGTACTTGGGTGTCAAATCTTAGATCACAAGCTTTCAAAGATAAAAATAAAACACAGCAAGACATTGATGCTATAAATTCTGTATTTGAATCTTGGCTGATAGGAAAACTTAGTAAAATAGAATATACAAATACCTTACATGCAAGTATTATGGAGTATTTGCTTAGGGGTCAAAATATTAATATTAAGAATATACTTATGGCCATGCCAGAAAAAGGTATCGAAATAATAACCAGTAATCCAAATAACTATACCAGTTTTAAAAATCTTATTCTTCAGTTAAAATCTAAAATGAGCCAATCTGATTTAGACGAACTGGCAACACATTTTGTTGCTATTGTTTTGCAAAATCCCAAACTCAAAGGTCTTGCCAAAACCATACCCTTAATTTTTGGCAAAAAAGGCGTTGTCTACAGATAAAATTTTTGCTTGATTTAGTTTACTTCAACTGTATCATTTGAATTGGAAAGATTCCCATTCAAGGAGCATGTCATGAGAGCTTACCTTCCTACAATCATCGGTGTTGTATTAATGGCCTCGATTGCAGGCAACATAGGCCAGTTCTATAGCCAGAAAAGGACTGAGTTCCTCCTTCAGCTGGAAACGAAAAGAAACGAAATTAATGCTGACCAAATCAACGAGATGATTTCTTCTAGGAACGGATCAAGTGCTTTTGGCAACCCAGTAATGGATGCACAATTTGCTGAAAATCAAGGATATATCAGGGGCATACAAAGTGTAGTCAATAAGGTTACACCCCAAGAATCTGAAATTAGTAGCATATGGCATGCAGGTTACTACAGAGGCATGGAACAGACCGATTTTGTTGGGGAATTGCAGTACGAAAAAGGCTATGGGGCTGGTTTCACGGCTGGCCAAAGAGAAAACATGAAGGCCATAAATACTATTATCAGCAGCGGAGACAACATTCAAAGCGCTCTGAAAAAATTTGCTGATGATTTGCAACAAAAAAATGACGAAGCAAAAGAAAAGCCAGCAAACCTTGAGACTAAAATCCCAGAACAACCAAAAAAATAGCAAAATTTTTAAAAAAGCACCCCACTTGCTTGCTGCAAGTGGGGTGCTTTTTTTATATATATAATATGATTAGAGATAAGAAGCTTATAGTAGTAACTCCAGCAGGTAGAAAAAGATATATGGAGTTGTTGCAGCATTTTATAATTAATAATCCATTAGTAGATGAATGGCATATTTGGCAACACACAAACGATACTTCAGATATAGCTTATTTCAACACTCTAAAATCTCAATTCAAAAAAGTAAAAATAATTGCTATAAAAGAAACATTTGAAAGAAATAAAATATACAAGTTTGCTAAGTTTTGTATGGATAAAAATACTGTTTATATAAGGTTAGACGATGACATCGTTTGGATGTCTGACAATTCACTTGAAAAATTGGCTTTATATAGACTGGACCATGAGTTTCCTTTTATAATCTATGGAAATATAATCAATAATTCAATATGCGATTTCATTCATCAGAAGACTGGAGCATTTACTTGTGATCAATCAGTAGGATACTTATGTATGGATGATGTAGGATGGAAAGACCCACATGTAGCAGAAAAAAAACACCTGAATTTTTTTAAAAAATATTACGGCAACACAATCCATGATTACATGTTTCAAAAATGGTCTTTGACCGGATTTGAAAGATGTTCGGTAAATGTAATCTGTTGGACAGGAGAATTATTTCAAACATTTAATGGTCAAGTAGGACAAGATGAAGAGCATTGGTTGGCTGTTGAGGCTCCTATGAAATATGGCAGATATAACGAAATTTGTGGTCAAACTTTATTTTGTCATTTTTCATTTTATACACAACGAGGTTATCTAGATTCAACAAACATACTTTCTAAATATAGAAAAATAATAGACCCAAGGGGACTAATGTTCACCAAGAAATGCAAAATTTTCTTCTAATAATATGTAAATAACTCAAGAGCTTATATTAATGACAAAAAACGATAATAAAACAAATGAAGACATAAGAGATGAAAAAAAAGAATTTGCATCTCTTTTGGATATGATTGCACCGCATGGACAACCAACACCGAGTGATTCGGAGTTTGTTGCATTTTCTAAAGGATACAAAACGCCAGACGATACTATTTTCCCGCAAGCGCCTGTTCCCGGCCCCATAGCGCCCGGACCAGTAGCTCCCGGACCTTCACCAACACCAACACCCGCTCCCGCTCCCGGTGCCCCTATTGTACCTGTGCCGACACCCACACCCACACCGGCTCCGTTTGTCCCTCCACCAACTCCTGTCCCTGTCCCGACCACATCATCTTATTACTTGTATGGATTCGGGAATAATGCAAACGGACAATTAGGAGATTTAACAACTACGAATTCATCCAGTATAGTTCAAGAAGCAACTCTAAGCAGTAAGTGGATTGACTGGGCTGATGTCTATGATTGGATTGTTACATTTAACAACTCTACTTATGCGATAAAAACAGACGGGACTCTCTGGTCATGGGGGAACAACGCATATGGCAAATTAGGATTGTCAGATGTAGCACATAGAAGTTCTCCATGCCAAGTGGGAACCGATACAACTTGGTCCTTTGTTTCTGCTGGCTACCATCACGCAGCTGGAGTTAAAACAGATAGCTCCCTTTGGTTGTGGGGACGAAACACAGAAGGTCAATTAGGAGACAATACAACTACGCATAGAAGCAGTCCGGTACAAACCACTATGATTGGAACTTGGAAACAAGTTGCCTGTGGTAAAAACCATACTTTCGCTATATCAAATGCAAATAAATTATGGACTTGGGGAGACAATACATATGGTGGCTGCGGGACAAATGCTGCGACTGCTTCATATTCCAGTCCAGTTCAAGTCTTAGCCAGTCTAACATCTGTCAAAGCATGGGCTGGCTACAATACCGGAGCCGTTTTCACAGCAGAATCAGGTTTTTATTATTGGGGCAGAAATGATTACGGCCAACTAGGTTTATCAGATACGACACATAGAAGTTCCCCAACACAGATGGGGTATCAAAATAGCTGGAATAATTTAGCTTTTGGTCAATTCCACACAGTTGCGTATGGTTCATATAATGGTTCTGGAAATGCTTTTTATACTTGGGGAAGAAACAATTTCGGACAACTTGGTAAAAACACAACGACTGACTCAAGCACACCAGCATTAACTGTTATTGATTATGTGGCAGATGATGGCTATGCAGTAGCTGCTTCTGCCGACTCATCATTTGTGGTCAGGAAAAACGGGACGATTTGGTCGTGGGGAAGAAACTACGGCAACTATTCTTTAGGACCGATAGGAAGCACAGGCAACAAGAGTTCCCCAGTACAAATTGTAAGTTCTTTCGTATGGCAAGATGTATCTGGTGGAAATAAATTCGCAGTCGCAACGACACAAAACTCAAGCAACTTGTTTGCAAGTGGTGATAACAGATATGGACAACTTGGGGATTCCTTTACAACGGCTACTTCAAGGCGGTACAACGATTTCAGACAAACATTCTCAAACGCTCCGACTTGGGAAAAAGTTTTTGGGTGCCACTACTTTTCTCTGGCAATAAAACAAGACTCAACCCTATGGTCATGGGGATTGAACACCTTTGGACAGTTAGGCACTAACGACATAATTAATAGAAGCATTCCAACACAAATTAGCGGAAACTATACTTTAGCAAGTGGTGGTCAGAGCCACGCTGGTGCTATTAAGTCAGACGGAAGTCTATGGATGTGGGGAGGCAATACTTTAGGTCAATTGGGAGATGCAACATTAACAAGTAGGAGTTCTCCTGTTCAAACAAGTGCTGGAGGCACAAACTGGAGCAAACTAGCTTGTGGCAATATTCATACAGGTGCAATAAAAACGGACGGGACTCTTTGGATGTGGGGAGCCAATGCAGGAGGAACCCTAGGTATTAACACAATAACAATTAGAAGTTCCCCTTCGCAAGTTGGCTCTGATACTACTTGGAAAGAGATTGCGTTGGGATTTGAACATACAGCAGCTATAAAGACCGATGGTACGCTTTGGACATGGGGGAGAAATACACTAGGGCAACTTGGTGATAATACAACAACAAACAGAAGTTCTCCGATTCAAACTGTAGCCGGTGGAATAACTTGGAGTCAAGTAGCATGTGGGCTACAACATACAGCAGCTATAAAGACCGATGGTACGCTATGGTCTTGGGGGAGAAACTATGATGGAGAGTTAGGGGATGCCACAACAACACATCGTAGTTCACCAGTTCAAGCAGCAGGTGGGGGAACAAATTGGACTTTTGTTTGTGCTCCAGTAGTTGTTGGAGCAACACTTGCTTTGAAAAACGACAATCAAATGTATGGCGCAGGATACTATTGGCCTAGCTACTATTCATCTTTTACACAATTCTATACTGGTTCAAAATCTTGGATGCGTGTAAGTAGAGGCGGGTATCATATTCTTGCAATTAGCTATGGTAAATCTCCGTCACCCTCTGGTCCCACCATGTACTGGCCTGATCCATTAAGCATAACTTCTGCAACTGCACTTTCTAGAGATCAACTCAACGCATCTGTGCTAGCTGATGCCGGTAAAGCGTATCCCGGAACAATTGTTTATAATCCTCCACAAGGCACTACATTGTCGCCGGGAACTCAAACATTATACGCAACCAGCTTGCCAACTGAGGAATATAATACACAAACGATATCAAGAAATATAACAGTTACTTAATCACATCCAATCATACCAAGTCAAAGGCTTGCCATCTGCAAGCTTTTGAATATGACGAATGTTAACGCTGTTACTATTGAAATTACTTACACTTGAATCAAACACTTTAGGATTTTCCTGTTTGAATTTTTCAAGTTTAGGCAAAAGGTCAGGATGTTGATTAACTATATCCATGACTTCTTTATGTTTCGCTGGATTTGTAATTGCTGAAAAAAGCTCTGGAGAAGCGTTTTCATTCAACATAGACTTTTGCCTATTGTACCAAAAAGAAAACTTTTCCATTATGTCTCCTATCCAACTTTACCGGGAGGATTGTAAGTTTGCTCATATTCATCTTTGGCAATACGATAATAACCTTCTCCATCTTTAACTAGATAATCGTTGGGTTTTAAGACCATGTCTGCCCCAAAAGAAGCTTTGAACCTGACTGTATCTGGGCCAGTATAAACGGCAACCATTCTTGGAGACTGTTCCACAGTTATTGGACCACCTATCTGTCCACTATAAAGTTTAGGAAATTTAGCTGCCTTAATGACATACTTTTCTTTGCTTGGTCCGCTCATAATGATGTCATTTGGTTCGGCGGTATTAGGTGTTAGCGTTTCTATGCCATCAGCGGTTACTGTGACTACAGGCTGCTGTTTGTCAGAAACTGCATAAGACAAGGGGGGCATGTTTTCTGAATTTGTAACAAATCTATAAGTTAATTTTTTCTTGCTAGTTGGCAAGAAATTCAGCCCAGCAGCAATTGTATTAATATCAGCAGATGATGGTTCTCCATTTGACTCACGAAGAAGAACATAATCACGAAAATTTCTCATAGTCAGTCTCCATATACAGAACTTGAATTATTTATGCACATCAAAGACTATTGTACAAATCAAAATCTTCTTTGTAATAATTTTTTACTCTTTCAATTTGTTGTTCTGTGAGAATTGGTTTTTCGTGTTTGCCTTCGTTTATTTTTGGTAATGGATAATCAAGTTTAGCATCACAGCACATTTGCCTAGCTTGTTCTGGGAATTTGTAAGCTTTGCAATTAACATCCATATAAATACTTTGTGGCAAAAAATGCGTGTTTCTACGAACATTTCCATCAAGTTTTTCAAGAACCATGCTTGTGTCGTTTTCTAATGCTTGCAGAACTAATTCTGCATCTTTTTGCATATAAGCACATGTTGATGTAAATCTGGAAATTGGTTCCCGTACTGCAAGAAGAACTTTTTTTTCTGGGTTTCGACTTCTAACACAAATATTTTGCCAAAAAGATTTAGAGTTTTCAAAATCAGTTTTAAACATAATTTGAAATGACTCTGGCAAACTATCCTTGAATTTTTGTGAATATCTTGACCAAGTGTTATTGTAATCATCAACAGCTTGTTGATATCTTTCTGGGTAATACTTTCTGACAATAGAACATGCCAAGGAAGACGATGCAACCTTGGCATTAAAAGCTATACAACACTCAGGTAAAACGAAATATTGTTTGATGTATTCCATAGTCTAAATGAGTATAGAATACATAATTTTAGTTGCCCGGAGCAGGTTGTGGCTCTGGAGCAGGTTGTGGCTCTGGAGCAGGTTGTGGCTCTGGAGCAGGTTGTGGCTCTGGAGCAGGTTGTGGCTCTGGAGCAGGTTGTGGCTCTGGAGCAGGTTGTGGCTCTGGAGCAGGTTGTGGGGATTTTTCTGTAACTGTAATCTCTAGTTTTGGGAAAAGCTTTTTTGCTCTTGCCACAACTTTATCGAAGCCACCCATCTCATTTATTACAGCATCTGTCCATTTCGAAATCTCTTTGCCGTCTTTGTCCTTAACACAAACATGTCCATCACATTTTTCTAGCGTGTACTTCATCTTGGACTCCTTATAACTTGATAACCATTTGAATCTTCTTGGATGTCAAAACCAAACTTTTTATATAGTTTTAACAATCTGTTTTGATCTAGACCTAAATAAATCTTATTAGTTTTAGTGATCGAAGGCCCAACCATAGTTGGTGTAGCTTTGCCACTTATTGTTATGCCATGTTTATCAGCCAATCTACATAACATTTTGCCAAAAGCATTGAAACTACATGGATCAAAACTAATAATATTTTGCACTCTAAATGTATCTGGCTCTATTATCCGATATTTTACAAGAGTCTCCCCGTACTTACGATGTCTTCCATACGGAGAGGTCTCTTCATTAAAGTCAGATAAAAAATCTAAAATCATAGATTAGTATTGAAGTTAGTACTTGGGTCTTTTACAACAATAAAGTCCAAGTCAGTCTTCTTGGCACCTGTAACACTAAAACTTTCTACCAAGCCATCTCCGTCAAGATTCTTGTTTGAGCAATATCCTTTGCCTCCACAGATTAGAGTCAAGTTCTCAGGCAAATCCTTTACAGCGGGAGGAAGAATAACGGTATTAGTTCCTCCTAGCGTATTGACTGTCCCACTATAAACCACATGTGGGTCAAGCAAAGAAACATACTGATTGCGATTGTTACCCGGACCACGATTTGGCTCGGCTGCGCCTGCGCCAACGCCTGTTACTGAAGTTGCTCCCATGATATCTCCTTTAAAAAGAATAACCTATTTAGGTATGTGCTATATATCAAGATTATAGATTAGTTTTTAACAAGAAAATTCCAAATGTATTGCCTAAATCACTCCGCATGGCAAATGCCACCTATCATCATCATTAAATTTTCCATCATGAACTAATTGTAAATAGTCATAAAGATTTCTCCATCCAGCAAACATATATCTTTGTGGGATAAATCCAAAAAACCATAAAGGTATATCAGCAATATTATCAGAGTTAACCACAAGCAAGGTTGGTTTTTTGCTATTATTACTATTTATGATCTCATGAATTGTGCCCACAGTCTGAATGCCGACTGGCAAATACGCCACCAAAAAATCGCTTCGATCAACCATCCCCAAGTCTTTTCTAACAAATTGTTTTGAAATATAAACTAATTGATGTATGTCGTTTTTGTTTTTAGCCTCAGAAATTTCCTCTGACCACGCTTGTTTTTCATCTGCAAAAGGATCAAAGACATTTATACCAAATCGTTCAGTCAAAATATGAATCGGTTCGGCTCTCCAAAACTCCTCTAAAGCATATTGAATAGGACCAGATAAATAGCAAGTTTTACCAGTCAAATAATTTGCCATGGCTGCTCAATTCTCCATAAAATTGGACAAGAACCCATCTTGAGATTATACATAAATCATATGAAGAACTTCATCAACTGGTTACACGAAAATGAAATTCCCCAACCCGGAGTTTCATCTGGAAAGCCCGCAATTTTCAAACCAGATGCAAAACCAATTAAGAAATATCTTACCGTAGATGAAATACTGGCACAAGTACAAGGTGTTCCTTACTACAAGGAAGTAATTCAAGACTTTGACAACAACGACAAAAGCTGGGATGTCACAAATAAAGTTATAGAATATGCTAAATTTATGTATGACAATCCGGGTAAATTAGCGTCCTTGCCACCAGTCATCGTGATTGATGGTAAGTTACAAGATGGCGCTCATAGAATATCAGCAATCAATTTACTGAAAGAACGATTAGACAAAACATCACCAAAGTGGTCTAACATTAAACTCGAAGTTTTGTTTGGGACAAAAAATGATTTGATTCCCGGAGACTATCATCTAGCCTAAACTATTTCTTCAATTTTTTTATTTGCTTGATCAAATTGCTTATAAGCTTTGTTGATTTATCGATCAACATATCGCTTTTCCTTGCGTTTATGTTGTTTTGTGCATATGGCTTTTCGAATCCAAACACAACACCTTCAATACAATCTTCTGGAACATATATTCCACTATAGCGACATTGTTTTACTAAAGGAGCGATAGCCTCTCTTGGACTGATATAACCATCTTCTTCATAATTGACCATAGAGAGTGGGAGCCTTCTATTTTTATAGTCATTAGCGCCATCATCTCCATGGATGAAGAATGCGCCGACTTTTCCCTCATAATGATTTTTCAACAAATCTCTATATTTGCCAGTAAGTTCCGTTTCAGTTGTTACTTTGGGATTTTTATATTCGTCTCCCATGATCTCTTTAGCTTCGTCCACAGTAAGCGTCAGATTCACGCAAACAAGTCTATCGAAAAGAGCTTTTACTTGTGAGCTAGGGCCATACCAATGAACTGGAGTGAATACCACAAAACCATCGGCTTCTTCTAGCTTTTTATATACATCTTGCTGATACATGAAGTCATCTGTGCCATCATCTTTGCCATAACAGCTGCAAGGGTAGTGACAATGAAACCCATTTGCTGTTCCTATGCAGCCTTTGCATGGTCTTACCTGTGGTTTGGTGTCTTCTACTTTCAAATCTAAAACAGTTACTTTGACATCAGAAGACAGAGACTCCACAGCCTTTTTCATAAGAAACGCAGTTTTAGAATCCCCTCCAGAACAGGAATTCTTAGTTCTAGGAGAACCCTGTATTGCTACTATTTTGATTTTGCCAGAGTTGTTCTTGGTTGCCTCTGCGAGATATTCTACAAAGCTTAGCATATTTTTATTTATAGAACTAAGTAAAATACTTTTTTTTAATTCTGATTTTAACTTATAAATAATTATTATGAATTTTAAAAAGTGGTTAATTTCTGAAGAAATATACCCCCAAAATAAAACGGCTACTGTCTATCACAGAACCAGCAAGCAAAGTGTTGCAAATTTATTGAAAAGTGATTTCCGGTCAGGTACTGGGTGTCTCTATGGTTGTGGCCTTTATACAACATTTGCATTAGACAGTCAATTTGCTGAATACATGGATCAATATGGAGACACATTAGTAAAGTTCAAGGCTTCAAAACTCGATGACTACCTTATTGTGCATAAAAGTGTAGCAAGACAATTATTAGGAGAAAAGTACAAGATAAGTGATCAATTGAAAAAATTTGGCGTTGCATCAGAAGTAAAGCCTGAAGATTTGGAATTATTCGATGATTTACAGGAAAAACAGAAATTTTCTTCGATAACATTGCAACAAATATATTCAAAATATCCAACTATGGTTGAAAAATTAAAAG
>Ga0315902_10005703_pt1 | contig 17457 bp, 15 predicted proteins | sample LakEriMetagenome_9_FD_203523 | JGI IMG/M metagenome (GOLD analysis project Ga0315902, IMG submission 203523) | Freshwater fungal communities from buoy surface, Lake Erie, Ohio, United States - Buoy 12 MA117 | ecosystem: Environmental > Aquatic > Freshwater > Lake > Lake biofilm | place: USA...
CAGCGCCTGCGCGCCGCGTTCTCGCGCGGCGGTGAGACGCTGGGTGCAGGTCTCGGCGCGATCCTCGGCGGCCGCAAGATCGACGCCGCGGCGCTCGAGGAGCTCGAGACGCGGCTGCTGCAGGCCGACTGCGGCATGGCGGTCACCGAGGAGCTCATCGAAGGGCTGCGCAAGCGGGTCGCACGCCAGCAGTTGGGCGATGTCGATGCGCTGCTCGCGGCGCTGCGCGATGACATCACCGCGCTGCTGACGCCGGTGGCGCAGCCGCTCGTCATCGACCGCGCGCACAAGCCCTACACCATCCTCGTGGTCGGCGTGAACGGTTCGGGCAAGACCACCACCATCGGCAAGCTCGCGCAGCGTTTCGGCGCGGAGGGTCTGAAGGTCGTGCTGGCCGCGGGCGACACCTTCCGTGCGGCAGCGGTCGAGCAGATCGAGATCTGGGCGACGCGCACCGGCGCGCAGCTCATCTCGCAGGCCGCGGGCGCAGACCCCGCTGCCGTGGCGTTCGATGCGGTGCAGGCTGCCAAGAGCCGCGGCGCCGATGTGCTGATCGCCGACACCGCGGGGCGCCTGCAGGCGCAGGCGCAGCTGATGGACGAGCTGCGCAAGGTCCGACGCGTGATGACCAAGGCCGACCCCGCCGCGCCGCATGAGGTGCTGCTGGTGCTCGACGCCACCCAGGGACAGAACGCGCTCGCGCAGGCGCAGCAGTTCCATGCGGCGGTGGGTGTCACCGGGCTCGTGCTCACCAAGCTCGACGGCACGGCGCGCGGCGGCATCGTGCTCGCCATCGCGCGGCAGCTGAAGCTGCCGATCCGCTACATCGGCCTCGGCGAACAGGCGGGGGACTTCGCGGAGTTCGACCCGGCGGCATTCGCGCGCGCCTTGGTCGACGGCCCCGCGACCTGAGGCATACTGGCGTCGTGATCCAGTTCGACCGCGTCACCAAGCGATATCCCAACGGCCGCGAGGCGCTGCGCGAGGTGTCGCTGCGCGTCGAACCGGGCGAGTTCGTGTTCCTCACCGGTCGCTCGGGTGCCGGCAAGAGCTCCATCCTGAAGCTCATCGCGCTGCTCGAACGCCCGAGCCGCGGCACGGTGGTGGTGAACGGCCAGGACACGGGCTCGCTGCCTGCGCGCGCGGTGCCCGCGTATCGCCGGCGGCTCGGTGTCGTGTTCCAGGACCATCAACTGCTGATGGATCGACCGGTGTACGACAATGTCGCGCTGCCGCTGATGGTCGCCGACACGCCGCTGCGCGACATCGACAAGCGCGTGCGCGCCGCGCTCGATCAGGTCGGGCTGCTCGAACAGGAGCGTGCGCTGCCCTCGGAGCTCTCGGTCGGCGAGCAGCAGCGCGTCGGCATCGCGCGCGCGGTGGTCGGCAAGCCCGCGGTGCTGATCGCCGACGAACCGACCGGCAACCTCGACCACGCGTTGGCGCTCGATGTGATGCGACTCTTCCGCCGCTTCCAGGAGGTCGGCGTGACGGTGGTCGTCGCGACCCACGACCTGTCGCTGGTCGAGGGTTTCGGGCAGCGCAGCATCCATGTCGACGGCGGCCAGGTCGTCGAAGACGGCGGCGCGCTGCGGTCCACGCCGGGGGCTGCACCGTGAGCTCGCCCGTGACCTGGGTGACGCGCCACCTGCAATCGATGTTCGCCGCGCTCGGTCGCCTGCTGCGCCGGCCGCTCTCGACACTGCTGACCACGCTCGTGATCGCGGTCGCGCTCGCCCTGCCGGCGGGGCTCTGGCTGGTGGTGAAGAACGCCCGCGCCGCGACCGGCGATCTTGCGACCGCGGTGCAGGTCACGGCTTACATGAAGGTCGGCACGCCGATCGCCCGTGCGGACCAGCTCGCGCGGCAGCTGCGCGAGCGTCCGGAGGTGGCCTCGGTGCGCGTCATCCCCGCCGAGCAGGCGCTCAAGGAGTTCCGCGAATACTCTGGCTTCGGCAGTGCGCTCGATGCGCTCACCGACAACCCGCTGCCGCATGCGCTCGTGGTGCAGCCGAGCGTCGAGCAGCGCGACGGCGGGACCATCGAGGCCCTGCGCGCTTTCCTGACCGCAGCGCCGGATGTCGACATCGTGCAGGCCGACGCGGAATGGGCGCGCCGTCTCGCGGCGCTGCTCGATGTGCTGCGCACGCTCTTCCTCGCCGCCGCCGGGCTGCTGGCGGTGGGCGTGCTCGCGGTCATCGGCAACACCATCCGGCTCGAGATCGGCGCACGCCGCGAGGAGATCGAGGTCACCAAGCTCGTCGGCGGGTCGGATGCCTTCGTGCGTCGCCCGTTCCTCTACGCGGGGCTCTTCCAGGGGCTCTTCGGTGGCCTGCTTTCGCTCGGACTCGTGGCGCTCGTCATCGCCGCGGTCGAGGCGCCCATCGCGCGGCTCACTGCGCTCTACGGCGGCCGCTTCCGGCTCGGCGGTCTGTCGCTCGAGGAAGCGGGCATCGTGCTGCTCGTCGGCGCATCGCTCGGCCTCATCGGCGCGTGGATCGGCGCGGCACGGCATCTCTCACGGATCGAACCGCGGCCCTGAGCCTGTCGCCCATCCGGGGGTGGACAGCCTGCTGCCCGATATGTACATTTATCTGTACATATCTGGAGGCGCTCGATGGACACTCTCACCTACACGCTCGCGCGCGCCACGCTCGCCGACACCATGAACAAGGTCTGCGAGAGCCATGAGCCCGTGATCATCACCCGCCAAGGCGAGGCCTCGGTGGTGATGATGTCCCTAGACGACTACAAATCTTTGGAAGAGACGGCACATCTGCTGCGCAGCCCGCGCAACGCGCGCCGACTGCTCGAGGCCATCCAGGAACTCGAGGCGGGCGGCGGCGAAGCTCGCGGCCTCGACGACGACGCGGCGCGCTGACACGCGCTGCCGTGCAGATCGTCTTCGCGACGCGCGCCTGGGAGGACTACCTCCACTGGCAGCGCACCGATCGCAAGGTCGTCGAGCGAATCAACACCCTCGTCCGGGAGATCGCGCGCGACCCCCATCGCGGCATCGGCAAACCCGAGCCGCTGCGTCATGCGCTCGCCGGATGGTGGTCACGACGCATCGACGACACCCACCGCATCGTCTACCGGGTCGAGGATGGGCGCCTGCTGATCGCCCAACTGCGCCATCACTATTAACCCATTGAATATTAAAGATAAATAGATTGAACTCGGGCGGGATTTAGCACTCCAAACCACAGAGTGCTAGACTGATTGGGAGGTATAGAAATGACCGCCAACGCCCTCATCGCCCGCTACTCCGACGCCGCCCTCTCCGGGCCGCTCGGCAGTCTCGATGCCTACCTGGAGCGCGTATCACGCGTGCCCGTGGTCTCGCGCGAGGAAGAGCAGACGCTCGCACGCCGCTTCCGCGACGAAGGCGATGTCGAGGCGGCGCGTGCGCTCGTGCTCTCCCACCTGCGCTTCGTGGTGCACATCGCGCGCGGCTACACCGGCTACGGTCTGCCGGTCGGCGACCTCGTGCAGGAAGGCAATGTCGGCCTCATGAAGGCCGTGAAGCGCTTCGACCCCGCCCTCGGCGTGCGGCTCGTGTCGTTCGCGGTGCACTGGATCCGCGCCGAGATCCACGAATATGTGCTGCGCAACTGGCGCCTGCTGAAGGTCGCCACCACCAAGGCGCAGCGCAAGCTGTTCTTCAACCTGCGCCGCATGAAGAAGAACCTCGGCTGGCTGTCCGCCGACGAGACCGCCATCGTCGCGCGCGAGCTCGGCGTGGAGCCTTCGGAGGTGACCGAGATGGAGCGGCGTCTGAGCGCGCGCGACATCGCGTTCGACGCCTCGCCCACCGATTCCGAGGATGAGGACGCCCACAATCCGGCCGCCTACCTGCCCGCGCCCGACGCCGACCCTGCGCAACAGGTCGAGGACGCCGAGTGGGAGGACGCCTCGCACGCCGGTCTCGCGCGCGCGGTCGCCTCGCTCGATGCGCGCAGCCGCGACATCCTCGCCAGCCGTTGGATGGCGGGCGATGCCGAGAAGGCGACGCTGCACGACCTCGCCGCCAAGTACGGCGTGTCGGCCGAGCGTATCCGCCAGCTCGAAGCGAACGCCATCAAGAAGCTGCGGACGCTGATGCTCGAGACGGCCTGAGGCCGTCGCCGCGTCGGTCACCGCGCGTACCGCGCGCGGGCGCCGTCCCTCAATCGACCCCTTGTTCCGGCGCCGGCGGCGTCGTCGCCTTGGCGTAACCGCGCGGGCGGATCGCCACGGTGTTGACGACGCGCGTGCACCGCGTGCCGTCGGCGAGGAAGTAACCGTATTCGAACGACGGCGTGCTGCGGCCGTCGCGCGCCAACTCCTCGCCGATGCGCGCCTCGAGCTCGGGCGGGAAATCGAAGCGCAGTTCGAGGTCGGTGCTGCCGCCGAGCTCGAAGTCCATGTGCATGGCGCGCGTCCAGGTGGAATATCCGGGGAACACGCGCGCGCAGGCGAGCGCCGCGATCGGATCGGCGAGCGCCGCCTGATAGCCGCCGAACATCACGCCGCCCGGGTTGCGCGATATGGCGTTGAGCGGCATACGGATGCGCACGCGGCGCCATTGCGGACCGATCTCCAGCACCTTGATGCGCATCATCAGGAACGGCGGATACCACTCCAGCATGCGGCCGTCCGACATCCATCGATGCTCGGCGCCGTAGCGCAGCAGGCGCTGCATCAAGCGCGGCCGGCCCGATGCGGGACCCGCCCCGCCGCTCATCGCGCAGCCTCCTCGAAGACGACGGCGTGCAAAGCCGCGGTGCGCTCGGCGGTCGCGGCATAGCCGCCGGCCAAGGTGATGACGAGCGGCAACCCCGCCCCGCGCGCCCAACCGAGCACACGCCGCTCGCGCGCGCGCAGCCCCGCATCGGTGAGCGCGAAGCGACCATAACGGTCGCCCGCCACCACATCGACGCCCGCGAGGTAGAACACGAGATCGGGCGTGAAGCCGGCCGTGAGCTGCGGCAGGTGGGCATCCAGCGCCGCGAGGTAGGCCTCGTCGTCCGTGCCGTCGGGCAGTCCGACATCGATGGTGGAGCGCATCTTGCGCGCAGGATAGTTGCGTTCGCCGTGCATCGAAAAGGTGCGCACCGTATCGTCGCCCTCGAAGATGGCTGCCGTGCCGTTGCCCTGGTGCACATCGAGGTCGACGATCAGCGCGCGGCGGACCTCACCCTCGGCCTGCAGGCGGCGGATGGCGACCGCGACATCGTTGAGCACGCAGAAGCCCTCGCCGTGATCGGCGAAGGCGTGGTGCGTACCGCCCGCGAGGTTGCCGGCGACGCCCTCTGTGAGCGCAGCGCGGGCGGCGAGCAGCGTACCTTGGACCGCCAGCCGCGACCGGCGCAGCAGCCGCGGGGTCCAAGGCACACCGAGCGCGCGCACCTCGGCGGCGGTGAGGCCATCGCCGTAGAGCCGGTCGAGGTAGTCCGCCGTATGCACGCGCGCGAGGTCGTCGCGCGCCGCCTCATCCGGCACGATCTCGTCGCCGTCGCGCAGCAGGCCCGCGGCGCGCAGCCGCTCGCGCACCAAGGGGTACTTCGCCATCGGGAAGGGATGGCCGTCAGGCAGCGGCAGGAAGTAATCGGGGTGGTGGCTGGCTTTCAAGATGGGTCGGAATCGGCTACAAACGGTCGGCGTCCGCGGGCCATTCCCTCGCGGCCGGCGACGCACACTCTACACCGGCGGCGAGGCCGCGCCCGGAGCCCGGATGAACGCGACCACCAAGCCCGACATCCCGCCCTACCCCAACCAGGCCTACGCCTGGTACGTGGTGGTGGTGCTGCTGCTCGCCTACATCATCGCCTTCATCGACCGCGAGATCATCAACCTGCTGGTGCCCGACATCAAGGCATCGCTCGGCATCAACGACACGCAGATGAGCCTCCTGATGGGCGGCGCGTTCGCGATCTTCTACACTTTCTTCGGGCTGTTGATCGCCTGGTTCGCGGACCGCGGCAACCGCCGCGGGCTGCTGTTCGCCGGCATCATATTCTGGAGCTTCGCGACCATGGCCTGCGGGTTCGCGGTCACCTTCCCTCTGCTCTTCTTCGCGCGCGTCGCGGTGGGTGCGGGCGAGGCCACGCTCAACCCCTGCGCGCTGTCGATGCTGAAGGACTACTTCCCGCCGGAACGCGTGGGGCGCGCCATCGGTCTCTACACGGCGGGCGTGTCCACCGGTCTCGGCATCGCCTCGATCATCGGCGGCATGATCTACCCCAAGCTGCGCGCGGCGGGCCCCGTCGAGTGGCCGATCTTCGGGGTGCTCGAGCCCTGGCAGCAGATGTTCATCTGGGTGGGCGCACCCGGCATCCTCGTCGGCCTGCTGCTGCTGACGGTGCGCGAACCGGCGCGACGCGAGTACCTCGAGACCGGCCGCAAGCCGGAGGCGAGCACGCTGTGGCAGACCTTCGCGCATGTCTTCAAGCGCTGGCGGGCGTTCATCCTGCTGTTCGTCGCGCTCTCCGGTCTCGCGATCATGGCCTACGGCGTCGGCGCCTGGATCCCGGAGTTCCTGCGCCGCACCTACCAGCTCTCGGACGCCGAATATGGCTACTGGCTGCAGGTGCGCGGCTATGTCTCCATCGCCGCCGGGCTCGTCGGTGTCGTGGTGGGCGGCTGGCTCTGCGACATCTTCCAGAAGCGCTACGAGGACGGTTATGTGCGGGTCTGCCTCGGCTCGTTCGTGTTCCTCGCCATCGGCTACTGCGCGTTCGTGCTGATGCCGACGCCGGCGCTCGCGGTCGCGATGCTGGTGCCGGCCACCCTCGGGGCCGCAGCGCCCACCGCAGCGGGCGCGGCCGCCGTGGTCGCCATCGCACCGCCGTCGATGCGCTCGCAGTGCATCGCGATGTACTACTTCGTGCTCAACGCCATCGGCTTCTTCATCGGCCCCACCTCGGTGGCGCTGCTGACCGACTATGTGTTCGGCGACGAGTCGCAGCTGCGCTACTCGATGCTGGTGGTGGCGGTGGTGGTGTCCATCGGCGGTGCGCTGCTGCTGACCTGGTGCCTGCCGCACTTCCGCGCTGCGGTGCGCGAATCGCGCCAGTGGACGACGCGGACCGCCTGAACGCTAGACTGGCACCCGACGGGGACGCGTCCGTCCCGCCGCACTCGACGACACGCAAACGCAAGGATCAGACCATGGCCAACACCCCTGCCGACCCGAAGCTCCCCATCCTGCAGCGCGACCACCGCAGCGTGATGGGCAAGGTGCTCTATACCAGCCGCAAGCCCGAGCGCATGGGCCAGGAACGCGGCCGCGAGTATTTCCGCATCGATGTGCACGCGGACGGCACCCGCACCTGCACCGCGCACTGCGAGATCGACGACCGGCCGTCCGTGATGCGCGACATCACCTATTCGCTCGACAAGGACTGGAACCCGACCGACTGCTTCGTGCGGCTCTCGGTCGGCAGCCGGTTCATGGGCTCGGGCTGGTTCCGCTTCCATCCGCAGTACGCCGAGTGCGAGACCTTCACCTCGCTCGAGGGCCGCGTCTCGCAGCGCATGGAGCTCACGACGCCGCTCGCCACCTTCCAGAACCACGCCATCGCCTGCGACGCCTGGCATCTGCGGCTCATCGATCAAAGAAAACCCGGCGAGGTGCAGCGCATCGCGCAGATGCTGCTCTCCTCGCCGGACCACCGCGGCGCGACGGGACCGATGCTGTTCTCGATCGGCCTCAACATCGTGTTCGTGGGCGCGGAGAAGGTGACGGTCGGCGCCGGCACCTTCGATGCGCTGCATTTCCAGTTCGTGGCCAACCCCGAGCTGCCGCAGGAACACCCGCCCTACGATGTCTGGTGCACGGCCGACGGCGACTACCTCTTCCTCAAGGGCCAGGCCGCGGGCTACATGCAGACCTACTACGAGCTCGTCGAACTGTCGCGCGGCCCCCACTGGGGAAACTGAGCCGGATCAACGGTTTGTGACGCGTGTCGCATCGACGACACTTCACAAGTCCCGTGCTGCGTGTATACTCTCCGCACGCGTTGCAGTGAGCCAACCCTTAAGTGGTTGAATCTCAAGGCAAAGCGGGAGAGTGATGCTTTCCTGCACCTGGTCTCCTCCGGGCACAAACCCGGCCGATACAAGGCGCATACAACGCACAATCTCCGGCGATCGACGCGGGCACGGGACGGCCGCCGCCTCATTTTGGCGACGCCCGAGGGATCCGAAAGGCTCCCGACCGGATGGATTAGCGCCCGCGGAGCGGCTCCTTTGCAGCCGCCGTACAGCGACCGACCGGCGAGCGTCGACGAATACAACCCCGCGCGAGCGGGGTTTTTTTTGGTCTCGGATCGCCCGCTGCGCCGGGATCAGGACTTGGGCTTGAGCAGCGTGTCGCGCAGACGGCGCGCGCTGTCGGCGACCGGTCCGGTCGGCGCGATGGTGAGCGTCTTGTCGATCATCGCCAGAGCCTTCGGAGCGTCACCTGCACGCTGATGGGCACCGGCGATCCGCAGGTAGCCGAGCGCCAGCAGGTCGCGCTGCTCCGCGCCGGCGGGCACCAGCGGTCGCAGACGGGCCTCGGCCGCCTCGAACTTGCGCTCGTACGCCAGCACGCGGCTGACCATCACCGCACCGCGCCATGGGTCGAGCTTCGCGTAGGCCTCGGCGGTCGCCATCGCCTTGCGGGCGCCACCGCCCACCACCGCCGGCGCGGCGAGGTAATACATCACCAGGTCCGAGCGCATGTCGTGGTCCGCCGGCGCGAGCTGCACAGCCTTCTCGAAAGAATCTTTGATACGACCGGCGTAGCGCATCCCGGCCACCATGCCGCTCGTCATCGCCTCGCCGCCGTAGAGCCGACCGAGGGCGCTGTGGCACCAGGCCGAGCGCGGACGATCGGCGACGCAGCGTTCGGTCATCGGGATGGCCGCCGCGCGCTTGGCCTTGTCGCCCACCGAGACCGACGCGAGATACCACAACGCCACATCGTCATCGGGCGTACGGGTCAGACGCTCGCGCGCCAACCGCTCGATCTCGGCGGGCTTGCCGTCGCGGCGCAGCGCTTCGAACGCGGCATCGCCCGCCGGAGCGGGCAGCGCCGCCAGCCCGGCCAAGGCCGCGGTCAGCACCGCGGACCACGAGGCGCGGGGCATGTCAGCCCTGCTCGCCGAGCCCTGCGCGCAGCCCTGACAGCAAGCCGCCCTTGTTGGCGAAGTCCCAGTCGCCGCCGAAGGCGATGTCGGCGACGACGAAACGACCGTTCTCCTCGCGGAGCAACACCGTGTCGGTCCAGGTCGTGCCCTTGCCGCCGCCGGCCGGATCCGAGACATGGGTGAGCGTCACCGGCACGCGCAGATCGCCGAGCCGGCCGCCCGGCGCATCGGCCGCGGGGACGGCCTTGCCCACGGCATGGGCCGTCGGACCTTCGAACAGGCTCGAGAACAGATCGCCGTCGGTGAACGGCGGCTTCTCCGTGGGCGCTGCGGCCCGGGCCGCGGCCCGCGCAGCGTCCGCACGCTGCAGCAAGCCCGTGAGTTCAGCGGACAGCAGAGGCGCGAGCACGGCGCGCTGCGCATCTGTCGGCGCGCCGCTCGGGCGCTGCGCCGCGAGCGCGGCGTAGAAGTCGGCGACGACCTGTTCCGGTGCCGCGGCAGGCAGCACGGCGGGCGGCGACGCCGCAGCGGGCGCGGCCTGCGACATCTCCGCGGGCGCGGGCGAGGGGGATCTCCCACAGGCCGCCAGCACGGACACGAGGGCGGCAGCGGTGAAGACGACGCGTACGACGTTCATGGACAGCTCCTGTTCGCGGACGGCGTCCGGGATGACGCCGCCCTACCGCTCAAGGATAGCAGCGCGCGCGGCCCTTCAGGGCAGGTCGGTCGCACCCATCAGCCAACGGTCGCACTCGCGCGCGGCGGCGCGGCCTTCGGCGATCGCCCATACCACGAGGCTCTGGCCGCGTCGGCAATCGCCGGCCGCGAACACGCCCTCCACGCTGGTGGAATATGTCGCGGCGTCGGCGCGGATGTTGCGCCGCTCGTCGAGCTCGAGGCCGAGGTCCTGCGGCAGACCGGTCTCCGGGCCGGTGAAGCCCATCGCGAGCAGCACGAGCTGCGCCGGCTGACTGCGCTCGGTGCCGGGCTGTTCGACCGGCACGGACCGGCCCTCCGCGTCCTGCTCCCAGCGGACATCGACGGTGACCAGCTCTTTGACCTGCCCCTGCTCGTCACCGACGAACCTTTTGACGGTGGTCAGGTAGGCGCGCGGATCCTTGCCGAACTTGGCCGCGACCTCTTCCTGGCCGTAGTCCATCTTGTAGATCCGCGGCCACTCCGGCCAGGGGTTGTCGGCGGCGCGTTCCGTCGGCGGCTTGGACATGATCTCGAACTGCGTCAGCGTCCGACAGCCCTGACGCATCGCGGTGCCGACGCAATCGGTGCCGGTGTCGCCGCCGCCGATCACCACCACATCGAGGCCCTTGGCCTGGATGGGCGCGGTCTTCGGACCCTTGCCGAGCACGGCCTGCGTCGCCGTCGTCAGGTAGTCCATCGCGAAGTGCACACCGCCGAGGGCGCGGCCCTCGACCGGCAGGTCGCGCGCCTGCGTGGCGCCGGTGCAGAGCACGACGGCATCGAAATCGCGGCGCATCATCTGCGCCTCGTAGTTGTCGCCGACGTTGGCGTTGCAGACGAACTTCACGCCTTCCTGCTCGAGCAGCTTGATGCGGCGCATCACCACATCCTGCTTGTCGAGCTTCATGTTCGGGATGCCGTACATCAGCAGGCCGCCCGGACGGTCCGCGCGTTCCAGCACCGTCACCGTGTGGCCCGCGCGGTTGAGCTGCTGCGCGGCCGCGAGCCCCGCCGGACCGGAGCCGACCACCGCCACCCGCTTGCCGGTACGCGTCTTGGGCGGCTCGGGCAGCACCCAGCCCTCCTCGAACCCGCGCTCGATGATGGTGTTCTCGATGTTCTTGATGGTGACGGGCGGCGCGTTGATGCCGAGCACGCACGACCCCTCGCAGGGCGCCGGGCAGACACGGCCCGTGAACTCGGGGAAATTGTTGGTCTTGTGGAGGCGATCGAGCGCCTCGCGCCACAACCCGCGGTAGACGAGGTCGTTCCACTCGGGGATGAGGTTGTTGACCGGGCAACCCGAAGCGCCACCGCTCATCAGCTTACCGGTGTGGCAGAACGGAACGCCGCAGTCCATGCAGCGCGCGGCCTGGTTGCGCAGCGACCTCTCGTCGAGGTGGTGGTGGAACTCCTTCCAGTCGCGCACCCGTTCCTTGGGCGAGCGGTCGAGCGGCGACTCGCGCAGGTACTCGATGAACCCGGTCGGCTTGCCCATGTCAGTTGCCCCCCACGCGCGCGAGGTCGCGCGAGTTCTCCTCGAAGGCGGCCATCACCGCCTCGTCGCCCGACAGGCCCTGGTCGTGCGCGCGCTGCAGGCAGGCGAGCACCCGCTTGTAGTCCTTGGGGATGACGCGCGCGAAGCGCGGCAGCACCGTCGGCCACGCGTCGAGCAGACGCTGCGCGTGCGGGCTGCCGGTGACCTCGACATGGCGCGCGACGAGCGCGCGCAGCGAACCGGCCTCGGCCGGATCCTCGACGCGCCCGACCTCGACCATCTGGGCGTTGACGCGCGAGGCGAACTGGCCCTCCTCGTCGAGCACATAGGCGATGCCGCCCGACATGCCGGCACCGAAGTTGCGGCCGGTGGGGCCCAACACCACGACGCGCCCGCCCGTCATGTACTCGCAGCCGTGGTCGCCCACGGCCTCGACCACGGTGTCGACGCCGCTGTTGCGCACCGCGAAACGCTCGCCCGCCATGCCGCGGATGAACACCTCGCCGCCGGTCGCACCGTAGAGCGCGACGTTGCCGACGATCATGTTGCGCTCGGAGGGGAAGGTCGCCTCCCGCGAGGGGAAGATCGCGAGCCGTCCGCCCGAGAGGCCCTTGCCGACATAATCATTGGCGTCGCCTTCGAGCGTGAAGGTCATGCCGCGCGGCATGAAGGCGCCGAAGCTCTGACCGGCCGAGCCGGTGAACTGGATGCGGATGGTGTCGTCGGGCAGGCCCGCCGCGCCCCAGCGCTTGGTGACCTCGCTGCCGGTGATGGTGCCGACCACGCGGTTGACGTTGCGGATCGGCAGCTTGGCCGTGACCTTCTCGCCTCGCTCGATGGCCGGACGACAGATGTCGAGCAGCGTCGTCACATCGAGCGAGCGATCGAGACCGTGGTCCTGGTCGATCCGCCGGAAGCGGCCGACCTCGGCACCCAGGTCGGGCTGGTAGAGGATGTTGCTGAAGTCGAAGCCCTGCGCCTTCCAGTGGTCGATGGCGGCCTGCGGCTCGAGCCGGTCGACGCGCCCGACCATCTCCTCGAGCCGGCGGAAGCCGAGCTCGGCCATGATCTCGCGCAGCTGCGTGGCGACGAAGCGCATGAAGTTGACCACATGCTGCGGGTCACCGGCGAAGCGTTCGCGCAGCCGTGGATCCTGCGTGGCGACGCCCGCCGGACAGGTGTTGAGGTGGCAGACGCGCATCATGATGCAGCCCATCGAGACCAGCGGTGCGGTCGCGAAACCGAACTCCTCGGCGCCGAGCAGCGCGGCGATCGCGACATCGCGGCCGGTCTTCAGCTGGCCATCGGTCTCGACGGTGATGCGGCTGCGCAGGTTGTTGATGACCAGCGTCTGGTGCGTCTCGGCGAGACCGAGCTCCCAGGGCAGACCCGCATGCGTGGTCGAGGTGAGCGGCGAGGCGCCCGTACCGCCATCGTGGCCGCTGATGAGCACCACATCGGCATGCGCCTTGGCGACGCCTGCGGCGATGGTGCCGACGCCGACCTCGGCCACCAGCTTCACGCTGATGCGCGCGTCGCGGTTGGCGTTCTTGAGGTCGTGGATGAGCTCGGCGAGGTCCTCGATCGAGTAGATGTCGTGGTGCGGCGGCGGCGAGATGAGTCCGACCCCGGGCGTGGTGTGCCGCGCCTTGGCGATCCAGGGGTAGACCTTGGTGCCGGGCAGCTGGCCGCCCTCGCCGGGCTTCGCGCCCTGCGCCATCTTGATCTGGATCTCGCGCGCGTTGACGAGGTACTCGCTGGTGACGCCGAAGCGTCCGGAAGCCACCTGCTTGATGGCGGAGTTCTTCGAGTCGCCGTTCGGCAGCGGCTGGTAGCGCTCGGGATCCTCGCCGCCTTCGCCGGTGTTGCTCTTGCCGCCGATGCGGTTCATGGCGATGGCGAGCGTCTCGTGCGCCTCCTTGCTGATCGAGCCGTAGCTCATCGCGCCGGTCTTGAAGCGCGTCATCAGGCTCTCGACGGACTCGACCTCATCGAGGGGCACGGGGTCGCCCTTCTTGAAGTCGAGCAGGCCGCGCAGCGTGGAGAGGTTGCGCGCGCGGTCGTCGATCAGCGCGGCGTAGGACCTGTAGGTCGCGTAGCTGCCGGTGCGCACCGCCTTCTGCAGACGGTGGATGCTCTCCGGGTTGAACACATGGAACTCGCCGTCGGCGCGCCACTGGTACTGGCCGCCCGGCGGCAGCACATGATCGCTGACCGTGCGCTCGGGGAAGGCCGCGCGGTGGCGCATCAGCACCTCTTCGGCGATGACATCGAGCCCGACGCCGCCCACACGCGAGGCGGTGCCGGTGAAGTAGTGGTCGATGATGTCCTGGCGGAGACCCACCGCCTCGAACACCTGTGCGCCGTGGTAGGACTGCACGGCCGATATGCCCATCTTCGACATCACCTTCACCACGCCCTTGGTCGCGGCCTTGGCGAAGTTGGCGCAGGCGAGCTTGTGGTCGACGGTGGTCAGCAGGTTCTCGCGGATCATGCCGTCGAGCGACTCGAAGGCGAGATAGGGGTTGATGACGCTGCAGCCGAAACCGATCAGCAGCGCGAAGTGGTGGACCTCGCGCGCCTCGCCGGTCTCGAGCGCGAGCGAGACGCGCAGCCGGATACCTTCGCGGATCAGGAAGTGGTGCAGGCCCGAGACCGCGAGCAGCGAGGGGATCGCAGCCTCCTCACGCGAGACGCCGCGGTCGCTGAGGATCAATATGTTGACCTCCTCCTCCTCGATGAGGCGTCGCGCCTCACCGCAAAGCTGCTCCATGGCCTTGGCCAGGCCCTCGGCGCCGCGCGAAGCGCGGAACAGCATCGACAGCGTGCCGATCCTGAGGCCGGGCAACGCGAGCCGGCGGACCTTGGCGAACTCCTCGTTCGTCAGCACCGGGCCCTTCAACTCGACGCGGCGACAATCCGTCGGCCGCGGCTCGAGCAGGTTGCCCTCGGACCCGAGCCACACATCGGACGAGGTGATGATCTCTTCGCGGATGCTGTCGATCGGAGGATTGGTGACCTGCGCGAAGAGCTGCTTGAAGTAGTCGTAGAGCAGCCGCGGGCGCTGCGACAGCACCGCGAGCGGGGTGTCGTTGCCCATCGACCCGACCGCCTCGACGCCTTCGCGCGCCATCGGCGCCATCAGCAACCGCTGGTCCTCGAAGGTGTAGCCGAAGGCGATCTGCCGCGCTCGCAGCAGCTCGGGCTCCGGCGGCGGCAGCTTGGGCGCGGCGGGCAGGTCCTTGAGGTGGACGAGGTGCTCGCCGAGCCACTCGGCGTACGGCCATTCCTCGACGACGCTGCGCTTGATCTCGGCGTCCTCGACGATGCGGCCCTGCTCGGTGTCGACGAGGAACATGTGCCCGGGCTGCAGGCGGCCCTTGCGCAGCACCTCGGATTGCGGGATGTCGAGCACGCCCGCCTCGGAGGCGAGGACGACCATGTCGTCTTTGGTGACCCAGTAGCGCCCTGGACGGAGACCGTTGCGGTCGAGCACCGCGCCCATGCGCACGCCGTCGGTGAAGCAGATGGCGGCCGGACCGTCCCAAGGCTCCATCAGGCTCGAGTGGAACTGATAGAACGCGCGGCGCGCGGGGTCCATGGTCTCGTGCTTCGACCACGGCTCCGGGATCATCATCATCATGGCGTGCGTGATGGGCCGGCCGGCGAGCACCATCAGTTCGAGCACGTTGTCGAACATCGACGAATCGCTGCCGTTGACGTTGACGATGGGCGCGACCTTCTTGATGTCGTCACCGAAGAGCGACGACTCGAGCAGCGCCTCGCGGGCGCGCATCCAGTTGATGTTGCCGCGCAGCGTGTTGATCTCGCCGTTGTGCGCGATGCAGCGGTACGGGTGCGCACGGTCCCAGCTCGGGAAGGTGTTGGTGCTGAAGCGCGAGTGGACGAGCGCGATGGCGGTCTCCATCGTCGGGTCGCGCAGATCGGGGAAATAGGCGTCGAGCTGCATGGTGAGCAGCATCCCCTTGTAGACCAGCGTCTTGTGGGAGAGGCTCGCCACATACCAGGACTCGGCGCCGCCCAGCGTCGAGACGCGGATCTCGTTGTAGGCGCGCTTGCGGATCACGAACAGCTTGCGCTCGAAGGCGTCGGCATCGGGCGTGTCCGGCCCGCGCTGGATGAACACCTGGCGCATGAACGGCTCGCTCGCGCGCGCGGTCTCGCCGAGCATGGAGTTGTCGGTCGGCACCGTACGACCACCGAGATAGATCTGCCCCTCCGACTGCACCACGCGCGCGAAGGTCTCCTCGAGACGGCGGCGCTGGATGGCGTTGCGCGGCATGAAGATGAGACCGCAGGCGTACTCGCCCGGCTCGGGCAGCGTGATGTGCGCTTTCTTCGCCGCGGTCTTCAGGAACGCATGCGGCATCTGCATCAGCACGCCGGCGCCGTCGCCGGTGTTGGTCTCGGCGCCGCAGGCGCCGCGGTGGTCGAGGTTCTTCAGCACCTCGATGGCGTTGCGCAGGATCTTGTTGGACTTGCGGCCCTGGATGTCGACCACGAAGCCGACGCCGCAGGCGTCGTGCTCGAACTGGGGGTCGTACAGACCCTGCTTGCCGGGTCGTGTGGCGCGGGCGGTCGGACCGCCGATGGTCGTCTCGGTCATGTTCATCTCCCAACCCCCGGTTGCGACTATAACCACCCGTCCCGGCAGGATTAAAGCGTTGAGCCCGATTTGACTCATATGCATGAGTCACGCAGACTCATCACATGACAAAGCGGCTACAGGTGCTGTTCGATGACGGTGAGTACGCGGCCCTGCAAGCGGCGGCGGCCAGCCGCGGCATGACCGTGGCCGAGTGGGTGCGCCAGGCGCTCACCGCGGCGCGCCGTGAAGCCTCCACCGCCGATATCGACCGCAAGCTCGCCGCGATCCGCGCGGCCGTGCGCCACACCGCGCCGACCGGCCCCATCGAGCGCCTGACCGCGGAGACCGAACGCGGCTACGCGGCCATGCCGAGCGGTGACGGCGGCGGGTATTGAGCGGGCCGTCACGCCGCAAGCCCACGATATGGTCTTCATCGACGCCAATGTGCCCATGTACCTCGTCGGCACCGCACATCCGAACAAGGTGGACGCGCAACGCCGCCTCGAGGCGCTCGTCTCGCAGCGCGCGCGGCTCGTCACCGACGCCGAGGTGCTGACCGAGATCCTGCACCGCTACACGGCGCTCGAGCGGCGCGGCGGCATCCAACCCGCGCTCGATGCGCTGCTCGGCGTGGTGGACGAAGTGCTGCCCGTCGACCGCGAGTCCGTCGAGCGCGCAAAACAATTGGTGCTGCAGTACCCGACGCTGCCGGTGCGCGCCGCGATGCACATCGCGACCATGCAGCGCCACGGCATCGAGCAGGTACTGAGCTTCGATGCCGCTTTCGACCGCGTGCCGGGACTGACGCGCATCCGATAGGCGCATCTCCGCGGGCAAAAGTTTTTTGCAATCCGGGCGCGGACAGCCTATGTTCCGTGCAACGCCGTTGCGGCCTATGTGCGATGGAACCGTCGTGAGCACCCGGAAGGACCGCCAATCCGCGTTCAGCAGGATCTACGACACCGCGTACTGGGGTGCCGAGCATCTCTCCGGCATGGGCAGCACCGTCGAGGCCACCGCACCGGTGCGCGCCGTGATCGAACGGGTCGTCGTCGAGCACGACATCCGCTCGGTTACCGATGTCGCCTGCGGTGACATGGTCTGGATGCCGCTCGTGCTCGAGCGTCTGCGCGAGCGCGGTCATCCGGTCGCCTTCACCGGCTGCGACATCGTGCCCTCGCTCATCGAGCAGCACACCGCGAGGTTCCCCGCGCTGCGGTTCCGGCAGCTGGACCTCGTATCGGAGCCGATACCGCCGGCGGACCTCATCATCTGCCGCGAAGTGCTGCAGCACCTGCCGGTCGATGACATCCTCGAAGCGCTCGCCAACATCTCGGCGAGCGGCGCGCGCTTCCTGCTCACCACCATCCACCTGCGGCGCCACGGCCTCCGCAACCGCCTCAACATGAAGATCGGGCGCTGCCGCGACCGCAACCTGCTGCTGCCGCCCTTCGACCTGCCGAACCCGCTCGTGATCTACCCGGACACCGACGGGCAGCGCGACAAGTTCATCGGTCTCTGGGCGCTGCCGTTCG
>Ga0315902_10005704_pt1 | contig 17455 bp, 14 predicted proteins | sample LakEriMetagenome_9_FD_203523 | JGI IMG/M metagenome (GOLD analysis project Ga0315902, IMG submission 203523) | Freshwater fungal communities from buoy surface, Lake Erie, Ohio, United States - Buoy 12 MA117 | ecosystem: Environmental > Aquatic > Freshwater > Lake > Lake biofilm | place: USA...
GTGCGGATGCTCGCCGGCGTCGGTGTCACCATGCGCAGGGCGACGACCTTGCCCCGGACATCGACGGTCGAATCCGCTCCATCTTCGATCCATACAACGTTACCGCTCACGTCGGCATTGGCGCCGCCAAGGGGTATGAAATCCCGGAAGACCTGAACAGGTTGGCCTTCGACAGCTCCCGACGTGGAGACCGTCGAAACCCGCGTGCGGATCATGTTGAACCACTGGAAGTACGATCCGTCGTCGCCGATCGGCTTCGCCCCGATCGTCCGTAACTGCTCCGCCACCCAGATGGATGCGCGCATCTCGTCCGGGGTCCCCGCCTCCCGCCCACGCATCGCATCACCGGCCATCGCAAAGAGGTCGAGCTTGAGATCGGCCTCGCGGATCACGGCGAGAGCTGCCGGCGTCTCACCGGCGCGGGCACGTTGAGGGCCGACGGGCCGCTGCGCATGTGACACGGTGGCCGCTATGGCGGCAAGCAAGACGGCGATCGAGGCGGAGTGACGCGGCATGGTCGGTTAGGGCGTGAGGAGATAGCTCCGCAGAAGGTACCCGCGTTCCCCTCCGTTCGCTGGATGGACGCCTAGCCTTGCCGATGCGCAAGACACAGCGCAGTGTAGCGGACGGCCGTCGCCCCCATCCTCCAGCCCGTTCCATGAGTCAAACCGAGCCCATTCTGCATGCTGACGCCGATCGAAAAGGGTGGCGTGCCTATGCTGGTGAATTCGTCATGCTGTTCCTCGCCGTGTCGCTGGGATTCGTGGTGGACAACTACCGTGAGTACCTCAGCGAACGGGATCGCGAGCGCATCCTCATGCGTCAGGTCGTGGAGGATTTGCGGGCCGACAAGATCAAGGCGGATACGAACCTTGGCCGGCGCGCGTGGCGCCACGCCAAGATGGATTCGCTGCTGGATCTGCATGAACAGGGGGTGGCGGAATCACGCCTCTCCGAGCTGTACTACCTCACACAGGTAGTACGTAATCGGTATCTCTTCATTCCAACACGGGGCGCCTTCGGGCAGTTGGAGAATGCGGGCGGGCAGCAATTGATCACCAACCAGAAAGTGCTCCGCGCACTGCAGGAGTACCGGACCGCGGTCGATGACGTCGAGGAAATGCAGAAACTCGAAGAAGACCAGATCCAACGCTACCGCAATGGCCCACTCCTCCGGATGTTCGACCCGGCCGTTCTCCGACGCATCACCCATCAGGACGTTGAGGACCTCGACCGTCGTGCCGATCGACCGACGGGGCCGCTACGCCTGATCGATACGTCACCGGTAACGCTCAACGAGTTCTTCACCCTTGCTCTGAATATGCGCTCCTTCAACATGACCTCGACCCGTATGGTCACAAACCTTTCTCGTCGGGCCGAGCAGGTAGCCAACCTGGTCACCGCGGAGTACGGCTTCGATGACTAGCCTTTCGAGACGCGGTCTTCCCTTTGGACTTGCCGTTTTGCTGACGATCAGCCAGGTCGCCGACCTGTCTGCTCAGGCGCGCACTACGGCGGTGCGGGCCTCCCGGCCGTTTCGCGTGCCGCAAGCCGATTCGCTGCTCCCATGGTCGCAGCAAATCGCCGTCCGCGAGCAGTGGCTTGTCAAACGACACGCCCTCCTCCTGCCCATGATGCGACGTCATGGGATCGGCATGTGGATCGTAGTGAATGAGGAATTCCACGATGATCCGGTCCTTCCGTTCGTGGCGCCGCCGCGTCCGTATACCGGAAATCGCGACATTTTTGTCTTCATTGACGCCGGTGCCGAAGGGCTGAAGAAGTACGCGATCACCGGTTACACCGAGGAGAATCTGGCGCGCTTCTTCGACGCACCGTTTACCGAGCCGCGTCCGCCGGCTGCGACATTGCGCGCTCTCTACCAGCAATTCACCCCCAAGACGATCGGTCTCGGCATCCGCGGAACGCGCGGACAGACGCGGTCCCTCGGCTACGACGCCTACCGGTTCCTGGCGGAGACTCTCGGCCCGCAAGCAGAATCGACATTCGTCAGTGCGGCCGAGCTGGTTCAGGAGTATCTCGACACGCGCCTCCCGGAGGAGATGCCACATTACACGGCGGCGGTGGCCGTGACGGAGGCGATCGTGAAGCGAGCGCTTTCGAACGCGATCATTACCCCGGGGACGACCACCGTTGGGGATGTGCGCCGGGCGTTGTACGACATGTTGGGCGCGGCCGGGGTACGCACGTGGTTCCAACCGGACTTACGGGTGCAGCGCGCGGAGGGCGATATCGCCACCTCGCGCGGATTTCTGGCGATCGCCCCGGAAGGCACCGTCCTGTTGCCTGGGGACGTCGTACACATCGACTTCGGTATCAGCTACATGGGATTCGACACCGATTGGCAGAAGATGGCGTATCTGCTCAAGCCCGGCGAACGCGACGCGCCGGCTGGCCTGAAGCAGGCGATGCGGAACGCCAATGCGCTGCAGGATGCCTTGATGATCAAACAGGCCCGACCCGGCCGCACCGGCGGCGCGGTATTCAACGGGACCATGTCGGAGATGAAGGCGCAGGGCATCGAAGCGATGATCTACTCGCATCCACTGGGCAATCACGGGCACGGCCTCGGCACCTCGATCGATTTCCGCAGCCCGCTGCGTAGCGATACGACGGCATTGAACGCGCGGCTGCGCCTCGGCTCCTATCAGTCGATCGAACTGAATGCCGCGACCGTGGTGCCGGAGTGGGGCGGCAAGAAGGTATTCGTCATGTTCGAGGACTGCGCGTACCTGACGGCGGATGGGTACAAGTTTTTTCGGCCGCGCCAGGAGCAGTTCTTTCTTGTCCGCACCTTGGTGCAGTGACCCAAACCACAATCCCTGCGGTCGCCACCAGGCGGCCGCAGGGTTTGTGGTCATGACGGATGGGGTGGGATTCGAACCCACGTTAGGCTTTTGACCTAAACACACTTTCCAGGCGTGCGCCTTCAACCACTCGGCCACCCATCCTGATACGAACGCGCCGCCGCAGCGAGCTACGGCGGCGCATCCGAAAACATACAGCGGACAGGGTGAGATTCGAACTCACGATACCGTTGCCGGTATGCCGGTTTTCGAGACCGGTGCCTTCAACCACTCGGCCACCTGTCCAACAGAACCCTGCGAGGGGGACATCACAAATGTGATGTCTGTGTACACCATCACACCGCCTCACAGCCGCGATAGATAACCGCCCGTTCGAGCGACTTCAAGGGTGTGTCTCACGCTGTTGGGGTGGCGCTCCCCTCCCAGCGTGTTACGATCCGCACCATGAGCCACGCCCTCGATCGCTTTCTCGAGCAGTACGCCTTTCGCCATCCGGTCACAGGGACCCGCGCCGGCCTGCGCCTCCACGACCACGAACTGTCGGGGTGGAGCCGGGAAGCCCGAGAAGACGAACTGGACGAGTTTGAGGCGCTGACGGTAGCGCTGGATGAGGAGCATGAGGAGCAGCCGGATGACGCGACACTCGCGACCGATCGCCATGCCCTCGAAGCACATTTGGCCCGCGCGGCTATGGATGTGCGGCAGCTCACGTTCGAAAGCGCCTTCTTTGAAGACCGGAATCCCCGGCTCTGGGTCGACGAAGTCCACGACGGCATTCGTTCTCTTCTTGAGCGAGTCGGCGCGGCGGGCGATCCCGACCGTACGATGGACGATGTGGCTTCCGTCGCCATGCGCCTGCATGAGGTACCGCGCTTTCTCGACGATCTGCCTGGCGCCGTGATAGCGGCACCCGCGTCGTGGCGTGAGTCAGCGCTCTCCTCAATCCGGGACATACGGCAGGCACTCCCGCCGCTGATTGACCGCTGGACCACGCAGCATGACGTCGATACCGAATCGGTCACCTGGTTGCGAGAGGCGCTCGAGACCGCACATGCAGCCCTGGACCGAGCGAGCGCCGCGATCGCGTCGATCCCCGACCCTGAAATTGGTGGGTCGGCCATCAGCAGTGAGGCACTGGGTACGCTGCTAACACGCGGCTGCTTCCTCGCGACACCCACGGCGGTGCTCCTTGAGCGCGCCACCGACGAGTGGCAGCTGCTGGAGCCGCTCCTCATCGAGCGCGATGCGATCGTGATGCTGGCGGAGGCGCCGGCTCACCCGCTCCCTGCCTTTGCCACCGAATCTCCGAATCGGCTTGGGCGACTCGCGGCTCTGGCCAGGCCAACGATCACCGACGCCCTCCTGGGCGCATGGTTGACTGATGCATGGAGCGCCTATCTCGCGGGGTTTTGCGACGGCGATGGCGAACTGCTTCCCACTGAGCTGGACGATCTGCCCACCGAGGCGATCGTTGCCCGCGCTACCCACGTTGTGCACGCGCTGCTGGATCTCCGTGTGCATACGGAAGCCCTCCCGATCGAGGAGGCCTCGACGTCACTCCAGGAGCTGCTCGGCGTGTCGGCAACGGATGCCGAGGCCGTCGTGAACGCACTGTCGATGGCACCGGGACGAGCTATCCATGCGTGGTTCGGTGCGCACGCGCTGCACCAGACGCGGCATGTGCTGCAGGAGCGTAGTGTTTCCGACCACGCGGCCTTTGCCGTCCGCGCCATGCAGTACGGTGCGATCCCCGCCCCCCTGCTCTCCCGTCTTCTGCTCGTCACGTAACGATGACCACCACCGTACCGCTTGCTCCTCCCGTCATGCCGCAGCGTGTGGTGATTGGCCACGCGATGCATCCGCAGCTTGCTGAGGTACTCCTCAAGAGGCGACCGTCACTGGTCATCCGCGGTCGACTCCCGGGCGACGTGACCACAGAGGATCTGACGTGGGCCGATACGTATATCGGATTCCGGCGTCCGCCTGCTGCCGCGTCCATGGGAAGTGTGCGGTGGGTGCACAGCACGGGTGCGGGTGTCGATGGATGGCTCATGGGCGATCAGCCGCTTGAAGCGGGGATTCTGCTGACGCGATCGAGTGAGTCATTCGGCCCCGCGATCGCCGAATGGGCTCTCGCGCGCGTCTTTGCCTTTCAGCAGGAAGTCGTGCCGCTGCTGGATGCGCAGCGCGCCGGACGCTGGGCGCCTCGTGACGTCCCGCGCGTTGCCGGCACGCGGGCGCTGATCGTGGGGACCGGCGACATCGGCCGGGCGATGGCGCGACTGTTTGCCGCGGTCGGCATGACGGTGCGCGGCGTCTCGCGTTCCGGTACGTCGGGCGAGCCGGCATTTACCTCGATGCATCGCTTGGATGCCCTCCCCGAACTGGTCGGTGACGCCGACTGGATCGCGTTGGTGCTTCCGGATACACCGGACACACGCGGCGTGATATCGCGCGAAATCCTCGCTCGGTGCCGCAACGCGGTGCTCCTGAATGCCGGGCGCGGTTCGGTCGTGGATGAATCCGCCATTCCGGAGGCGTTGGATCAGGGGTGGTTGCGCGGCGCGGCGCTGGATGTCTTTACCGTCGAGCCGCTGCCATCGCATTCACCCCTGTGGCGCGATCCGCGCGTGCTGATCTCCCCGCACAGCTCGGGACCCTCAACGGTCGACGCGACCGCCGACGGTTTCCTCGAGTGCGTGGATGCCTTGGCTCGTGGTGAGCTACCGCGCTGGACGATTGATCGCGGGCGCGGTTACTGACGGCGATTCGCGTTCAGCGATTCGCGTTCAGCGATACGCATTCAGCGCCGCGCGGCGAAGAATTCCTTCAACAGGGCGCTCGACTCCTCGGCCATCACCCCGCCGCGCACCTCCGGACGATGATTGAGCCGTGGGTGCCGGACGAGGTCCCCGACGCTGCCGCACATCCCGGCCTTGTCGTCCCACGCGCCAAAGACGAGCGCCCCAACGCGACTCAAGACGATGGCGCCGGCGCACATCGCGCATGGTTCGAGCGTCACCACAAGACTGTACGCGCCAAGATTCGCGTCCCCCACCTGCGCGGAGGCCTGCCGTAGCGCCAGCGCCTCAGCGTGCGCCGTGCCATCCGCGTCGCGGCGCATGCGATTTTGCGAAACCGCCACGATTTCACCGCTCGCCGAGTGCATGACGACGGCGCCCACAGGGACTTCGTGCGCCAGCGCCGCAGCGCGGGCCTCGTCGAGCGCCCGCATCATTGCTGCGTGCACATGGCGGGAGATCGGCTGTGCGTGTGTCATCTCAGGGTGACGATTTCCATCCGTAATGCCGCTCGAAGTAGATGGCCAGTGCATTTGCGAGCGCTGTCGCAAAGGCGGCACGCGAGTTCGGCGCATCGCGAACGCCCGCGAAATTGCACTCGATCTGGATGGCATCGAGCGCGCCACCCTGCACCGAGCCGTGGCGCTGGGTATTGAAGCCACCGTTGAAATATTCCTCGCCGACCTTGGGTGCCGGATCCTGCGCCGATGGCACGGAGGGAAAACCCGCCGACGCGAGCAACGTGCCGAGGCTGAATGGCCCGCGGAGCATCGGCACGCCACGGTCGGTCGTACTGCGGGAATCGGTGGACAACTTCGCGATACTGGACCGCAACATCGTGGACGACGCGGTGAGCGTCGCATCTGACTGCCGCAGTTCGCTTTCAGATAACAGGTAGCCCAACTCGAGACGGGCCACCGCATGCGCATGCCCATGCAAATCGATCACCAACCCACGACCATGCCGCTTGGTGGTGATGTCCTTGGCCGAATCCACCGCGGCGTGCAGCCACGCCCACGGCTTCTGTAGGGCGATGGTGCCTCCCGTTGCCTCCCCCATGTCCCGATTCGCGTCGAACTTTCGCCGGCTCAATCGGTTGACGACCAGATGCGCCTTGGCCCCCGTACGACGCTCGAAGGCCGCGATGATTTCGCGCGCCAGCTCCTGCGTATTGGCGTCATTCACCGTCACGCACCCCGCACACACGCGATCCGGCAGTGCGGACGGTGCGAGGGATCCACCATGCGGGGCAATGATGACCAGCGGCGCATTGCCCGGCACATACTCGAGCCAGCCGTTCTCATCTGTATAGGTCTGCCCGATCACCAACGGTCCTACCGGACCGACTGGAGTGGCCGGCGCCACGGGTGTTGTGGGGGCCGTGGGGGTGGTTGGCGTTGTCGTTGCGCTCTCGCCACCACCGCCGCAGCCGGCGATGATGACGAGGGTTGCGAATCTGAGGCACGCCAGACGCGTGCTCGTATGCATCACGTACCCGCCGTCACCGGTGTACCGCCTGCCTCAAACGCCGCCTGGGCTGCGGCATCGATCTGATCCCCAATCGCAAACGTCAGGGCCGCGTCGCCCGCCTCGGTGTCCGCCACAATCACATCGCCATCCTTGAATCGTCCCTCGAGGACCGCCATAGCCAGCGGATTCTGGAGCAGGCGTTGCACGGCGCGCTTGAGCGGTCTGGCGCCGAATACAGGATCGTATCCTTCATCGGCGAGGCGCTGTCGCGCGGCGTCGGTCAGACGCAGCGACAACTTGCGTTCGGCCAACAGCTTCCGCAAATGCCCCAGCTGAATGTCGACGATAAAGTCGAGTTCGTCGCGTCCCAGCGGATGGAAGACGACGATGTCATCCACGCGGTTGAGGAACTCCGGCTTGAACACCTCACGGAGCGCCTGCAGCACCTCCGTTTCGATCTCACGCCACGACTCGGCCTGGTCCTGTCCGAATTCCAGGATGCGCTGGCTGCCGACATTCGAGGTCATGATGACGACCGCGTTCCGGAAGTCGACCGTGCGTCCCTGCGAGTCGGTGAGCCGCCCGTCATCGAGCAGCTGCAGCAGGATGTTGAAGACGTCGGGGTGCGCCTTCTCGATCTCGTCGAACAGAATGACTGAGTACGGACGCCTACGTACGGCCTCGGTGAGCTGCCCTCCCTCCTCGTAGCCGACGTATCCCGGCGGGGCACCAATCAGCCGAGCAACGGCATGCTTCTCCATGTACTCGGACATGTCGATGCGCACCATCGCCTGTTCGTCATCGAACAGGAATTCCGCGAGTGCGCGCGCCGTCTCGGTCTTGCCGACGCCTGTGGGACCGAGGAAGATGAACGAGCCAATCGGGCGGTTCGGATCCTGCAGTCCGGCCCGTGAGCGCCGAACGGCGTTGGCCACCGCGCGCACGGCCTCCTGCTGACCGATGACCCGCGTGGCGAGGACGTCTTCGAGCTTCGTCAGCCGTTCCCGCTCGCTTTCCAGCATGCGCTGTACCGGAATGCCGGTCCAGCGAGCCACCACTTCGGCGACATCGTCAGCGCCGACTTCCTCCTTGAGGAACTGCGGCCGTCCATCCTGACTCGCCAACTTCGCCTCGGCCTCCTGCATCTGCCGCTCAAGCTGCGGAATCCGGCCGTAGGTGATCTCAGCGGCCGTATTCAAGTCGCCGGTGCGCGTGGCCTGCTCCGCTTCGAAGCGTGCCTGCTCCACCTGCTGCTTGATTCGCCCGACCGCGCCCAGCGTTTCCTTCTCCTGCTGCCACTGCGCGCGCATCCCGGACGCCTGCTCCTTCTTGTCGGCGAGTTCGCGCTCGAGCGCCGTGCGCCGCTCGCGCGATGCCGGGTCCGATTCCTTCAGGAGGGCCTGCCGCTCGATCTCCAGCTGCACGATGCGACGCTCCACCTCGTCGATCTCCTGCGGGACGGAGTCGATCTCGATGCGCAGTCGCGACGCGGCCTCATCGATCAAGTCGATGGCCTTGTCGGGGAGGAAGCGATCGCCGATGTAGCGATTGGATAACGTCGCTGCGGCTACCACCGCACCGTCCGTAATGCGCACGCCATGATGCGCCTCATAGCGCTCCTTGAGCCCGCGCAGAATGGCAATCGTACTCTCCACGCTTGGTTCACCCACGTACACGGGCTGGAACCGCCGCTCGAGCGCGGCATCCTTCTCGACATGTTGCCGATATTCATCGAGCGTGGTGGCACCGACCACGCGCAGTTCGCCGCGGGCCAGCATCGGCTTCAGCATGTTCCCGGCGTCCATGCTGCCCTCGGCCTTTCCAGCGCCGACGAGGGTGTGCAACTCGTCGATGAAGACGATGTACAGCCCTTCGGCACTCGTGATTTCCTTCAACACCGCCTTGAGACGCTCTTCGAATTCGCCGCGGAACTTCGCGCCGGCAATGAGAGCGCCGAGATCAAGCGAGACGAGCTTCTTGTTGCGCAGCCCTTCTGGGACGTCACCGCTGATAATGCGCTGCGCGAGCCCTTCGGCAATGGCGGTCTTACCCACACCGGGCTCGCCGATCAGCACCGGATTGTTCTTGGTACGGCGTGACAGGACCTGTATCACGCGACGGATCTCCTCGTCGCGACCGATGACCGGATCGAGCTTTCCCTTGCGAGCGGACTCCGTGAGATCGCGTGTGTACTTCTGGAGCGCCTGATACTGCTGCTCCGGATTCTGATCCGTGACCGTATGCGACCCGCGCACCAGCTTGAGCGCATCCAGCAGGGGCTGCCTGGCCGCACCAGCCGAGGCCAGAACGCGTTGCGAATCGGTGCCTTTGGCATCAGCAAGCGCCAGCAATAAATGCTCGGTGGACACGTACTCGTCACCCAGCGCCTTCGCTTCGCGCTCGGCGGCATCAAGCACCTGGCTGAGTTCGCGACTCAGGGAGGGCTGCGCCTCGCTCTGCCTGGCGTATCGCGCGGCTTCCTGTTCAGCTGCGGTTCGAATGGACGTGACATTGGCACCAACCCGTTGGAGCACCGGCACGACAATCCCCTCGTCCTGTGCAAGCAGCGCCAGCAGCAGGTGCAGGTCGTAGACGAGCGGATTCCCGGCCTTTCGGGCCAGCGCAACAGCCTCGTTGAGCGCCTCGGCGCTCTTCACGGTCAGACGGTCTGGATTGATCATGTTCACTCCGATGGGCAACGACAGTGCCGCGTCCGATATGCCGTTTCAGCAGGCTTTACGGCAACGAACCGGATCCTGCGGTGACTGCTCCGACAAAGATGCAGCGAGGTCGGGAGATTATGCCGTCGTGGCACGAAGTGGTCACAAGCGAAAAGGCGCGCCGGGTCCGCTCACCCGGTGCGCCTTCTCTGATGTCGTGCGGGTCTCGTGGTGCTCGACTGCTTACTTCACCACGATCATCTTCTTCACCAGCGGTATGCCATCCACCTCGAGGCGATAGAGATACACACCTGAGGCGGCCTCCCGTCCGGTTGCTTGGATTTTGCCGTCCCAGTAGGCGACGAACTCGCCACAGGAAAGCGACAATTTTTCCAACGGTTGACCACCGGCCACTCCGCTTCCACCCTGCACCACCGGTACTGCCACCACCTGATACAACACGTTGTAGATGGTGAGGCTGACCCGGTACTGCTTGCTCGGGTTGGAACACGTGGACGATTCCATGCCCACGCTGAACGGAATGCGAGTCTCAGGGTTGAACGGATTCGGATAGTTCTGTCCGAGTGTCGCCCCATTGCGGCGCTCCCGACCGTCCTGCGTCTGGGCCTCCGCGACTCGTGGCATGAACACGCTGAGAGCGAGCACCAGACCCAGTGCTGCCCACAAACGTTTCATGGTACTTCTCCGACTGACGAATCAGGTTCTCGGTCGAAGTCTCCGTTGAGGTTTCCTACGAACCCGCCTATCGGGCCCTACTGGATTGTAGGGCTCAAGGGCGCAAGCGTCAAGCAAGCGCGGGACGGCACCGCCTAGACGATGTTTTCCCAGTAATGGAATGCACGGAGCGGGCGGGAATCCGGGAGGTATTGGCTCAGAAATTCACGCAACAGGCGCTGATGGGCCCGGAGCAACGGGCCGTCGACCTCCCCGCCAGCGGAGGGAGACTGCGCTGCCTCACCTGCGGTTATCCATCGGCGAAGGGTATTACGCGCCGACACGGGAAGGCGACGCCCCTGAGCGCCACGATGCGCAGCACAGCGGAGGCACACGAGGCCGCCCATCGCGACCATAAAGCTCGCCTCCTCCTCGACCGCAATGTCACCGTGACACTCTGCACATTCATCCAACACGGGGCGATACCCGACCTCCCCAACAACTTGCCAGATGGCGGCCAGAGCCACCCCGGCCATCTGCTCCCGGGTGGACGCCTTGCCAAGGTGGTCGAACGCCTGACGGACCTGATCAAAGACCACGGGAGCGGCCTCTTCATGGACCAGGCGCAACACCACTTCGGCCAAGGCATTCGCCGCCGCGAAGCGGTCGAGATCGGCAGCAAGCGCGGTGCGTGACACCGAGACGTCAAACCCCTGCAACGCATGGAGGTCGCGCCCGCTCTTCACCTGCAGCTGCGCCTGTCCCTCGGCGAAGAGGTCCATGGCGCTACCGAACCGTCGCCGCGACGCGCGCATCCCGCGCGCTACGGCAGAGACCACGCCGGCCTCGCGCGTCAACATCCGCACGAGGCGTGACGACTCGAGATAGTCGGCGGTGTGCAGGATGATGGCGTCGGTCGACAACAACGGCATGCGGTCAAGTTAGCGCAATGCGAGATCAACCCCGCCCTGTCCGGCGGCCACACGGCGGAGCTCCACTCCCAGCGCGGAGAACACCACGAGCGATGTGGTAGATCCCGCGCCGCTTACGAGACAATGGACACGGCCCAATGCATCGGCCACGCCGGCCGAGCAGGTCACCGGCTTGCCATCCACCCCTGTGAGCGTCATCCACGGCGTCGTTCCCGCCGCAACGATTGAGAGGTCGTCCGCGCGCAGCTTCAGCAACCGATCGGCGAAAGTGGCGAGATTTTCATAGGCCGATACATAAAGAAATCCGTCGGCCCCACGCTTGAGGCCCGCCCCATAACTGCCGGTCGGCATGCTGCGCGTGCTGAGTACGCGACGATTCTTGAGGTCGACCTTGGCAACGGCGCCTGAGGAGCGCAGCGTGAATGGGAAGGCACTGAAGTTGGCATCACCACCCGCACTGACGTAGGCGACATCGCCAGTCACCACAACGTCAGCGGCCGAGCCACGCAGCCCTGTTACGATCAGCGTATCGCGGGTCGAGCCAGCGTTCGGCACGCGGATGAGCCGAACGTCACCCTGTACCGCGTAGTCGCTGCGGCAGGCGCTATTGGCGTCAACGACCCATACCGCGTTGTCATATTGGAATACGTCGGACGGACACGTACCCACAGCGGAAATCCGTGTGCTCGACACCCCTGACGCGCCGATCGAGAACAGCGCCACCGATGCGGAGTCGCGCAGGGTGACGGCGACGCGAGCCTGCCCCGCGCCGTTGGTGAAGAGGCGTGCCTTCCCGGGGTTTGACCGCGCGGGCGCCTGCACGCGCCGGACGGACGAGGTCTTGAGATCTGCGATGTAGAGCAGATCGCCGGCGGCCTTGCTCGAGACGGCCAGCACCGTATCCCGTTCGAGCGTGAACCCGCCCGCATCGAATTCGGTCGGCGCGGCAAAATTGATGCGCGCCGCCGAGGAACCCGAGTCGGCAAGGAGGGTCAACCCGGGTTGAATGAAGCCGTCCAATACGACGATCCCACGCGGTGGTTGCGGGACGAAAGCGGTTGCTCCGTCATTCCCACAGCCGCTGAGACTTGCCGCCACCACCAACGTGGCGAAAACCACCGAACGTTTGCGCAACCTGCTTACCTGAGCTGTCATGGGGAGGGTTGGGACGTGATGTAGAGAAAAGAACGATGTCAGCGTGCAGGCCACGACGTGGTGACCGACCAAGAGCGCCCCGGCATGGGAAACCCTCGGACGGACTGCCATCCGACATTCATGGCATTGTCGAGTGCGACACTCACCAACCACGGTTGTGCAGATGGTCCCACTCGGCGACTGATTGCCAGATCAAGGAGTTGTACGGCTGGGAGCTCGAACGCGGCGTTGCGCGGCCCAGCGGTGTACGGACGTCGCCCCTGCCACCGCCATTGCGCACTGCCCCGCCAGCGCTCGGTGGGACGCCATTGGCTCAGCAGGGCGCCGTTCACGCGCGCTACATACGGCGTCGGGATTTGCAGCCCGCCGCTCACGAGTCGGGCATCGTACCAGGTCCCCCATGCGGAGAGCGCGACGCGCGGACGTTCCAGCGCACTGCGTAGCTCGGCCCCGTTGAGTATTTCACGGCCGGCGTTGGCGGGGCTCCAACCGAAATTCCCAGGGAACCAGACGATGGCGTCTGCGGTGCGCCGGTGGACGACGCTCCATTCCGCCTGCCACCTCGTGCGGTCCCGCGTCCGCTCAACGCGCGTTCCCACGCTCCCATCAACGATGACACGCTCTGGGCGTAACGCACGGACCGACACGCGTTGCGGGGAATGAAAGAACAGGTCGTACAAGGTCGGAACACGCAGGGCCCGCGCGACCCGACCGTGCAGCCTCCACATCGGCGCCAGAGTATCATTGGACATACTGACGCTGACGCCGAGATTGCCGGTCGGTGTACCAACCGTGCCATGCACTGCGTCAAAACGTCCCCCGGCATCAATGACTACGCGCGAGGAGACAACGGCCTGGCGCTCCCACGCGGCGAAGGCCCGCGCACGATTCTGGTTGACGTCACCGGTCGCATGCAGCGCATCATGTCCGCCACCGATGCGCCAGCTTCCACCGGCCACCATCCCACTCCACTCGAGATCAGCTGCCGTCACCTGCGATCGCGCATCGCGCAGCGGGTCCTGCAGGTCGCGATACGCCAACGCAAAATGCCGAAGACCCGCGCGCAGTACGGTTGCTCCGATTACGGTTTGGGCGCGTAGCAGTGCCCGCGCCGTGGAGGCGCGATCCTGATCGTATGCACGCACATTGGCCGCACCCACCATGCCACGCTCGCCGTGCGACATGATCGTCATCAGCTGATGTCGAGGCGTGCGCCACCCGACGGCAATGTTGGTGCGTTGCTCGTCGTTATTGATGCGACGTTCCGATACCGGTTCGGCCCCCGCCGCGTTCAGAAAGGGGAAATCATTGCGTCCCGTTCGCCGCGACATCGCCACGAAGCTATTCGTACGACCTCGAGTGCCCGCCCACATTCCCTCGACCGTACGCTGCCCGAACGAGGCGACGCCGAGCGACAGCGCGGACCGTGCTGCGGTGGAGAGTGCCATCACGCCGCCCACCGCCCCGCTGCCTCCATCGACCGGCGCCGCACCAGATCGCACCACCAATTGATCGAGCATGACCAACGGGAGATCGGCGAGATCGGCGACGCCCGTTGCCGGGTCGTTCAGCGGGAGTCCATCAAGCGTGACGACCACCTGCTCCCTTCGGGCCGCGCGAACCGAGGGCGACAACTCGCCGCGCGCGGTCCGCTGCTGGACGAAGGGGACGATGGCGAGGAGTCCAGCGACCGTGGTGGCCCCACGCTCGCGGGCCTCACGGGCTTGAACGGCTACGACCGCCTGTCCAGCACGCGTTTCCTCGCGGCGTGCTGACACGCGCTGCGTATCCAGGACCGCTTTCGCCTGCAGCACGACCAGCAACGGGAGCATCATGCGTCAGTATCCGGCGTCATTGACGACCGCCGTGCATGTCCTCGTAATGGGAGGAGCGCCGGGACCCCGATCGCCGGATCGCGCGTGACCACAAGCGGCCATCCATACACCTGTTCGAGAATGGCCCCCTGCATGACCGTATCGATGGTGCCACTCGCTGCGACCTTCCCTCCATGCAGCAGCACAATGCGCGTCGCGAAGCGAGCCACCAAGTTCAACTGATGGCTGACCAGCAGGATGGCGCGCCCTTCCGAGGCCAGCATATCCACCAACTCGAAAATGGCCATCTCGTGGGCGATATCGAGAAAAGTGGTTGGCTCATCGAGTACGAGAAGCGGCGCATCCTGCGCAAGGGCACGCGCGATTCGTACCCGTTGCCACTCGCCGCCCGAGAGCGTATCAACCCGTCGATCACTCAACGTCTGAATCGCGGTGCGTGTGATCGCGTGCTCCACGGCGGCAACGTCCGCCGTCGCCGGTGCCCCGAACGCGCCGCGATGCGGATGTCTCCCCAGCATCACGAATTCGCGGACGAGGAGTGGAAGGACGTTATCTTCGCGCTGCGTGACGACGGCCATGGCCCGCGCGCGTGCCGTTGTCGACAGCCGGTCCAGTGGCTGTCCATGCAGGCAAATCGTCCCGGCTTCGTATGGGACGCGGTCGAGCAAGGCACGAACAATCGTGCTCTTACCGCTTCCGTTCGGCCCCACCACCGCCGTGATCGCACCGGCTGGCACGTCGAACGAGACCGCATCCAGCGCAGCCAACCGACGCCCGGGATAGCGGACGGTGAGCGCATCAACATGCAGGGCGGCCTCAGGCACGTTCACGATGCCGTGCTCCGGCGCAGGCGCGTCAGGAAGAACGGCACGCCGATCAGCGCGGTGATGGCACCCAGCGGCAGTTCGGCCGGTGCGCGGACGGTGCGCGCGAGCAGATCTGCCAGCACCAGCAGCAACGCCCCGAGCAGCGCAGAGACCCACAGCATCCCGCGATGGTGCCGTGCACCAAGCGCACGCGCGATATTCGGTACGACCAGCCCGACGAACCCGATCAGCCCTGCGGCTGCGACGGTCGCGGCGGCCAACCACGATCCGATCAGAAACAGTTGTCTGGCGACGCGATCCACGTCGACGCCAAGCGCGGCAGCCGGTTCCGTTCCCAACGCCAGGACATCGAGATCGCGCGCGCGCCAAAGGATGGCGCCGCCCAATACCAGGAGCGCTGCGGCCGTTCTCACCACACTGCCCCAGGTCGCATCAGCGGCCGACCCCATCATCCACCAGAGTGCGCCACGAATCCGATCGGGCGGGGCGTCCGCGAGCGCCACGAGAATCACGGCATTGGCGAACGCGCCGACGATCACACCGGCCATGATGAGGACGCGCGTGTCACCGCGTGCTCCCGACAGATGCGCCAGTAGCGTGACAAGCACGGTGGCGATTGCTGCCCCGAAGAAGGCGGCTCCGGTTATCCATAGCGGCGCGCTCGCCCCGAGCGCCATGACGATCACGGCGCCAACAGCGGCACCACCGGACACGCCGAGGAGGTAGGGCTCTGCCAGTGGATTGCGCATGGTGCCCTGCAGCGCGCCTCCGCTCATGGCGAGTGCGGCCCCCACGAGTGCGGCCAACACCACGCGGGGGGCGCGCAGATCGCGAATGATCGTGACGGCCTCCGGCGTCGCCGTTCCCGCCAGCGCCGCGAACATGACGTCAACATCGAACCGTACCGCACCGAACGCCAGCGACAGGATGGCCGCGAGTACCAGCAGGACGGCCCCCAATACCCCGATGACGGTAAGCGAGGACGGCATTCGATGTTTCATGGCAAGCGATCCGCCAGCTGCGGATGGAGCGCCTTCGCCAACTGCACTGCGGCCATCCCCATCGTGACGGATGGCCGGCCCGTGAGGTCGGGGTTCTCCATCACGAAGCGTCCCTCACGCACGGCGGGGAGCGCCTGCCATCCGGGTCGCGTACGGAACGCCGCCGCCTGCTGGGCACTCACGATCACCCGATCGGGTGCGCGACGGACAATTTCTTCCATGCTGACGGTGAAGGACGGTTCCGCACGGTCATGAAAGACATTGGTCGCCCCGGCAATGGTGAGCAGCTCGTCGAGATAGCTGCCGGCGCCAATCACCATCGGCGGCGTGTCCCACACCGGCCATACCACGCGCGGCCGTTCCGTTAATGACGCCGTCGCGGCGCGCACGCGATCGAGCGTGCGTTGAACGGAATCGCGGACGAGACCGGCGGTGGCCTCGACGCCGAGCGCGATGCCCAACCGCTGCACCATCTGATGCCACTGCGCCAAACGGTCGACTCGCAGTGCCAACGTCCGAATCCCGGCGCGCGCGAGGGCCTCGACGGCGGCCCGATTCTCGGGGGTCGCGTACACCAGCACGAGTGTGGGGCGCACCGCAACGATCGCTTCGACATTGGGCCGGATGCCGTCGCCCACGGCCGGCACGCGCTGGGCCGCACGAGGGAAGGTGTCCCACCGTGAGCGACCAACCAGCAGCGAATCGACGCCGAGGGCAAACAGCAGCTCCGTCGTCGTGGGATTGAGCGAAACGACGCGCGCGGCGTAGCGCGCATCGGTCGGAACCGGCATGCCGAAGTCATCGGTATCGCCGGCGACCGAGGACGGCGCGGCGTTTACCGGCCGCGGGGAATCGGCCGAGGAGTCGGTGCACGCCACGAACACCGCGAAGGTGACGGCTGTGAAGCCGACCAGTCGCGGTCGCATGATATGGCGCGCCAATCGTGGGTGAGGAAACACAACGAGCGTCCTCTCCCACGAGAAGACGCCCGGGCAAGCGTGACGATGGCGGACAAACCGATGCCAACGTCACGTGTGCGCGAGCCCCCCCTCGAGGGTCTTCGTCAGAGAAAGAGCGCGGGTCGTCTCCTGGCTCCGGGCCGTCTCACCCGCCTTCCCGGTCGGAGACCAGTGGCATGTCGGGTAAGGCGTGCACCACGCGGTGATCCCGACGTGATGCGCCCGTTACAGTGGCGGGGCCGCGCCGGCATTGCACCGGCTTCCGTGTCCCGCGCTCGAAATCGATTGTTCCTGCACCGACTTGTGCAGTCA
>Ga0315902_10005705_pt1 | contig 17454 bp, 8 predicted proteins | sample LakEriMetagenome_9_FD_203523 | JGI IMG/M metagenome (GOLD analysis project Ga0315902, IMG submission 203523) | Freshwater fungal communities from buoy surface, Lake Erie, Ohio, United States - Buoy 12 MA117 | ecosystem: Environmental > Aquatic > Freshwater > Lake > Lake biofilm | place: USA...
AAGACTGGCGCGTAATCCATTCAAGGGTGTCATAGCCGTCCTGCCCCTCGTTGTTGTAAGGAGCCATCACCCCTTCGGATGCACGAGTGCCGCGACAATCCTGCATCACGGCGACATAACCCGCTTTCACCCATCGTTCCGCCGAGCTCTTCGCCTTCGTGCGATCATAGGGCGTGCGCATGAGGACCACGGGAGCCTTTGTCACGGCATCATCACGATACACATCGGTGACGAGTTTGATGCCATCGCGCATGGGAACGCTGATAGTTTCCGTTTTGACCTCGGCGAAGGCGAAGGTGGCGAGGAGGACGGACGTGAGGATGAGGGTGGCTTTCATTCGAGATAGATGAGTTCGTTGGCGTTTAGCAGGGCACGGCAGAATGAATCTGTGCCATGGGTGGCGATGAGCTGAGTGGCGGCTGCGTGTTCCTTCGCGCTGGGCTCGCGTTGGAAAGTGATGCGGTAGGCTTGGTTCACGGCATCGCCGGTTTGAATGCGGGCGGCGAGGGCCTTGGCCATGTCGAGGGTGAAGCTGTGATTGAGCAGCGTGAGCGCTTGCAATGGCGTCGTGGTGTTGGCGCGCTTCGGTGCGGCGAAGGCGATGTCGGGGAGGTCAAAGTCATTGAGGACATCGACGACGCTGGCGCGGGCGTTCTGGTGATAGACGGCGCGGCGGTAACTTTCGGGGCCATGTGTATCGAGAGGGACATAGGTCGAGACGTTGTTGGCAAGGTAGCGATAGAGGCGGAAGCCGGGGCCGCCCATCGGTTCCAGTTGCAGCTTGCCGCCGACCGTCAGCATGGTGTCGCGGAGTTCCTCGGCGCTGAGTCGGCGAGGCGGGAATCGCCAGAGCAGCCGTGCGTCCTTGTCTTCCTTGGCGGCTTCCTCGCGATACGCCGCACTTTGCAGGTAAGTCTGCGAGAGCAGGATTTCGCGATGCAGCGGCTTGAGCTTCCAGCCGTTCGCGACGATCCGGCTCGCGAGGTAGTCGAGCAGTTCGGGATGCGTGGGCTTGCTGCCGAGGAAGCCGAAGTCGCTCGGCGTATCGACAATGCCGGTGCCGAAGTGCCATTGCCATACGCGATTCGCGAGCACGCGCGGTGTGAGCGGATTCTCGTTACCGGTGATCCATTTTGCCAGGGCGAGACGGCGCTCGCCTTCATCAGCATCGGGCTTCAATTCGTAGGGCTTCGTGACTTGATCAAGCACGCTGAGACTCGCAGGCAGGACGTCAGCGGCGGGCCTCATCGGGTCGCCGCCTTTATGGACGAAGGTGGGCTCCTTCGGCTGCGTGTGTGTGCCGACCCACATTTGTGGCAGCTCGGGCACTGCCTTGAGCTTCGCCTGCACAGCGGCCATTTGCTTGTCGAGGTCCGCAAGCTTTGCCTGCTCGTCTTTCGTCGTCACGTCATGGCGTGAACGCGCGATGCCATGTGCCGGTGTCCACGGCTCGCGACCTTCGTCGCTGGCGACTGTGCGCCATGTCTGCCCGTCCGATGACACTTGAATCCCATACTCGCACGGCGTGGCTCCACGGACTTTTTCCTCGACAATGCTGCGATCACCACGGGCATTGATGAAGGTGATGCGATTGATTTTTTCCGGCTTCGCAAAGGTCAGCGTCAGCACGGCTGGCTCGCCAATGAACCACGCTTCGCCAAGCATTCCATCAATGCAGTATTGCGGCCCGTAGGCTTCGGGGAAGTCTTCCGCCGTCGCTGATTTCGCGCCTTCAGCCTTGGTGCCATTGCTGGCGAGCGCGACGTTGCGGTTCGGATCTTCCGCGCTCCAGACTTGGAACTCGGTGAGCTTGCCACCGCTGCCGCGTTTGCCTTTTGCGGACGGCTGATGATCTCCCGTCAGGCTGTGAATGACGAACTTGACGTATTTCGCTTCCGTAGCGGCGAAGGATTCGTCGGTGCCGTTCTGGTCGATCTTCGGGCGCGTGAATTTGGTTTTGGCAAATGCCGCCTTGGCCCGTGTCTCGATGGCTTGATCGAGCAATGCGCGTTCCACTTCGAGCTTCTTCAACTCGACAGCCAGCGGCTTCGTCGAGGCGGCGAATGCGTCACGCTGTTCCTTGGTGGCGACGACACGCCGTCCATGCGTGACGCCTTCAAACGCTGCGCGCAGCCGGTAGTAGTCCTCGGTCGGGATGGGATCGAACTTGTGGTTGTGGCAGCGGGCGCAGTTGATGGTGAGGCCGAGGAAAGCGCCGCTCGTCGCGGTAATCATGTCGTCGAGTGTGGCGGCGCGGATGTTCTTCTGCGCGACGATGTCCTGATTACCCACATCGTCATAAGGCCCCGCGACGAGGAAGGCGCTGCCGACCTCCATCTGCGGGTTGTCCTTGCCAATCACATCACCCGCGAGGTGTTCGGTGATGAACTGATTGAACGGCTTGTCATCGTTGATGGATTTGATGACGTAATCGCGAAACGGCCAGAGGTCATCGATCACGAAGTTGCGCTCGAAGCCGTTGCTCTCGCCGAAGCGAATCACGTCGAGCCAATGCCGGCCCCAGCGCTCGCCATAGCGCGGGGAGGCGAGCAGGCGATCCACGAGTGCTTCGATGGCCTGACGCGGATTCGCCTGATGTGCCTTCGCAAACGTCTCGACCTCATCGACCGTCGGCGGCAGTCCGATCACGTCGTAGCTCATGCGGCGGATGAGCGCGCGCGAATCAGCGGCGGGATTCAAAGTGAGCTTTTTCTCTGCGAGTTTCGCGGTGATGAAGCCATCAATGCTGTCGTGCGCGAACTGCTTCGCGAGCGGTTGCAGCGACCACCACGATTTGTCCCCGCGCTTCGCTTCGATCTTTACGCCGTCGCGCGGATCGGGAGCACCCATCTTTACCCAAGTTACGAGATCGGCGATGACCGCATCGGGCAGCTTGGGTTTCTTCGGCGGCATCTCCATGTCGGCTTCGAGATGCTGCACGGTTCGAATGAGCAGACTGGCTTCGGGCTTGCCCGGAACGATAACGGACTCGCCACTGTCGCCGCCTTTTTCCCAGCCCGACTTTGAGTCGAGGTAAAGGTTGCCCTTGAGCTTCTTTGCCTCCGCGCTGTGGCATGAGTAGCAATGCTCCACGAGCACTGGACGAACCTTTTGCTCAAAGAAGGCGATGCCCGCCGGATCTGCGGCGAGCGCAGCTGACGATGTGAGAAGGAGGATCGCGAGAGGATTCATGACACCGATCATGCGAGGATGTTTTTGATGACGTGCCCATGGACGTCGGTGAGGCGACGGTTCGCTCCGTTGTGATAATAGGTCAGCTTCTCGTGATTGAGCCCGAGCAGGTGCAGCACGGTGGCGTAGAAATCATACACGGTGGCGACATCGACGGCGGCGCGGCGGCCAAAGTCATCCGTCTCGCCATAGCTCACGCCGCCTTTCACACCCGCGCCCATCATCCACGTAGTGAACGCATCGGGATTGTGATCGCGACCACTGGTTCCTTCTTGATGCGTCGGCATGCGACCAAACTCCGTGCACCAGACGACGAGAACGTCGTTCAACATGCCGCGTTGCTTCATGTCGGTGAGCAGCGCAGCTGTCGGCTGATCGAAGATCGGGCAATGACGCTCGTAGTCGGCTTTCAGTGTCTTGTGCGCGTCCCAATTGAGCAGGCCATCCACATTGCTCGCCCGGGAAGCGCAGTAGAGTGAAACGTAGCGCACGCCTTGCTCCAGATAGCGGCGGGCGAGTAGGCAGTTCTTCGCATAGGCGGCCTTGAGCTTGTTGCTGTCGCCAGTGCCGTAGAGTTCATGAACATGCGAGGGCTCGGCTGTGAGATTGCTGACTTCCGGCGCGGTGAGTTGCATCTTTGCTGCGAGTTCATACGCCGCCATGCGCGCGCGGAGTTCGTCGTTACCCGGATGCGCTGCGGCGTGCTCCGCATTGATGAGCTTCAGGAAATCGCGCGTGGCCTTTTCGTCATCGGCCTTGATGCTCGCGGGCCGCGCGAGATTGCGCAGCGGCTGCTGTGCGGCCATCGCCACCGCCTGATACTGCGCGGAGAGAAAGCCATTGCTCCAGTTCGCCTTTCCATTCGGCGGTTCGCCGCGCACGTCTTGAATCGCAATGTAGGTCGGCAGGTTTTCATTCGTCGAACCCAGCGCATAGCTTACCCACGAGCCTGCACTGGGGAAGCCTTCGCGCGTGAAGCACGAGTTCATATAGATGCAGCCCGGCCCGTGCGTGTTTGTGCGCGAAGTCATGCTGTGGATGAAGGCCATGTCGTCCACATGCTTCGCCATGTGCGGCAGCATCGAGGAGATCATCTTCCCGCTCTGACCCGCTGGTGCGAAGGGCCAGGGCGACTTCATCAAGTTGCCATTCTTACCCTGAAACGTGACTTCGACATCCGCGCCGGGCATTGGTGTGCCGTGAAACTTTTCCAGCATCGGTTTGTGATCCCACAGGTCCATGTGCGACGCCGCTCCAGGGCAGAAAATCTGCAACACCTGCTTTGCCTTCGGCGCAAAATGCGGCTGGTGCAGCGGCGCAGCGGCGAGTTCGTTCGTGAACAAACGCGAAAGCGCGACACCTGTGAGTCCTGTGGTCATTTGGCCGAGGAGATGGCGGCGCTTGAGGTTTAGCGATGGGTTCATATGGCGATGTTAGCAATGGTGCCCGTGCTGCTGCCGAATGCGGCTGATTCGATGCCCATGTTCTGCATCATGGAGACGAAGAGATTGCACAGCGGCTTATTGTGCAGGGTGTCGAAGGCGAGGTGCTGGCCGTGCTTGAAGCCGCCACCGGCGAGGAGAACGGGGAGGTTGGTGCAGTTGTGGACGTTCGCATCGCCGAGGTTGCTGCCGTAGAGGACCATGGTGTGGTCGAGCAGACGTTTTGCATCAGCCGTGGGTGTGGCGGCGAGCGTAGTCAGGAGATCGCGCAGGTGCCGCATCTGCTGGAGGTCCACCTTTTCGAGTTCGGCGAGCTTTTCCTTCGACTGGCCGTGGTGGCTGAGATTGTGGTAGCCGTCGCGGGTTCGGTGCTGTGCATCGATCTCGAAGACCGGCGTGGCGAAACCGTCCACCATCAGCGTGATGATGCGGGTGGAGTCGGACTCGAAGGCGAGCTTGGCCATGTCGAGCATGAGCTGGATTTTGGGGAAGAACTTGGCCTTGTCGGCGATGTCCTTGGGCTCTGCGGTCTTGGTTTGCGGTTTGGGTTTTTGCTCCCATTCGCCGGAGATGGCGAGTCGCTGCTCCAGTTCTCGCACGGAGGTCAAATACTGATCGAGACGGCTTTTATCGTTGTTGCCGAGGTTACGTTGGAAGCTGCTGATGTCATCGCGCACGGCGTCGAGGATACTGCCACGATCTTGGAGGCGTTTGAGCGAGGCGGTAGTTTGCTTGGCATCGCCTTGGATGAACATTTTGCGAAACAAGCCCGCTGGGCTGTCCTCGGCGGGCAGCAGCACGCCGTCGCGGGTCCAGGAGAGGCTGCGGTTGGCCTTGTCGATGTTCACGCCGAGGTTCAGCGTCGGAAAACGCGTCTGCTGACCGAGCTTCTCGGCGGTGTATTGATCAAGCGAGATGCTGTTGCGGAAGCCGCTGCGCGTCGGATCGCGTGCAGCGGTGAGGAAGCAGTTCTCCGTGCTGTGACCGCCTGTGACGGCTGGATGCGAGAGGCCGCTGAAGATGGTGAAGTCGCTTCGGAATGCCGCGAGTTCCTTCAAATAGGGAGAGAGCGTGTAACCCGTGCCTTTGTCCTTCGGGAAAAAATGCTGCGGCAGCACCCCGAGGTTGTTGGAGATGAGCAGCATGCGCTTTGGAGGCGTCTGTGATGCCGCACGGGCGTAGTTTTGCTCCAAGAGCGGCAGTCCAAGCGTGACGCCGAGTCCGCGCAGGAAACGGCGGCGTGGGATCGGGGTGGAGATGTGGGGGAAGTTCATGGCTGGAGTATTGAACCAAGGAAAATGCGGCTTTGCACGAGTGCGTGAATCAGGTCCTTCACACGAAACCCATTCGCGGCGCAGGCATCGAGGATCGCCTCGATTTCTTCGCGATCTGCGAATCCCACGGGCGTGCCGGTGGCGTGGAGGGTGAGGTGTTCGAGGAGGTTTTTGGCGAGTTGGCGAGGGTTGGCGGCGAGGAGGCGTTTGAGTTCGTGGATGTCTTTGAAGGCTTCGCCGGTGGGGAGCTTGCTGGAGGCATCGATGGGCTGGCCGACGAAGTAGGTGTAGGGATGCCCGGCGGGATCGATGCCGGTGATTTTTTCGCCGCGCTCCATGCCGCGATAGCGATCTCGCCAAGCGCCCATGACATCGAAGTTCTCCATGGCGAAGCCGACGGGATCAAACTTCGCGTGACAGGAGGCGCAGGTTTTGGATTCGGTGTGTTTCGCGAGCAGGGCGCGGATGGTGGTGGCTCCGCGGATGTCCGGCTCCACGGCGGGCACGCTTTTCGGCGGCGGTGGCGGCGGCTGGCCGAGCAGTTTTTCCATGATCCAAACGCCTCGCAGCACGGGCGAGGTGGTGGTGCCATTGGCGGTGTGTTTCATCAGCGCGGCTTGCGTGATGAGTCCGCCATACGGGCTGCCTTTGGGCAAAGTCACGCGTTGCATGGTGGAGCCGCTGACGCGGGGCAGATCGTAGTGCGCGGCGAGGCGATCGTTCACAAAAGTGAAGTCGGCGGCGATGACGGTGCTCGAGGGCAGATTCTCGCGAATCATGGCGCGGAGGAAAGACTGCGTCTCATGGGCCATCGAATCGACGAGATAGTCGTCTTTGCGATACTCGGGATACAATCGCTCGTCCGGGATGTCGCGACGCAGTTTGCGCAGATCGAGCCACTCTTCGGCAAAGGTGCGCACGAACTGCTCGAAGCGCGGATCGGCGATGAGGCGCTCGGTTTGCGCATGCAACACGGCTTTGTCATGCAAACGGCCGTTTTTCGCGAGTTGAGCCAGTTCGTCATCGGGCCCCGAGTTCCAGAGAAAATGCGAGAGACGGCTCGCGATGGCAAATTGGGCATCGGGAGCGTCTTTTCGCGGCTCGGTAAGGTAAAGGCAGTGCGAGGAGCAAAGCAGCGCCTGATAGCCCGCGAGCATCGCATCGGCAAAAGGCGCTCCAGCGGTCATTTTGGCCTGAATGAGCTTCAAAAAGGGCTGGTGGTCCTTCTCGCTCATCGGACGCAAAGCGGCCATCGCGGCGAATCGATGGAAGAGTTTTTCAGCATCGGCGGCACTGGCTTTCGCGGCATTCACCTCATCAAACAAGACATGATGCGATGGCGGTGGCCACTGAGCCTCGCTGATCGGGCCAGCGACTTCGAGCCACTGAATCGCGACGCCGCGATGGCCCTCCGGCGGCATCGGCGGGTAATCATAGAAGAAGCCGCCATCGGTGCGGATGAAGGGCACGGGTAAGCCGAGCGGACTGTATTCAAAGGTCTCGCCTGCTTTGAGATGAATCGTCGTTTCGAAATCACGCGCCTCGGGCTGGAGGTCCATCCAGCCGCCCGTCTCGCGCACATCGCCGGAGACATCGGCTCCTGAAGGCTGCCGGGCGCGGAAGCTCATCGCCACGGGTTCATGCGCGGGCACGAGGCGGAAGTCGCGCACCTGTCGCACGGCTCGTCCGCGAAAACGCACGCGATACGCTCCCTTTTGTTTGGCACGGAAGCCAGGCGGATAGCCAAAATACGGCCAGGTGGCGGAACGAAAGAGCGCCATCTCCAAGCTGGGATCGCGGCGCTGCTCGGGTGTCATCGTTTTCACCTCCGCCGCTGTGATGGGCACCATGCGATTGTTGCGTGCGAAGAACATCGCCTCGCGTTCGCCGAAGGTGTTCAGACCTGGAAAAAGCTCCGTGCCGGTGAATCGTTGCGTTATGGGCGCAGCGGGTGGCTTGGTGCCCGCCATCGCCATGCGCAGAGCGGTCTCGGTGGCATCGAGATAGGCATCGAGCTGCACATGCGACATATCCAGCAGCGCAGAGACCTTGGTGAAACCATGTGCATCGCGGTCTTCGGGCAGTTTGTCGCGGATGTCGAGGTCAGGCAGCTTCAGCAGCGCACGCAGATTGTTTTCAAACTCCACCCGCGTGAGGCGCCGCACCGGACCGCGACCGTTTTTCGCCGTTTCTGCCTTTGCGGCGGCAAGCAGGCTCGCGCTGAGTTGCGAGACGACGGCTTTACGTTCCTCGTCGCTGACTTTGGACTTCTCCGGTGGCGGCATCTCGCCTTTTTCGATCAGATCAAACACTCGCGTCCACCGGCCTCGTGTCTCGGCCTGATTGAGATCAAAGGTCAGCGCGGTGATGTCGAAGTCGCCCTTTGCGAGGCTGTCGTCATGGCAGTCGATGCAATGCTTGTCGATGAAGTGGTGGATCGGGCTCGTGGCGGCTGATTTTGGAGTGAGTGATTCAAAGAAGTGAACATTCGTGATGTGCAGTTCTTCGAGGCCGCTTTTCTTATCGATGTAGCCGTCGATCTGATCCACCAACTGATCTCGCGTGAGTTTCCAAACGACTTTTCCGGCCTGGTCGATCTCCGCCAGCAGATCGCGGCCCTCGTCGGCTTTCTGCATGTGATAATCCCCGCAGGCCATGAGCAGGTTGCCATTGGCCAGACGCGACATGCCGAGCAGGTAGCGACATTGCAGGCCGAGGTCTTCGGTGGTCCAGCAGCCGATTTTTTGGCCCACCGCATCCACGTGCAGCAACTGGCATCCCGTCGATGTGGCGACCCACAGCGAGCCGTCTTTGGCCTGCAAGGTGGCAAAAGCCTTCTTCACCGTGGGCGATGGCTTCAGCAGCGGATCGAGCGGAATGCTTTGCAACACGCGGCCCGTGCCTGTTTCGACTTTCAGCACCGTTTTGCGGCCGTATTGGCCGACCCAGAAAGCATTCGCACCCGGCACTTCACGAATCATGCGATAGCGAAAGTGGAGCGGATCGTCCTTGAGATCCGGCAGTGTTGTCTCGCTCACCACCTTGCCGCTTTGATCGACGATGCGGATCTGATTCACGCCGCTGTCCATCAATGCGAACTTCTTGCCGCCTTCGAGCACCGCCACGCTGTTCGCTTCCGCGCCTTTTGCGCCTGCAACGGCCTTGTGATCCAAGACGAGCTTCTTCGCCGCATCAAACACCGCCAAACCACCTCTGTGCGCATACGCGATGCCACCGTCCGGTAGTCGAGCCGCATCATAAATGCCGCCGTGACCAGGATGCTTCCAAACCGTGAGCACTTTGCCTGCACGATTGATTTCAATGACCTGCGTGTCCGCCGCGAGCAGGTAGTGCTCCTCGGCGTGGGCGAAGGTGGTGAGGAGAAGGAAGAGAAGCAGTCTCATGGTTGGATTCGAAAGGCAGGTAGGCAGGAGAATTGGGGCAGGAGAATCAGGCCATTCTTCTGTCCCCATTCTCCTGTCGATGGATGCTTGAGCTGCTCACGCGAGGATCTCCTTCACGAGTTTGCCATGCACGTCGGTGAGGCGGAAATCACGGCCGGAGTAGCGGTAGGTGAGCCGTTCGTGGTCGATACCGAGGAGGTGAAGGACGGTGGCGTGGATGTCGTGGATATCGACGGCTCCTTCGACGGGGAAGTAGCCGAAGTCGTCGAGCATGCCGTGGCTGGTGCCGGGACGCAGACCTGCGCCGGCCATCCAAATGGTGAAGCCCCAGGGGTGATGGTCGCGGCCTGGTTTAGTGCCGCCACCTTCCGTGTTGGGCGTGCGGCCAAACTCAGTGGCGAAGACGACGAGCGTGTCTTCCAGGAGGCCGCGGCCTTTCAAGTCCTTCAAGAGACCAGCGATGGGCCGGTCGATGGCACGGGCGTTTTTGGCGTGCAGGTTCTGGAGATCGCCGTGCTGGTCCCAGCCGTTGCTGACGATCTCGATGAAGCGAACGCCGCGCTCGAGCAACCTCCGGGCGACGAGGCATTGCCTGCCAAACTCATCGGTTTCCTTGTGCTCGGTGCCCACGCCGTAGAGCGCGAGGGTGGCTGCGGTCTCCCTGGTGAGATCGGTGGCCTCGGGCACGGCATCTTGCATGACGTAGGCTTTTTCGTGGTTGGCGATGGCGGCCTCGATGATCTGATTCTGCGCGTAGGATTTCAGAAAGTCGCGGTCGAGCTGCCCCACCGCCCGCATCTTGTTTTGCTGGAGTGATTTGATTTTCTCAGCCATCACGAGGTCGGCCAGAGGCCGGGCGGGGTCCTGGAAAAAAGGTGAGCCCTGATGAACCGGCGGCAGGAATCCATTGGTGCGATACATGCGCTTCCGCGAGCCCATGACGACGAAGCCCGGCAGGTTCTGATTCTCCGAACCGAGGCCGTAGTGCGCCCACGACCCGACGCTGGGGAAGCCCTGCAAGAGCGAGCCGCCGTGGAGCATGCCGATGGCGCTCTCGTGGTCGGGGGACGGCCCGTGCACGCCATGGAGAAAGGTGAGGTCATCCACGCAGGAGCCGATGTGAGGGAAGAGATCGCTCACCATCTTGCCGCACTGCCCGTAGCGCTGAAAGGCGAAGGGACTGCCGAGGATGGCGTTGGTGGTGCGTCCGGTGATGTCCTCTTTTTTACCAGCGATTTGCAGCGGCTTGCCGTGATCTTGGGTGAGGCGCGGCTTGTGATCAAAGCTGTCGAGATGCGAGAGGCCGCCGTCGAGGAAGAACCAGACAACGCGTTTCGCTTTCGGTGCGAGGTGAGGTGCGGTGATCTGCACTTGCGAGCCGAAGGAGCGGTCTGCCAAGAGAGATTGCAGGGCGAGCCAGCCAAAGCCTGAGGCGCTGGTTTGCAGAAGAGAACGGCGGCTGAGTGGTGAGAGCTTCATGGCAAATCAGGGGATGTAGAGAAACTCTTTGGCGTTGATGAGGACGTGGCAAAGGTCCGTCCAAAGTCGCTGGTCCGAGCCACGCGCGGCGGGCGAGAGAGCGTAGGCCTCGGCTTGGTCGTCGATGAACTCGACGAGCGACTGCACCTCCTGCGCCGAGGGCTGGCGGCCCAGCGCCGTGGCAAAGAGATGCTCGATGCGCTGCTCGGTCGAGTATCCTTTGCGGAGCTTCATATCCTTCGCGGCCCAGGCGGTGGCTTGCTCGTGGACCAGGGCACTATTCAGCATGAGCAGCGACTGCCCCGGCACGCTGCTGGTCTCGCGGTCGCCCTGCGTGCGGGATGGCTCCGGTGCATCAAACATGAGCATCATGTGATCGAGCGACTCGCGTCGGATGTATTGGTAAACCCCACGCCGCAGCTTCGGATGGGCCACGGCAGCGCTCTCGCTTTGGTTCGCCGGACCGGTGTAGCCAAACATCGTTTGATCCAGAGTGCCGGAGACCGCGAGGATGGAATCGCGCACCGCCTCGGCCCGCAAGCGCTGCACCGGCATGTGCGAGAGGAGTCGGTTGGCAGGGTCCACTTGCTGCGCCTTGGCGGAGGCGATGCTTTGCGCCTGAAAGGCCCGGCTCGTCACGAGATGACGGATCAGTGCTTTCACCGACCAATCGTGCTCGACAAGATAGGAGGCGAGGTAATCGAGCAACTCAGGATGGCTCGGAGCTTCTCCCATCACGCCGAAATTGTCCACGGTGGCCACGAGCCCTTGGCCGAAGACCCAGCGCCAAACGCGGTTCACCATGACGCGGGCGGTGAGCGGATTCTGGGGCGAGGTGAGGTCGTGGGCGAGCTCTAGCCGCGCCTGCGATCCCGAGGTATAACCTTCGGCACCGTGGATGACTTCGAGGAAACGGCGCGGAGCCTTTTCACCTGGCGAATCCGGCGAGCCGCGACGATGCACGGGCGAATCAAACCCAGTGCCCTCCGCCACGATGGCCGAGGCACGCTGGAAACGCGGCACTGCGGATTCGTGCGCTCGATACTGCTCCGCGAGCTTCTGCACATCGCCGGGCATTTGGGCCAACTGATTGCGCAAGGCACCATGCTCCAGTAGCCAGTTCAACAACTCCACATCGTCGGCTTTCGCCGCATCGCGGCTCCAGCGATCCAGCGCGGCATCACATTCCTTGCGCCAGTGAGCCGCGAGAGCTTCTGCATTCCACTCTGGACTTGGAGGCGCGAGTCGCAGCGACAGGTGCAGCTCATTCTCGGGCGCTCCTGGAGTCTGATGCTCCACGATCTGATCCACGCCGAACCATGAGCGCCCAGTCGCGTCCTTCGCCACCAACTCGTAAGGTTTGTTGCCCTCATCGGATCGCCGGAAATGAGCCGCATCATCCTTGGTTAGTATTTCCAAATACGAGCGGCGTCCCTGCCAGCTCGCCTGATGCCCCACCGGCACCGTCACCCAGGTGGGAAAGCGTGAATCAAAGTGCCGCACTTTGTTGGCATGAGCGATGTTCTCCATCTGCTGGAAGTTGTTTTGAATCAGCCGCACATGCGCCGACGAACCACCCGCGACTCGCAGACTGACGAACTGCGTGCCGAGCGTAAAATCCGCCGAACGTGCGATGACTCCATGCTTGCGGGTCAACCGATCCGAACTAAGGCCCGGAGACACGAATCGTTCGACCAACTCCTTGCCCTCCGGCATCAGCGTGAAATCGCTGCTACCGCTCCAGACCGTGCTCGGCTGCACACCCGAGAGGAACCAGCCAGCATCGCTCTCGCGAAAATCCGCCGTGGTCTTGAACTTGTTCCGGTTCCGCTCCTCGCGGGCTGCGGACTCACGCCGCTGCTCGTCGAGCCATGAAGCGGCCACCTTTCCCCAGCGCTCCCCCGCCGACGTCTGCCGGATGCGCGAGAAAAGATGCCCCGGGTCAGCGCGATCCACTTTCTCCCGCAGTAGCACGCGGCCCCAAAAGGTCGTCTTGTCTAGCTTGTTGCCTGACCCACCTTGCAGCCATGTTTGCAACGCTGCGCTCTGAGTTTGCACATCCTCCTTCCATAGCGTGAGCAGGCGGTCCTTCATCTGCTGCTTGGCGGATTGCATCGCCGCGACTCCGTTGTCCTTCACCTCCGGGGCATCGATGATCACTTGGCTCTGCCGCGAACTGGCGAGTGTCCCAAACAGAGCATAGTAATCCGCCGTGGAGATCGCATCGAACTTGTGATCGTGGCATCGGGCGCAGGAAATGGTGAGGCCCTGAAAAGCCTTCGCCAGCGTGTCGATCTGGTTTTCCATAATCTGCGCCTCCTCTAGCGCCACGTCCGAGGCCGTCGAAGAAACCTCCATCAGTCGCATGAAGCCCGTGCCGAGCGGTGACTCATTGATCTTCATCGAGGCATTGATTCGCGGCGGAAGCAGGTCGCCCGCCACATGCTCCTGCACGAAACGGTCATACGGCACATCCGCATTGAAGGCGCGGATCACATAGTCGCGATAACGCCAAGCCTGAGGGATCGGGTAATCGCGCACATAGCCGCCCGTCTCGCCAAAGCGCATCAAATCCAGCCAATACGCAGCCCAGTGCTCGCCAAACTGCGGGCTCTGGAGAAGACGGTCGATGAGGGCTGCGGTCGTCGATGGGGAGACCATCGGATGGGGAGACGATGAGACATCCCCAGCAAACACCTCCATCTCCTCTTCCGTCGGCGGCAGGCCCACGAGAGTGAACTTCAGCCTGCGCAGCAAGGCGGCGGACGATGCCGGAGCCGCGGGTTCCAGGCCTTTCTCCTGCATCTTCGCCATGAGGAAGCTGTCCACAGGGTGCGCCGCCAGCTTCGGCACCGTTGGCTTGTGCACCGACTGCCAGGCCCAGTGAGCGCGACGCTTGGCCAGTTTGGCCTGCCATTCTTCGGTGGCAGCAGCTTGCGCGCTCGGCGGATTCTCCGACAAACCCGGCACGCCCATGCTCACCCAGCGAGTGAGATCAGCGATCACGCCATCGGGCAGCTTGTCGGCCCCCTTCGGCATTCTCAGGTCTTTTGAATCGTGGCGGATGGCTTGCAACAGCAGACTATTGTCAGGTGCACTCGCATTTACCAATTCACCACTCTCGCCGCCCTTTTCAAAACCCCCGCGATAATCCAGCCGCAGGCCGCCCTTGGTCTTCTCCGCGCTGTGGCATTCGTAGCAGTGCATCACCAGCACAGGCCGGATGCGTGATTCAAAGAACGCCGCACCATCGGGCTCCGCCGCCGTGGCAAGGATGGGCAGCGCCAGAAACGGCCCAGAAATCGAACGAATCAGTGACTTCATGCTTTTGCGTGAGCAGGGTTGAGTGCGGTCGAGGCCATCGCGCCGGCTTTTTTTACCACCGGAGCAAGTTTCACGAGTCGCTCCTCTGAAAGCCGCTGGCTAGGTCCCGAGATCCACAGGCTGGCGATGGCGTTGCCTTCGGCGTCGAGAATCGGAGCGCCGAGGCAGTGATGTCCCTCCAAGTGCTCGCCCGCATCCACGGCCCAGCCTTTCTTCCGCACGTCGTCGAGACATTTCAGGAAGTCTTCGCGATTCGAAATCGTCCACGGCTGGAAGCGCTCGAACTTCATGCCTGCGATGATTTCATCCCGCTCCGCCTCCGGCATGAAGGCTAGCATCACCTTCCCCGGACCGCTCGTGTGCAGCGGAAAGCGCGTGCCACGCTCGACGTAGAACTTGATCAACGCCTTCCCGATCACGCGCTCCAGCACGATGCCCTCATGGCCGCTGATGATGCCGAGATGCGCAGCCTCCCCCGTCTGCTCACTGAGCCAGCGCATCGCTGGCAGGGCGGCCTCCGCCAGCGGCACATCATCCACCACCGGCTGACACAGCGCCAGCATCTGCGCGCCGATGCTGAACCTCTTCTCCGCATCCCTCACCACATACCCATGCGCCACCAGCGACTGCGTGACGCGATACACAAAGTTCACCGACAGGCCCAGCCGCTCCGCGATCTCCGAAAGCGTCAACCCGCCCGAAGCCCCGCCAAGGCAGCGCAGGACCGCGAGAGCACGGTCCAGGCTGGGCGTGCTGAAACCCGAATCGTGAACTGGAGAAGAGGAATGTCGTGAGCTTTTGCGTGAGGCCATTTTTCTATATTATGAAATCGTTGTGTATATAGAAACAGGCAAGGCATGGCCATTCTTTCACTACTGAGTCAGATCGCTGCACCAGCGAAGATCACTCCTTCTTCGGCGCTTTGCCGTAGTAGGGGAACTTGTCCCAGTCGTCATTCGCGGGATCGACTCGCAGATCGTTCGCTTGCTTCATCCAATCGTCCACGCGGGCGCGGAGGTCGTTCAGCGTGTCGGCGTGTTTTACTTCACCAGCGATGTTATCGAGCTGGTTCGGATCGCTGCGCAGGTCGTAGAGTTCTTCGGCAGGACGTTTGGCGAAGATGAGAGCGATGTACTTTGCGTAGGTCGGATCGTTTTGATGGGCGAGGAGGAAGTCCTTCACTCCCGTGGTGTCCACATCGCCAAACGGGCGGCCGTGGAGGAAAAGCACGTCGGGATCGCCCGCTGGCCAGCGATCCGGGCGAAGATTGCGGATGTAGAGATGGTCGCGCGTGCGAATGGCGCGGATGGGATAGCTTTGATTGTCATGGCGCACGTTTGCGTGGCGCTCGCGTTCGATGAAGATGGCGTCGCGACCGGCTTCGGAGCCGTTTTGGCCGAAAAGGAGCGGTTTGAGGCTCTTCATCGTCATTTCGCGCGGAATCGCGATTTCGGCCAGATCGAGAAAAGTGGGCCCCAGATCGGCCACATTGGCAAAAGCGTCGATTTGACGGCCTGCGGCGAGTTTTGAGCCCCAACGCACCGCAAGCGGCACGCGCGAGCCGGCGTCGTAGCAGTTCGCGAGGCCGCGCGGGAGCTGCCAGCCGTTGTCGCTCGTGTAGATGACGATGGTGTTGTCGATCTGGCCGCTTTTTTCGACCACGCCGAGCGCAGCGGCGGCTTCTTCGTCCATTTTCATCACGCCGCCATAGTAGTTCATCAAATCATCGCGCAGGGCGGCGCAGTCCGGCAGTTCGGGCGGGATGGTGAGCTTGGCGGGATCGAGCTTTTGCTTTGCGAGTTCGAAATACGGCAGTTTGCCGGCCTTCGTGGCGGTGTCGGTGTTGCCGAGCCAGAAGAAGAAGGGCTTCGAGGCATCGTGCTTCGCGTGGAAGTCCGCAAAGTCCTTGTACTTCGTGCCTACCGGATTTTCTTTCCATCCAGAGATCGCGTGATTGCCCGGGCTCCAGCCTTTGCCGCTGAATCCGACGTCGTAGCCCGCCTCGCGCAGCAAGTCGGTGACGACTGGCGTGTCTTTCGGAAACGCACTCCACAAGCTCGCGCGCTCGCCGAGCTGATGCGCGGCTTTGCCGGTGAGCAAACATGAGCGTGTCGGCGAACACGAGGGCACCGGATTGAAGGTGTGCGTGAAGAGCACGCCCTCGCGCGCGATGCGATCAAACGCGGGCGTCTTTGCCATCGGATCGCCGAGGATGCCCGCCGTGGGCCACTTCCAGTTGTCGCCGATGATGAAGAGGATGTTCGGGCGCTCCGCCGCGCGCAAAACGCCCGCGAAGACGAACAGGAGCGCGAGGAGGCGGAGCAGAGTTTTTGGATTCATGAAGGTACGTTGTTCACGCTTTAGCGTGTGGATCGCATACGCTGCACGCTGAAGCGTGAACAACGTACACCCGATGCACCAACTTTTCCCCTCTGCGGAGGCTTTGGCTCAACGCTCCTTTTTGCTGCTGGCGGGGGCGTTGAGGAGCTTGCGCATCTCGTTGACGAAGCCGTCGGGCGCGGTGCTTTGCGCGGCGTGGTTGCGGACGCCTTCGAACCAACCTTGGGTGGTCGGGGTGTGCGCGCGGGCGACGCTGAGCAGGAGCTCGAGCGTGATGGGCACGGGCTTTTTGGTGTGGATGGCGGCGGAGAGGGCGAGTTCGGCGGCGCGGTCAAAGACCCACTTCAAATCGGCTCCGCTAAAGCCGTTCGTGGCTTCGATGAGCTCGGAGTTGTCGAAATCCTCGACGGGTTTGTCTTTGCGGAGGAGCTCGATGATCTGCGCGCGTGCGGAGGCGTCCGGTGGCGGGACGAAGATGGTTTGATCGAAGCGGCCGGGGCGGCGGAAGGCAGGATCGAGCGCCCAGGGCTGATTGGTGGCGCCGATGACGAGGATGCGCTGGTTTTCGCCGCGGATGCCATCCATCTCGTGGAGGAATTGATTCACGAGGCTGCGCATCTGGCTTTCACGGATCTGGCGGCGGTCCTGCGCGAGGGAGTCGAGATCGTCGAAGATCATGACGCAGGGCGAGTTTGCGCGGGCGGTCTCGAAGAACTGATGGAGGTTGCGCTCCGGGTTGCCGTAGTAGGGATCAAAGATCTCGTGCAAGCCGACGGCGAGGTAGTTGCAGGCGACTTCGCCGGCGACGGCGCGGAGGATGGTGGTCTTGCCGCAACCAGGCGGGCCGTAGATGAGGATGCCGCCACCGGTTTTGCGGCCGTAGGCTTTGTACAAATCCGGGAACTGGAGCGGGTAGGTGATTTTGAGACGGATCTCTTCCTTCACATCATCCATGCCGCCGACGTCGGCAAAGCTGGCACTGCCGCGCGCGGGATCATC
>Ga0315902_10005706_pt1 | contig 17453 bp, 14 predicted proteins | sample LakEriMetagenome_9_FD_203523 | JGI IMG/M metagenome (GOLD analysis project Ga0315902, IMG submission 203523) | Freshwater fungal communities from buoy surface, Lake Erie, Ohio, United States - Buoy 12 MA117 | ecosystem: Environmental > Aquatic > Freshwater > Lake > Lake biofilm | place: USA...
CACGCCGCAGGCGTTGTCATTGGCGATCGCCCCTTGATCGAGCTCGTCGCGCTCTACCGTGACCCGCGCGCGCATCTGCCGGCCACCCAATTCAATATGAAATGGGTGGAGGCGGCTGGCTTGGTGAAGTTCGACTTCCTTGGCTTGAAGACGCTCACCGTGATCGACCGCGCCGTGAAATTTATTCGCGCGCGCGGCAAAACGATTGATCTCAACGATACAGCCTACGACGACACGGCGACCTACGAACTCATGCAGTCGGGCTTAACATTCGGCGTGTTTCAGCTCGAAGGTCAGGGCATGCGCGACACGCTGCGCAAGGTGAAGCCCACCTGCCTTGAAGACGTCATCGCGCTCATTTCGCTCTATCGCCCAGGCCCGATGAAGAACATCGACCGCTTCGCCAATGTGAAGCACGGCCGCGAGAAGCCCGATTATCTGCACGAAACGCTGAAGCCGATCCTGGAAGAGACGTACGGCGTCATCGTCTATCAAGAACAGGTCATGCAGATCGCCCAGGTGCTGTCTGGCTACAGCCTCGGCGAAGCCGATTTGCTGCGCCGCGCAATGGGTAAGAAGCAGCCGGCCGAAATGGCTAAGCAGAAAACGCGTTTCATCGATGGCGCCAAGGAGAACGGCGTTGGCGAAAACCTCGCGTCACACATCTTCGACCTGGTTGAAGAATTCGCGGGCTACGGCTTCAACAAATCGCACGCCGCCGCGTACGCCGTGGTCGCATATCAAACTGGATATCTGAAGGCGCATTATCCGGTCGATTTCCTCGCGGCCTCGATGAGCCTGGATATTTCGAACTCAGAGAAGTTGGCGAGTTTCCATCAGGATGCGCGGCGCGTCGGCGTCAAAGTCCTGCCGCCGGACCTCAATAAGTCCGAGCCGGATTTCAATGTGGAGCCGACGGAAGAGGGCGACGTGGCGGTGCGCTACGCTATTGGCGCCATCCGCAATGTTGGCGTAGCGGCCATGGAAACGATTGTGGCCGAGCGAGCGAAGAACGGGCCATTCAAAGCGCTCTACGATTTCGCCGAACGGATTGATCCAAAGTCGGTCAACCGTCGCCAGCTCGAAAATCTCGCCAAATCGGGCGCGTTCGACGCGATGGAGCCAGATCGCGCGCGCGCACATGCGGCGTGTGAGGTGATTGCCGCGCACGCCCAGCGCGTCGCCGAAGAACGCGCCAGTGCACAAACATCATTGTTCGGCGCTGAAGAACCAAGCGCGCGGCCCACTTTTCCGAAAGCGCCTGCCTGGTCGGCGCAGGATCGGCTCGACGCCGAGCGTGAGAGTGTCGGCTTCTATTTCTCAGGCCATCCGCTCTCGGATTTTTTCAGCGACGTTGGCGAGCGCTATTTCAGCTATGCCGACATCGTCGAAGAGGGTGAAACCGAGCCGCGCACCTATCCGATGGCTGGCGTGGTGCGTCGCGTGCAATATCGCCCGGCGATGTCGGGCGGCACGCTTGCGTTCGTCTCGATGTCTGATCCGACCGGCGATTTTGAACCGATCGTGATGCCGGAGCACACAGCGACGCTGCGCGATGTGCTCGACGTCGGTAAGGCGTTCGTGTTTCGCGGCCGGGTGCGCTGGCGTGATGGCGATCTCAAGCTCTCCGCCGATACGTTTGAGCCGGTTGAAGCCGCCGAGGCGCGCACGAATGAAGATCTGCGCATCATCATGAAAGAGGGGGCGCCTATTGATCTCCTGGCGCAAACCATCGCGGCGCTTCCCAAAGCCAATGCCGGTGAGGTCCGGGCGCTTCGGCTTGTTCTACGACTGCAGGATGGCCGAGAGATCGACATCGAGACCAAAACCTTGGTGCCCGCCAGCGCAGCGGCGCGCGCGGCGCTGAAGGCGGCCAAGGGCGTCGAACGCGTGATTTAAGTCCGCGTAATTCGTCGCAGAATTCTCCCGAAAGGCGTGCATGGCCTTGTGCGGCCGGCGCGAACCGCTTCACATGCACGCCTCACTTTTCGGGGGAGCGAATGCGGTTGCGAGCACATCCGATCGTAGCACTTGCGGCGGGCCTTGGGCTTGCCGCGTGCGCGACGACACCAAGCACAGACACCAACGACACAACGCGCCGGGCGGCGTTTGCGTCGACCTATCAACCAGCGGCCTCTGTGCCGACTTTGATCAGGGGCGCTACGGTATTCGACGGCGAGGGCGCAGAACTCGCCAATGCCGACGTCCTTATGCAGGGCGGGCGTATTGCGGCAGTTGGCGCCAATCTCGCCGTGCCGGAAGGCGCTTCTATCATCGATGGCGCGGGTCGTTTCGTTACGCCGGGGATTATCGACGCGCACTCCCACCTGGGCGTCTATCCGTCGCCGAGCATCAATGCGACCTCTGACGGCAACGAAGCCACACAACCCAATACGGCTGAAGTGTGGGTCGAACATTCGGTGTGGCCACAAGACCCAGGGTTTTTGCGGGCCGTTGCTGGCGGCGTCACGACGCTGCACATCCTGCCGGGCTCCGCCAACCTGTTCGGTGGTCGCGGTGTGACGCTGCGTCCCGTACTCGATGCGGTCACAGTGCAAGAGATGAAGTTCCCAGACGCGCCGCAAACCCTGAAGATGGCATGCGGTGAGAACCCATCCCGCGTCTATGGCGGCCGCAATTCATCACCCGCCACCGGCATGGGCAACGTCGCCGGCTATCGCCAAGCGTGGGCCAACGCGCAGCGTTATGCGCGTCGCTTAGAGGCTGCGGAAAATGGGGACGGCGAGCCGCCGGATCGCGATCTTGAACTCGAAACCATGGCAGGCGTGCTCAACGGCGAGATTCGTCTGCAATGGCACTGCTATCGCGCCGACGAGATGGCCAACGCCATCGAGATCTCGCACGAGTTCGATTTCGAAATCGCGGCGTTCCATCACGCGGTCGAGTCCTACAAGATCGCCGATATGCTGCGCCAAGAGGGCATCTGCTCGGCGATGTGGGCCGATTGGTGGGGCTTCAAGATCGAAGCCTATGACGGCATTCGCGAAAACATTCCGTTCGTGCACGAAGCCGGCGCTTGCGCCATCGTGCATTCGGACAGCGAAATTGGCATCCAACGCTTGAACCAAGAAGCGGCGAAAGCGATGGCGGACGGTAATCGCGCCGGCCTCGACATCACCCGCGCCGAGGCTTGGACGTGGCTTTCGCGTAACCCCGCGCGCGCGCTTGGCATCGAAGAAGAAACCGGCACGATCGCGGTCGGCCGTCGCGCCGACGTCGTCGTGTGGTCAGCCGATCCGCTCTCCAGCTACGCCGTGGCGGAGCGCGTCTACATGGATGGTGCTCTGATCTACGAGCGCGGCGCTGACCGCGAGCCAGCGTCCGACTTTGAGCTTGGCCAAACCTATACGGAGCGTGCGCAATGAGAATGTTGTCCGCACTCGTGATCGCGCTGGCTATCGCAACCCCGGCTGCTTCTGAAACCGTGCTCATCAATGATGGCCGGGTCGTCACCAATGGCGCCGCCGGCATCATTGAAAGTGGTGACGTTTTGATTGTCGACGGCCGCATCAGCGCTGTCGGCCCGAACGTCGCCGCGCCGCGCGGCGCACGCGTGGTTGAAGCCCGCGGCGCGTTCGTCACGCCTGGCGCGTTCGCGGCCATGAGCGAGCTCGGCTTCTCGGAAATCTCTGGCTCCGGCGCGCCCAACGACGCTGACGTGGATGGCGATCTCGTCGCCGCCGCGATGGATTCAGCAGCCGCCTTCAATCCCACGGTCACCGCCGTGGCTGTGACACGCATTGAAGGCGTCACCCGCGCGGCGATCGCCCCGTCCTCCACCGACAGCATGTTTGGCGGGCGTGGCGCGCTTGTCTCGCTCGACGGCCAACCCGATAGCGTCATGCGCGCGAACGCGTTCATGATCGTTGAACTGGGTGAAACCGGCGCCACGCGCGTCGGCGGCTCGCGCGCCGCGATGTGGCCGGCGTTCGAAGCGGCCCTTCGCGACGCGCGCGAATACCCGACCCGCTATCGCAGCGGCCAGGGTGGCGCGGTGCTGAATGAGATCGACGCACAGGCGTTGCAGCCATTCGCGCGCGGGCAGGGCATGTTTCTTGTTCACGTCGAGAGTGCGGCCGACATTCGCCGCATCATTCGCTATCAGCGCGCCAACCCAAGTCTGCGCTTCGCTATTCATGGCGGGGCAGAAGCTTGGCAGGTGGCGGATGAGCTGGCGGCCGCGCGTATCCCGGTAATCGTCGATCCGATGGTCAATCTGCCGTCGAGCTTTGAGCGTTTGTCAGCACGTCTCGACAACGCGGCTTTGCTCAACGCGGCCGGCGTCACGGTCGCCATCGCGCCTGCGCCGGGCTCGGTGGATGCCCACCAAGCGCGGCTGGCGCTGCAATTGGCTGGTAACGCCGTCGCCAACGGCCTTCCGTGGGACGCGGCGTTCGCCGCGATCTCGCGCACGCCGGCCGAGATTTTCGGCGTGGGCGGCCAGCTTGGCCGCTTGGAGCGCAACTATCTCGCAGACGTCGTCATTTGGGACGGCGACCCGCTGCAAGTGACCTCGGCGCCAATTGCTGTGTTCATCGAAGGCGTGGAGCAGCCTCTGGTCTCGCGCCAAACGCGCCTGCGCGATCGCTACAGACCAACAGCCAATCGCTGAACGACAAAGCCCCGGACTTTAGGTCCGGGGCTTTTCATATCAGGGTTTCGCGCCGGCCATCATGTAATTGACGTCGGTATCGCTGGAGAGCGCCCAACCGGCGCCCAAAGGCTGGTAGGTGACGCCGACGGGCTCATCCCAGCGAATGCCCGCAGCGCCCGCGCGGATTTCGTCCGGCTTCACCAACTTATCGTACTCGTGCGCGCCTTCCGGCGCCCATTGCAGAATCCGCTCTGCGCCGACGATAGCGAGTGCGCGTGCTTTAGCGGTGCGATTGATCGTCGAGAGGATCAACAAGCCGCCTGGCTTCACTAAGGCCTCGGCCGCTTCAAGAAACGCGTTCACGTCCGCAACGTGCTCAACGATTTCAAGCGCCGTCACCAGATTGAATTGCGCGCCAGCTTCGACCAAGGCTTCGCCGCTGGTGTTTTGAAAATCGATATCAAGTGACGCACTCGCAGCGTAAGCGCGCGCCGCCCCGATTGCTTCGGGCGCCGCATCCACCCCCGTCACCTGTCCACCCATCCGCGCAAGCGGCGCGGAGACGAGGCCGCCGCCGCAGCCGAGATCGAGCACGGAAAGGCCGGTAAGGGGCCTTACGCCCTTGGTCCCGAAATGTCGCGTGACGGTATCGCGGATGAATTGGAGCCGCAGCGGATTGAGCCGATGCAGCGCCCCGAACGGGCCCTTCGGGTTCCACCATTCGGCGGCCAAAGCGCCAAATTTTGCGATTTCCGCAGGGTCGAGCGTTGTCGAAGCCATGCGCCTGAAATCGGCCCCGCGCCTGCGGCGGTCAAGCGGTATCGCGTCGCAGCGGAGCATGCTAATGCCCGGCCGCGAACGGCCGCCGGCCGACTCGCACAGGCTCTAGTTTTCGAACCGGCAAAGCTCGTATGTCTCGTTTGGTGATGAAGTTTGGCGGCACGTCGGTCGGCGACGTGGAGCGCATTGCGCGGGTTGCGCGCATTGTCGCCGCCGAACGAAAGCCGGGACGCGGGTTGGCTGTCGTCGTCTCAGCGATGTCGGGCGAAACCGACCGTTTGGTCGGCCTCGCGCGCGCCTCCGCCGGCGAGACGCCAAACGGCGGGGGCCTGCCGGCCAAAGACTTCAACGACGAGTACGACGTAATCGTCTCCACCGGCGAACAGGTGACGACGGGCTTGCTTGCACTCGCGCTGCGCCGTCTCGGCATCCCCGCGCGCTCGTGGCAAAATTGGCAGATTCCGTTCCGCACGGATGATGCGCACTCGAAGGCGCGCATCTCCGAGATCGAGGAGAGCGAACTCGGCGCCTCGATGGATGCGGGCGTCGTTGCAGTGATCCCAGGTTTTCAAGGCGTCACCGAAGACGACCGCATCACAACGCTCGGTCGCGGCGGCTCCGACACCTCAGCCGTTGCGGTGGCCGCGGCGCTGAAAGCAGAGCGCTGTGACATCTACACGGACGTCGACGGCGTTTACACGACCGATCCGCGCATCGTGCCGAAGGCGCAGCGGCTGGAAAAAATCTCTTACGAAGAAATGCTGGAGATGGCCTCGCTCGGCGCCAAGGTGCTGCAGACGCGCTCGGTGGAATTGGCCTTCGCGCATTGTGTGCCGGTGCGCGTGTTGTCGAGTTTTGTTGAGCCGGGCGAACCGAACCCTGGCACGTTGGTTTGTCCCGAGGAAGAGATCGTGGAAAAGCAGGTTGTTTCCGGTGTCGCCTATTCGCGCGACGAGGCGAAGGTCACGTTGTTGGGTGTGGAAGACCATCCAGGCGTCGCCGCTGAGATTTTCGATGCGCTCGCCAACGGCAACATCAATGTCGATATGATCGTCCAAAGCGAAGCCCGCCAGGAAGGCCGTCAAAACATCCTGTTCACCTGCCCCGAACGTGAAGCTGGTCGCGCAGCCGAAACAATCGAAGCGATCAAAACCAAAATTGGCGTGGACGAAATCCATATTCGTCGCGATGTGGCCAAAGTCTCCGTTATAGGCATCGGTATGCGCTCACAGGTAGGCGTGGCGAAAACCATGTTCGCTGCACTTGCGCAAAAGGGCATCAATATCGAGGCGATCGCCACTTCGGAGATCAAAATCTCCGTGTTGATCGACGCCGCTTATACGGAACTTGCAGTAAGAGCTCTGCACACGGCCTATGGTCTGGACGCCGCGTAAAAGCGGCGCCCGTGAAAAACGGAGGAAGCGCGGATCGCGATGGCTGGTCCGGCAAATATCGGCGGGTCCCGGATACTTCTGCGCAAGTTGCGGGAGATCATGGAGACTGGCGGGTTGGCGCAGGGGCGCCTCGACCGCCTCGTGGCGATGATTGCATCGACCATGGTCGCCGACGTGTGCTCGATTTATCTGACGCGCGGCGCGGTCCACGAACTCTTCGCCACTGAAGGTCTAAAGCCGGAAGCCGTGCACCGTACGCGGCTGAAGCATGGCGAAGGTCTTGTCGGCCTGGTCGCGGAAACTGCGCAACCGCTCAACATTGCTGACGCGCCGCATCACGAGCGCTTCTCGTATCGCCCTGAAACCGGCGAAGACCCGTACAACGCCTTCCTCGGCGTGCCGATCGTCCGTTCCGAGCGCACCTTCGGCGTGCTTGTCGTGCAAAACCGCGCCTCGCGCGTTTATGGCGAAGACGAAGTTGAAGCGCTGCAGACCATAGCCATGGTGCTGGCGGAAATGGTCGCCTCGGGCGCGTTTGGCGATCTCTCGGGGCTGGCTGACGTCGAAGCCCGCGCCAGTCGTCCCGAATTGCTCAACGGGCGCGCCTTCTCGGACGGCTTGGCGATCGGCACCGTCGTGTTGCACGAGCCGCACGCGCCGCTCGGCCGCGTCATTGCTGATGATCCGGTCAAGGAAGAGCAGCGCCTTGACGCAGCACTCCTTCAAATCCGCACCACGCTTCAGGAAATGCTGGAAGGCGATCCCGGCCGCATTTCCGGCGTTTCCCGCGAAGTGTTGGAGATGTTTCTCATGCTCGCGAATGATCCGAGCTGGGAGACCAAGTTAAAGCACGGCGTCCGCGCCGGCCTCTCGGCGGATGCGGCCGTTGAACGTATTCGTGGCGAGCACCGGGCCAAGTTCAACAAAACGCGCGATCCGTATCTGCGCGAACGTCTGCATGACCTCGAAGATCTCGATAACCGGCTTTTGCGCGCGCTTGCGGGCGTAGATGGCGCGGCCAAGCAGGAAATGCCTGCGGATGCCGTTTTGGTTGCGCGTGAGTTAGGACCCGCGGAATTGCTGGATTACGGCGCTGAGCGCTTGAAGGGCTTGGCGCTCGAAGAGGGCGGGGCCACCGCCCACGCCGCGATCGTCGCCCGCGCGTTGGGCATCCCGATGGTGGGCCTGCTGCCGGGGTTGCTCTCTCGCGTCGAAGCGGGCGATTCCATTATTCTCGACGGTGAACGCGGCGAGGTGCGCCTGCGCCCAGAAGAGGCGGTCGTCTCCGCCTACCAAGAGCGCATCCAATTCCGCACCGCGCGCGCCGCGGAGTTCGCGCGCCTCAAGGATACGCCCGCCGTCACCCAAGATGGCGAGCGGATGACCCTGTTGCTGAACGCAGGCCTGGCGCTCGACGTGCACCACCTCGATGAAGTCGGCGCCGAAGGCATCGGCCTTTTCCGCACTGAGTTTCAGTTCATGGTCTCCGAGACGCTGCCGCGGCTTGAGAGCCAGACATTGCTCTATCGCGACGTGCTGGAAACGGCCGACCAGCGCCCCGTCACCTTCCGCACCCTCGATCTGGGCGGCGACAAGGTGCTCCCATACGTCACCGCCGAGCGCGAAGAGAACCCAGCCCTTGGATGGCGCGCCGTTCGCATCGGCCTCGATCGCCCCGCGCTACTGCGCTACCAGCTCCGCGCCCTGATCAGCGCCGCCGCCGGCCGTCGCCTGCGTGTCATGTTTCCGCTGGTGACGCTCGTCAGCGAATTCAACGCCGCCCGCGCGCTTGTGGACCGCGAATTGGAGTGGGCGGAAAAGCACGGCCGCAAAATGCCGGCCCAGGTCGAGGTTGGCGTCATGGTCGAAGCACCAGCTTTGGCCTGGAGCATTCCAGCGCTCAAGGGCCGCGCAGATTTCCTATCGATCGGCACCAATGACCTGATGCAGTATTTCTTCGCCGCCGATCGGGGCAATGCGCGCGTCTCGGATCGCTACGACATTCTAAGCCCGCCGGCGCTGCGCCTGTTAAAGCAAATCCGCGAGGACGCCGACGGGGCAAACCTCCAAATCTCGATCTGCGGCGAAGCGGCGGGGCGTCCGCTTGAAGCGATGGCGTTCACCGCCTTGGGCTATCGCCGCCTCTCGATGCCGGCCTCCGGCGTTGGGCCGGTGAAACGTCTTGTGCGGACGCTCAATGCGCGTGCGGCGGCCGAAGCGATCGCGCCGTTGCTGCACTCGGACTTGCCGTCCGTGCGCGCAGAACTCACATCTATTGCAGCGGCGAACGCCTGGGCGCTGTGATCTGGCTGTTAACGCCGTTGAGCCGCTCTCGATTCGCGATTAGGCTTTAACAATGGCGCAAAATTTGCCTCTTAATACGTATGGTCTCTGAGGAGGGGCCGTAGAAATAATGCTGCAGCCATCGCCCACCGATCCGCTATCCGCGACCGAAACGGTCGAAGGTCGCGCGCAGCGGCAAACGCCGCCCGGACCGCCGCCGCAGCTCGATCCAGCCTGGCGCGCGGGCCGCAAGCTTTCAGAAGCGCGCCGTCAACGCGGCTGGACGCTGGACGAAGTCGCAGATCGCATCCGTATCCGCCGTGAATTCCTTGAAGCGCTCGAGGACATGAACGTCAAGTTGCTGCCGGGCAAAGCCTATGCGCTGGCGTTTTTGCGTTCGTATGCGCGCGAGCTGGGCATCGACGAAAAGGCCATCATTGACCAATTCCAGGACGAATCCGCGCTGACCCGCGAAGACGCACAAAAGCAGGTCCGTAACCCGACCTCCAAGCCGCGCCGTGAGCGCCCTTGGCTGGCCGCCGCTGGCTTGGTTGTTGTCGCAGCGCTCTTCGTTGGGTGGCGCGCCATTGGCCAAGGCGACGGCGAACAAGCGGCGGAAGCGCCCAACATGAGCGGGCCGAGTGTCGCCGGCTCACCGGCCTTATCGGGCGTTGTGACCGCTCATGTGGTCGAAATTCGCGCGGTAACGGAAGGCTGGCTGGAAGCGCGTGGTCCCGATGGAACCGTGTTCCTTTCCCGGACCCTCCAGCCGGGCGACGTGTACCGCCCTGACGCAAGCCCAGGTTGGACGCTTCACGCCCGCGACGGGGGAGCCTTCGAGCTTTACGTAAACGGCGCCTCGGCTGGCCTCTTGGGAACCGCTGGAATGCCCGTGCTTGGGCGCTCTATCGACGAAATTCAGCCGCTGGCGCAGGCGCAATTGGTCGCCCCGCGCAGCTAAAGCCGCAGCCGGCGGGACTGTTAGACGCGCCCCAGGCGCGCTATCTCCGGCTGGAAAGGATCAACGCTCATGGACGGCGCAGCTGGCGACCTGCACCACATTCGCCCTTGGCGGCGGATAGAGCGCCGGCGCTCGCGCAAAATCCGCGTGGGCAGCGTCGAGATCGGCGGCGACGCCCCGATCGCAGTCCAATCGATGACCAACACGCTGACATCGGACGCAGCGGCCACGATCAACCAGATCCGCCAATTGGAAGACGCGGGCGCCGATATCGTTCGCGTCTCCTGCCCAGACGAAGATTCAACAGCCGCCTTCGCCAAGATCGCACGCGAAGCCAAAGTGCCGTTGGTCGCAGACATCCACTTTCACTATCGCCGCGCCATTGAAGCGGCTGCCGCGGGCGCTGCGTGCCTGCGCATCAATCCGGGCAATATCGGCAACGCGCAGCGCGTGAAGGAAGTGGTTCAAGCCGCGAAGGATCACGGCTGCTCGATCCGCATCGGCGTCAATGCCGGCTCGCTCGAACAGCATCTCCTCGAAAAGTACGGCGAGCCGTGCCCTGAGGCGATGGTAGAGAGCGCGCTCTTTCATGCCGCACTGCTCGAAGAGCATGATTTTCGCGAGTACAAGATCAGCGTCAAAGCGTCCGACGTGTTTCTCACCGTCGCCGCGTATCAAGCCCTGGCCGAAGCTACTGACGCGCCTTTGCACCTGGGCGTGACCGAAGCCGGCGCGCTGCGCGCGGGCACCGTGAAATCCTCAATCGCTATGGGCTCACTGCTCTGGGCCGGCATTGGCGACACGATCCGCATTTCGCTCGCCGCCGATCCAGTGGAAGAGATCAAGGTCGGCAATGACCTGCTGAAGTCGATGGGTCTGCGCCAGCGCGGCGTCACCATCATCGCGTGCCCCTCGTGCGCGCGGCAGGGTTTTAACGTCATCAAGACGGTGGAGGAGCTTGAAGCGCGCCTGGCGCATATCGCCGAACCGATCACGCTTTCCATCATTGGCTGCGTCGTGAACGGCCCGGGCGAAGCGCTGATGACCGATCTTGGCTTCACCGGCGGCGGCAAGGGCGCCGGCATGGTCTATGTCGCCGGCAAGCAGGACCATAAGGTCGACAATGCCCAGATGATCGACCATATCGTTGGCTTGGTTGAAGACCGGGCGCAGACGATCCGCGCGAACGCACCGGCGAAGGATTGAGCGATGCTGCAGCGCCACCTGCAGGACACCTACGAATATCTGTTCGATACGGCGCACAACGCGCTGAAGGCTGGCGCGTCGTTCGCGCCGTTTGGCGCGGGCATTCGCAAGACCGGCGAGCAGATTCATACTAACGTTGATTTGCCCATCGAGAAATCCGCCCCGGCGGATCACATCTCAGGCCTCATTGCGGGCTTTCGCAAGGACGAGGAAGAGAACGGTCTGATCGCCGCTGGCCTTGTGTTCGACGGGCGCGCGCGCAGTGACGACGCGGCCGCGCTTTGCTTTCATATCGAAGCGGCGAACGGCAGCGCGGTCGAAGTGATCGTGCCGTATCTGCGCCGTTCCCAAAGCGAGATCGCATTCGACGAACCGCAAATCACGGCGGTGATCGCCGAGATTTTCACTGAAGTGATGTAGCTTAGTTTCATGTCTGATTATGGGCGTTTGGAACGCCGCCTTGATCAGGCGGTTGACCGCTTCGAGCGTATCGAAGCGCGCCTAGGCGCTGTCACCGACGGCGCTGAGATCGTCAAGCTTGGACAAGAACATGCAGAGCTTAAGCCGCTGATCGAAGCGATCGCTGCGGTAAAGGCCAAGCGCCAGGAATTCGCCGAACTTGAAGAGATGGCCAAGGAAGGCGGCGATCTCGCTGCGGTCGTGGCCGAAGAGCTCAACGGCGTGCGCCAAGAATTGCCGCAACTGGAGCGCCAAGCGCTGTTGCTGCTGGCGCCGAAGGATAAAGACGAAAGCGCTTCGGCCGTCCTTGAAATACGCGCTGGCACGGGTGGCGAAGAAGCAGCGCTCTTCGCGGGTGATCTGCTGCGCATGTATCAGCGCTACGCTAGTCGCCGCGGCTGGCGCTTTGAACTGGAGGACATCTCCGACACCGGCATCGGCGGCGTGAAAGAAGCGGTGGCCAGCGTCACCGGTAAAGGCGTATTCGGCCGTTTGCGCTTTGAAAGCGGCGTCCACCGCGTGCAGCGCGTACCGCAAACCGAAGCGGGCGGGCGCATCCACACCTCTGCCGCCACCGTCGCCGTACTGCCGCAGCCCGAAGGTGACGTCGATATCGTGATCGACGATAAGGATCTGCGCATTGATACGATGCGCTCCTCGGGCGCCGGCGGTCAGCACGTGAACAAGACGGATTCCGCTGTCCGCATCACGCATTTGCCAACGGGCATTGTCGTACTCAGCCAGTTGAAGTCACAGCACCAAAATCGCGCGCAAGGCATGATGATGCTTAAAACCAAGCTCTACGATCGTGAGCGTGAAATGCGTGACGCCGCGCGTTCCGCCGAGCGCAAGGGGCAGATCGGCTCCGGCGATCGCTCCGAACGCATTCGCACTTACAATTTCCCGCAAGGCCGGGTCACCGACCATCGTATCAATCTTACGCTCTACAATCTTCCCGAGGTGATCGAAGGCGCGCTCGATCCCATCCTTGACGCGCTCGCCGCCGAGGATCAGGCGCAAAAGCTCGCAGCGCTCGAGAGCGAGGAATGAGCGAAACGCTCGTCTCCCTCTGGACCGACGCGCGCCGACGCCTTGAAGCCGCTGGTGTGGATTCGCCGGTGATCGACGCGCGCTTGCTGCTCGAAGCCGGCGCCGGCGTCGGCCGTGTCGATATCGTCACCGATCCGCGTCGGCCCGTCAGCGCAGAGCAGGCCGCCGCTGTGGAAGCGTTCGTGCGCCGCCGCGAAGCGCGCGAACCGATCGGTCACATTCTCGGTCGCAAGGGCTTTTGGACACTCGACCTTGCGGTGAATGCGGACGTGCTCTCGCCACGGCCGGAAACGGAATTGCTCGTCGAGGTCGCGATGGAGACGCTGGCCAAGGGCTGGCCCGCGCGCGTGCTCGACCTTGGCGTCGGCTCGGGCGCAATTTTACTGTCGGTGCTTTCAGAGCGCCCTCTATCCACCGGCATAGGCATCGACGCCAGTGAAGCCGCACTCACGATCGCCCGCGCCAACGCCGAACGCCTGGGGTTCAGCGATCGCGCCACCCTTCGGCAGGGGAATTGGACGGACGGCCTGGAGGGCCAATTTGACCTGATCCTCTCCAACCCGCCCTACATTCCCAGCACCGATATCGACGGGCTTGAACCAGAGGTCGCCCGGTGGGAGCCACGCCTTGCGCTGGACGGCGGTCCAGATGGGTTGGACCCATACCGCCGCATTATCGCCGACCTACCGAGGCTCCTTGCGCCGACTGGCGTTTTCGCGTTTGAGGTCGGGAAGGGGCAGGCCGAGGCCGTCCAGGCGCTCGCCGAAGCTCAGGGTTTAACCACAAGCACGCCGCGCCTGGACCTGGCCGGCATTGCGCGCGTTGTCGCCGGAAAGCGTGCGTCATGAGAGGCAGACACTGAAAAAGGCCTTGGAACGTTCCGGATCAGGCATTACGTTTGTTGTCGGAATCGATGGCCAGCGGGGTTCAGGGGGCTGAACCGGCAGCGATTTCAGGCAGGCGCGCCTAAGGCCGCCGCGGCTTCCTCAGCAAGAGGTCAGAATAGGACGCGGCGCGATCGCCGGGCGAATTACCCAGAGCTAGGCGAATAGCGAGACAACGAGCGCGCGCGGCGCAGGTCCCACAGGGCCGAACGCCGGTAGCGATAACAACGGACCACAACATGATGGTGCAGATTTGATGAAGCGTCAGCGAGGCCGCGGTCGTAAGCCCGGCGGCGGTCATCACCACGGCGGCGGCGGTGGTGGCGGTGGTGGAAACTACCATCCTAATAGGTCGATGGAGAGCAATGGGCCCGAGGGTGGCAAGGTGCGCGGCAACGCCTCCTTGATCCTTGAGCGCTATTTGCAGCTCGCCCGCGATGCAGCGTCCTCTGGGGACCGTGTGCTCAGCGAAAATTACATGCAGCACGCTGATCATTATTTTCGACTGGTACGCCAGATGCAGCCGGCCATGCCGGTGCAGCAGGTGAACAACGAACGCTTCGATAACGATTACGAAGGCGATGAAGATGGCGGCGAGGGTGAAGGCCGCGAGGCCGAAGCCCAAGGCGCCGATAGCGGCGGCGAACAGCCCAACGCTGATTTCCCGCAAGGCGAACGCCAACAGCAATTCGATCGTGGTGGCGATGGCGATTTCCGCCGTGGCCGCAACAATCGCGGTCGCCGCAACCGTTTCCGTCCTGAAGGCGCCGGCGAAGGTGGCGATAATCGCGAGCCGCGTGAGGGCGCCGAGCCGCGCGAAGCTCGCGAGCCTCGTGAAGAAGGCGGCGAAGCCCGTTTTGAGCGCAGTGAAGCCGCCCCGGAGCGCGTTGAGCGCCAAGATCGCGGCGAGCGTCCGCCGCGCCGCGAACGTCAGCCCCGCGAACCGCGTGAACCACGCGGCGAAGGCGGTGAGCAGTCCGGGCCTGAGGGCTTCTCAAACGGCCCGCGCCCTGCGTTTCTTCGCTCGGAATAAAGCGGCCGCATAAGGCGCAAATGAAAAGCGCGGGTCCCAAAGGCCCCGCGCTTTTTGCTTTATCGCTTTGAACTCGGCGGCCGTGGCGGCCCGGCCAAACGGCGCTCCAGATATTCGCGCGCGTGCTTCTCAACGTCGGCCAAATGGTCTTGGCCAGGTTCGCGACCACGAAAGAAGTGGTCCGCGCCGTCAACGATAGCGGCGTCGACCTTGATGTTCTTCTGCGTGCGAATGCGGCTGATCACGCGTTCCATATCCGGCGCGGTCGTGACGCTATCGCGTGTGCCGTAGATCATGACACCCGAGGCTGGGCAGGGGGCCAGGAACGAGAGGTCGTAATGGTTGGCCGGCGGCGCCACCGCGATGAAGCCGTCGATCTCTGGACGGCGCATCAAGAGCTGCAAGCCAATCCATGCGCCAAACGAATAGCCGCCGACCCAGCACTGCTCGGCGTTCGGGTTCATGCTCTGCAAATAATCGAGCGCGGAGGCGGCGTCGGAGAGTTCGCCCATGCCGTTGTCGAACACGCCCTGCGACCGGCCAATGCCGCGAAAATTGAAGCGCAGAACGCCAAAGCCCTTATCCGCGAAGAGTTTGTAGAGCTGGACGGTAACACGGTCCTGCATCGAGCCGCCGGCGCGCGGGTGGCCGTGGAGGATCAGCGCAATAGGCGCGCCTTCCTTCGGGGGCTCTTGGTAGCGGCCTTCAACGCGCCCAGCGGCGCCCGGGAAAATCACTTCTGGCATTCACGACCCCAGCCTGCAGACCCCAGCGGAATCAGCGGCAAATTCTTGACCAAAATACTCAGGTATCCTAGCTATGCACCAGGACAAGGACCCGGATCCAAATCTTGGGTCCGCCCCCGCAAGGGGGCGCCTTCTAGCACATGAATTTGGGAGCGTGCGAGGGCGCGGGAAGGGTTTGCTATGCGATTAACCTCAAAAGGTCGGTACGCGGTCATGGCGATGGCCGATCTGGCGCTGCACGGCGGCTCGGATCGGGCGGTCCCGCTGCAGGAAGTGGCGCGCCGCCAGGAGATTTCGCTCTCCTACCTCGAACAATTGTTCGCGCGGATGCGGAAGGCCGGCTTGGTATCGGGCGTACGCGGGCCGGGTGGCGGTTATCGCCTCGCCAAGGCTGCGAATGAGACGACAATTGCGGCCATCATCGACGCTGTGAACGAGCCGATCAAAGCGACGCGTTGCGATGAGGCTTCGACAAAAAGCTGCCTTGGCCGGCAGGGCCGTTGCATCGCGCACGGGCTTTGGGCCGAGATGGGAACGCGCATTCAGCACTTCCTGGATTCGGTGACCTTGGCCGATGTGCTGGAGCAACGCTTCGACGGCGACGCACGCGTGGCCGCGGAATAGGAATGATGACCAAGACGCCGATCTATTGCGATTACAACGCCGGCGCGCCTGTGCGCGCTGAAGCGGCGGTCGCGATGTCGCGCGCGCTGGCGCAGGGCGGCAACCCCTCGTCGGTGCACAGCTTTGGCCGTCGCGCGAAAGCGATGGTGGAAGACGCGCGCGAGAAAATCGCGAAAGCTGTTGATGCGCGTGCGGAGAATGTTGTCTTCGCATCTGGCGCAACGGATGCACTGCATTTGGCGCTCGCCAGCGCGGGCGCCGCTTCACTGATCGTCTCGGCGGTTGAGCACGACGCCGTCTTCGAACACGCGACGCGCGCGCTGTACACTCAACGCGTCGCTCCCGTTGACGCAAACGGCGTGATTGATCTCGATGCGCTCGGTGGGATGTTGGCAGATGCGCCAAAGCCCGCGCTGCTCGCCGTCCAGCTGGCGAACAACGAAACCGGCGTGATCCAACCTATCGCCAAGATCGCTGCACTCGCACGAGAATACGGCGCGTTGTTGCTGGTGGATGGCGCCCAAGGCCTCGGCCGTATCCCTGTCAGCACCGCTGATCTCGACGCGACCTATCTCGTGATCTCCAGCCACAAGCTCGGCGGCCCAAGCGGTGTTGGCGCACTCATCCTCGCGCCCGGCGCGCCTTTTGTGACCACGCGCTTCGGCGGCGGCCAGGAGCGCGGTCGCCGTCCCGGCACCGAAAACGCAGCCGCACTGGTTGGCTTTGGCGTCGCCGTCGAATGGGCCGAGCGTGAACGCGCCACGGAGGCGCAGCGTCTGGCCGCAATGCGCGATCGCTTCGAAGCGGCATTGCCGAGCGACGCGGTTGTCTTCGGCAAGGGCGCGCCGCGTCTGGCGAACACGTCGAATTTTGCGCTGCCCGGTCTCGCTGCCGAAACCGCCGTGATCGCGATGGACATCGAGGGCGTCGCCATCAGCTCTGGCGCTGCGTGCTCGTCGGGAAAAGTGCGTTCGAGCCGCGTGCTTGCGGCGATGGGCGTGGCGCCTGATCTCGCCAAGGCCGCGCTGCGTGTGAGCTTCGGTCATGAATCCAAGGAATCCGAGGTGGATGAAGCGCTGCATGCGCTCAACAAGATCGCCGCCCGTCGCGCAATCAGAGGAGCTGCGTGATGAGTGCGGTGAAGGAAAGCATCGACAAGGGCACAATTGACGCCGCGCGCGCGCTCGAATCCGAGAAATACAAGCACGGCTTTGTCACCGAGCTTGAACAAGAGTTCGCGCCGCCCGGTCTGAACGAAGAGATCGTTCGCTACATTTCTGCCAAGAAGGGCGAGCCGGAATGGATGCTCGCCTGGCGGCTCGAAGCCTTCCAGCGTTGGCAAACCATCGAAGAGCCGACCTGGGCGCTCGTGCATTATCCGCCGATCGACTACCAGGCCGCGCGCTATTACGCAGCGC
>Ga0315902_10005708_pt1 | contig 17452 bp, 20 predicted proteins | sample LakEriMetagenome_9_FD_203523 | JGI IMG/M metagenome (GOLD analysis project Ga0315902, IMG submission 203523) | Freshwater fungal communities from buoy surface, Lake Erie, Ohio, United States - Buoy 12 MA117 | ecosystem: Environmental > Aquatic > Freshwater > Lake > Lake biofilm | place: USA...
TCAGCAATGGCTACGAGTCGATCTCGAAGTACCTTGTTGCCAAGAATGAGTTTGGCGTACAGCAAACTGTTTTGGCAAAGGATGCCGAGGACATGGCCGCGTACGCATCGACAATGATGGGAGGAAACAATCCAATTTCCGAAATGGATGCACTTGTTGCAGACATTGATAAAACAATCCTTAATAATCGCGTAGTGATCGATGCCCCGCTTTACCGTGGCGTTGACCTTAAGCGCCTAGTGGATAACCCAGACGAAATTATTGAAGGCGATGTTCTTGGCTACGAGCCGTTTGCATCCTTCAGCCGGGATCGCAATACCGCACTTGGATTTGCCAGGGGTAAGAGCAAGCCAGGAATCTTTATTGTTCAAAGCCCGAAGGGAATCCCGGCGTTTGACCTAAACGCAGTTGGCGCTTCGCACATTGACCACGAAGCCGAGATCCTCCTTCCGCGAGGAACAAAGTACCGAGTCGTAACAGAGCTTGAAACTTCTGGCAACGTCCGAGTATTCGTTGTTGAGCCGCAGCTTCAGCGTAATTATCAGTTGGCATTTGACCGCTTTGCCCCAGAGGAAAGCGCCAAGGCCAAGCTGGAGAAGGCATTCAACGACATTGTTATCGAGGATCAGCGTATCAAGCAGTCGGCAAACCTTGTTGAGCGCCTGCTCACCGTTCACCCAGGCGTACTTGCCGAGGTTGAGCGCATGGGCGTAAGGTTCGGAGACGACATCCAGAAGTCGAATAGCGTACGACGTCGCAGGATTGGCCTGCCGATTAACCCGGTAAAGATCCCAGATCCAGCGCCAGATGCAGTCGCCGACATCTACCGAGGACGAGTCGAGTTCAGCGAGGCGCCTATTTCTGGCGCCAGGAACAGCGAGGATGTCTTTGGCACTAAGGTTCAGGGGCCGCTGGCCAACCTAAACGTTGGCGGAGACACCGGCGTATGGATGGGAAAGGATAACGTCAAGCGCTATGCAAAGCGCGTAGAAGACCCGACTGACCCAGAGCAGAAGTTTGCTCCGCTATCAGAGTTCATCAACGCTCGACTCTATCGAAAGATGGGCGTGACGGTTCCGCAGGTCGGAATCACCGTCCGCAACGGCGACGTGTATGTCGTCAGCGATTGGGTCGAAGGCATGACAGACTGGAAGAGCTACAAGTTTGGAGCAGACCTTAGCGAGGAGGCTGCATCCCGCGAGCTCATGGACAACGTGGCTGCCGACCTTATTATCGGCAACACCGACGTTGTTGGCACTGAGTTCGGCAACGTCGGCATCATGCCAGACGGCCGCGTAGTCCGCATCGATCTTGGCAGCAATGCCAAGTATCGTGCTCGTGGCCAGTGGAAGAAGGCCGTGTGGGGAGAGGTCAATCCTAGCTACATCTTCAAGCCGGACGTTGGGGACCCAAGCCCGCTCAACTGGAAGCGAACGGCGATCAAGGCATACCCAGAGCTTGCCCAGGCACAGACGCTAACGGCGGTTCCAGACTTCCTCGCCCAGTACTCAGAGATGCGCACCATGCTTGGTGACATCAACGCGGTTATTGACGATGCCGCGAATGAGGTCAAGCAGGAGATGCTGAAGGCCGCTGGGATTTCAGAGGGCGCCTTCATGTCTGAGGTTGAGTCCCTTAAGAAGATCTTCAGGCAGCGCCTTGAGGTCATGGACGTGACCGCTAATAACCTCCGCGCCGAGAAGGCCGCGCTCTTCGACCTGCCTAAGTTGCAGGCGGAAAAGGCCAAGAAGATCGGCATGAAGAACTACCGCAAGGCAACCGTCAACATCGGGCGGCGCTTGGCAGAGGCTGCAACGAGGGACGAGCTCAGGCTTCCTGGCTTCGAGCTGGCCTTGAGCAAGATGGCCAAGAAGGAGTTCCTGGCACCAGAGGAGGAGATGGCGCTTGGCCGTGGGCTTGCAAACTTCCTGTACCAGCGTGCTGCGGTGTCCGACCTTGTGTCGTACTTCAAGACAGCGCACGTCAAGGGTATGGAGATTGCAGCGCGAGAGCAGCTCTACAACTCATACAAGGGTGCGTTCGAGCGCACGCTCAACCACCCGTACCTTGGGTTCTACCCAACGTCATACATGTATGGTAAGATTCTACCCGCGTTTATCAACGCGCTCTTCAAGTATGCCCCATTCACGGGAGAGTACGCTCCGTTCGTTGGCTACCGCAGGTTCGACCTGATTGCTGACCACGTTGCGGCAGCCCTTGAGACGAGCCCGGAGCTACAAGAATATGTCAACGAGCGGCCGCCGCTCATCATGTTCCTCAACGGATTGCTGCCTGGCTGGCCAACCGATATCGGTGCAAGCTTGCCGTACTGGCTACGAGAGGGCGTCATGCGCCCAGTCGCAGAGGGCAACTTCGAATCAATCCCAGGCCGCATCGTCGGATCAGTGATTACCACGGCAGAACGAGCGGTCGGACCGATCCAAAGCATTAGGTCGGTAACCAACGCAGTATCCGACATCCAGAAATTCCTGACCGGAGATCCGCAGCGAAGCGTGATCGATGAGGTCAGCGAGTTCCTCGCACCAAGAGAATAAAAGGGAATGGCCCCACCTTTGATAGGGGCTCGCAAAAAGGAGAACAGTCAGGATGGCTGAAGAAGTCGCGGCTCCAGTTGTGGAGCAGTCGCCAGCACCAGAAGCTGCCGTTGAGCAGCCTGTGGCCACTGCCCAGGACGAGGACGTAGCCACTTGGAAGAAGCGCCTAGCTGGTAAGGATCAGGCCCTAACCGCTACGCAGAAGGAGCTCGCCGCAATCCGAGAGGAAGCGGAGCAGCTCAAGAAGTGGAAGGCCGAAGTAGAGTACGCCAATATGACGGAACTCGAAAAGGTTAACCTCAAGGCACAGCAGTTGGAGTCTGAGTTAAAGGCGGCACGAGAGGCCAATGAGCGAGAGAACCTTGCTCGGAAGCACCCCCTTTACGCTAAGTTTGCTGAGGAAGTACAAGGTCTCAGTCTCGCGGCGCAAGCCGAGGCATTCGAGAAGTTTGTTACAACCGTCAACAAAGAAGAGCCAAAGGATACTTTCGTGGATGTCAATGCCCCACGTAAGAGCGCTCCGCCCGCTCAGAAGCAGCGCACTGTTGCTGACATTTCAGAAGAACTGAAGTCGTTGGGCAACCCATTTAGTCGATAAACCAAGGAGTAAACAGTGGCTACGACCAGTACCGCTACCTCGGGTTTTAGCGATCTTGTACAGGAGCTAGTCCAGGCGCGAGCCGAGGAAGAGCTTCGCGCCCGTGCCGTTCACGCGATGCCAGGACTCTATGTCCCAGGCCGTTTCGTGAAGGGCACAAACACGATTCGCTACGCCCGCTATGCGGACCTTTCAACCAACACGACCCCTCTTACCGAGGGTTCAGCGCCAACCGATGACGCTCTGACGATTTCGTCCGAGTACTTCACGGCAGCGCAGTACGGTGGTACCGTCGCAGTGACGGACCTCGCCCAGCTTGACTCGCCGCACGACCTCATCAGCATCGCTGCTGAGCGCGTGGCGTACAAGGCAACCCGCACGATGGACAACCTCGTGCGAGACAATCTTCATGCGTCGGCCCTCACGTCCGCCATCTTTGGCGCGACGGGTGCAACGGCAGTGACGGCAAACGCGGCTACGGCCGTGAGCGCCGCCCTTACCGGCTGGCACGTGAAGCGCATGGTTGCGAGCCTGCTCGCTTCCAATGTGGCGCCTTTTGCTGACGGGTTCTATCGCTTGATTATCCACCCGAACCAGCAGTTCGACCTGCTCACCGATACTTCAGCCAACGGCTTCATCGAGCTCAACAAGTATGTGTCGGATCTTCCGGCCCTTACGAACGAGATCGGTCGCTTCGGTGGCTGCCGCATCGTTGTGTCCTCGGATGCGTTCCGAGCAGCAGGCGCAACCCCGACGACGTATTCGTCATCGGGCGCAAATTACGCAGCCCTCTTCGTAGCGCCTGACGCCTACACCATCGGTGACAGCCAGACGCTTCAGAGCTACTTCGTGGCTCCAGGTGGAGACCACACCGACCCGCTCGCCCAGAAGGCGCTGGTCGGCTACAAGATGCGCTTCGGTTCCATGTGGATCGACGAGGCGGGTTCCCGCTACCGCATCTTGCGCACGACCTCGACGATCAGCTAATAGTTTAGCGATCTGAGGTATAATCCCCCGGGCGGCGTCTGCCGCTCGGGGGGACCAAATCAAGGGGGACATGTGGCAGAGAATCTAAAGGTACTAGTTTGGGGACATGTTGAAGATGGGCCATGCGCCTACTTCCGGGGACACCAGTTTTCTGACGAACTTCTAAAGCTTGGCGTGGAGTACAGGGGAATCAGTCGGGTTGACTTTGACGTCGCCGATGCCGGCAAAAACATGCACCTCGTTGAGGCCTTTATGAAAGGCCTGGTCAAGGTTGACGCGAAGGACATTGACTGGGCCGACGTTGTAGTGTTCCGCAGGTATTACAACACTACTCTTGCATGCGAGCAATGCCCTGCCGTAACATTTAATTACACTGAGGCCGCAACCCACGAGCACGGTCCAATGAAGGAGCGGGATGTCATCACCCGCCTGCTCTGGCCGACATTTGAATTTGGCAACCATGACAAGGCAATTGTTTACGAAACGGATGACGACCACTTCAACATTAAGAAGTGGAATGGCTATATCAAAGACGTCATTCCAGAATATCCGATGATCGAGGCGATGGCTAAGCGGGCCGATCTCCTAACTACGTCGACCCCTACTATTGCCAAACGATACGCCAGGTTCAATGACAACGTTCGTGTCATCCGCAACGCTATCGACCCGGCTCTTTACGAGCGCACAGCAGAGCGACCAGATACGCGGCTTCGCATGCTTTACTACGGTAGCACAGCCAGGATGCGAGACTACGTTGGGGATATTGACGACCGTGGCAAGGTGACTGGCGGATACGGCGGGAAGGCCGTGCAAGATTTTGCCAGAGAATTGCAGCGGGTATTTATTGGGATGAACCCCAATACTGAGCACATGGTTATGCCACTGTTCGACGAGGTGTATGGGTACATCGAGAGTATCCCTGGCTTCTGCAAGCTGCTGGCGAACACATGGCCTGAGATTGGCATTGCCCCGCTCGGCGGGGACGAGTTCGACCGGGCCAAGAGTGAGCTGCACTGGCTGGAGTACTCCATGACCGGGGCAGCGTTCATTGGCCAGAGGTACAAGGGAGAAGGCCCCTACGCCCCTATCAGAGACGGCATAGACGGCCTTTTGGCCAGGGGTAGGCAGGAATGGCACGATGCCATGAAAAAGCTCGTTAAAAACCCGAACTTGCGGCTTGACCTAGCGGCAGCCGCCAAGGAGCGGGTGCTCAAGGAGTACCACTACAAGGACAGGGCAAAGGAATGGGCCGACGCATTTAAGTGGGCGGCAGAGAATAGGGGGAAGAAGGTTAAGGTGTCATAAATGGCAGTAGCATTTTCCGCGTTGCTCACGTCGCTGCGACGTACGTTGCGCGACCCCAACAGCACAACGTGGACAGACGCCCAGCTAGGCGAGCTGGTGAATCAGGGCATCGATGCCATTGGCACGGTGTACCCAAAGGAAGTTATCGAAACAGCGGCGTACACGCAACCGATCCAGGGAGCGGTTCACTCCATGTCTCTGAGCACGGTGACGTGGCCAATCCGCATCGACGTCTACGACGCGAGCAACCTCTACGTCGAAACGGTATACCCAACGCTTGGATACGGGGCCAACTCCGGGTGGGAACTCCATGCCGGAAAGCTCTTCTTCCCGCCGCACTACCGCTTTACTTCGGACACGGGGACGTTCCGAGTATTCGGCTACGGTGCGTGGACGCCAATCAACATCGACGTCAGCTCATCCACAACAGACCTGGACACCCGCGCACAGTACGCGGTCAAGGTTTTTGTCGAGGCTGAGGCCTTGACGATGCTGATGTACGACCGCGCACAGTTCCAGCAGTGGCAGGTGGCTGCTGGCAACACGGACGTGACGGCGCTCGGGCTCAACAATATTGCGGCAGCAGCGCAGCAACGATGGCGCCAGGAGAAGGCACGCATCCGCGTATTCCGAAAGCAGGGCTAACATGGATTTTACCAAGGCAGTAAGTATTTCCACTGGTACGTCGACGGCTTCGTACCTGAATATTAACTCGATCACGACAGCCCCTACTGCGGGCACGCCGTTCTCCGGCTACATGATCGAGTCGCTGTCCTACGCCAATGGCCAGTACTCTGGGTTCTCTGACACCTTGGCCCAGAGGGACGGTCTTGACACGGACATCGCCTTGCTACCGCAGCGCAACACCACGATCATCGTGGCCGTGTACGGCTCGTCTTCGGCAGATTTCTACGACAAGCTCAACGACCTGAACTCCGCCCTCCAGCCGTATCCTGCCTTTGCCGAAAGCGATGACGGCTTCAGAGCCATGGACTTTACCCAGCCGACAAACATTGCGGCGTACTCGACCAATGGCATCCCAATGCGATTGGCAGTGCGCCCTACCTCGCTGCCGATCTACAACCTATCCAGCACAATCGTCTCGCCGCAAACGTCAGACCGTGGGCTCACGACTAGGGTGTCGGTTTCCCTGATCTCAAAAGACCCGCGCAAGCTGTGCCAAACCCCAGTCACAGGAAGCATCTCGCTATCGTCGGGCACAGGAACGGCGTCCCTGACAAACAACGGAAACTATAGCGCCTACCCTACGTTCACGATTACCAGCAATTTGACCACGGCTGGCACACTCACGGTGTCCACGTCTTTGTGGACGACTGCACTGTCAATCGGGACAGGCTCAAAGACAACGATCCTAAACTCCACGCTTAGGACGGTGACGTCAAACGGGTCGCTGCTCATGTCGTCGCTTACGTCTGCAACCACGGAAATGCCGTACCTTCCGGCCGGCGCCAGCGTCGTCACGGTGGCATTTACTGGCGGGGCGGGATATCCGTCGTCTATTTCCTATAGTTACCAGGAGGCTTGGATTTGAGCACGACCAAATCGTTTCGGATTATTCTCTGGAACGTCAGCTCTACCGGCTGGCGCGGGGACCAGAAGGCCGTGGTATTCGACGCAAAGGATATCGGCGTAGAGGAGCACGCCAACGATACAGGGTCTGCATTCTGGACTCTTGCTTCTGACCACCCGCAGTTGGCCGAGTTCGTTCCCCTGGAGCGGCACTACGAGATTAGCCGCTGGTCTCCAGACCGAGACCGATGGGAGTTCGTTGGGGCGGGCATGATTAACGATTATGTTGCAAGCGACACCGAGGTGGTGTACTCAGGGCTAGACTATAAAGCTCTGCTCAATCAAATCTTTACCCCACTTCCAGGCGTCACCCTTGACAGCCTGAGCCCGCTCAATCCAAACATTCAGATTACCGACACCATCTTCAACCATTCGGACGGCACGACGGCGCTAGACAATATCAACGGAACCACGTACACGGCCACCGGGACTGCGCTTTACGACCTGGTAAATGAGGGGAATATTTCCACGTTCAGCATCAGCTCCACCGCAAGCACCACAAAGACAGTGGTCGTGGATAGCAAGACAGCCAGCGTCACTGCCCCGTACATCAAGCTCACATACTCCCTTGCCTACACTGGCGCAACGACAACAGACTTCCAGAGCACTCCTCAGTTCCGTGTGCGCGTGGAGGCGTCTCCGCCAGCGTCGTCAATTACGGCGTCTACTCCGCCGCTATCCCCAGGTGGATACCTTGGCGAGTTCAGCATCTACGCAGACTCATCTACTGGCGCCGGAAGATTTACAGTAAGCAATAAGGAAATACATTTATTCCCATATTCGGCCAAGCTCGCCCTTGAGACCTCGCTTATTGGGCAAGGTGCCAGCACGTCTGCAATCTCAGCAGCCTTGCTCGATGCCCCGACCAGCACGACCAGCCCAAACGTAGCTTACTCACTTCGCAACGGCGTGTCGTATTACTTTAAGATCAACGCTGGTATTTACCAGAGCGGAACAACGGCAGGAGGACAGACCTGGCGTGTCTTTACAAGCGGGAACGCTACGACAAGTGCCGTTAACCTTGGGCAAAGCACGGACAAAACCGTGTACACCTTAGTCGAATCCATCTTCAACGATGCCGTGGTCGGCAAGTCGAGTCAACGCCTTCGGTACGCATCGCTGGCCATTGACGGTAGCGACGGAACTACCGTGCACACGGCCTATAGCTATGGCCAGCCTGTGCTGGAATACATTGCCGACGTGTGCGACCTTGAGATGGGGGCAAGAACCAACGGCGACAAGGCCGTGTTTAGGATAGTTAAGCCGTCGGGGGCAGCCAACTACAACGGCAACTTTAAGTTGTCCATCCCGGTCTCAAGCTCTGCCGTCAGCGTTGGCGCACTGCGCTACCCTGAGAATATTAAGTTCTATGAATATACCCCTGGCACAGCTCGTGTCAGGAACGACATCACTATCGTCTCGGCAGATGCGGCGATTAGCGGCTCGACGACATCGACGGCTGTTGTCGCGGCCGCGTCGTCCGACTCCACGAGCATTGCCTCGTACGGACGGATCGAGATGGTCACCTCCAGCTCCGGTTTCGCCAACGGCACGCAGGCCAACAAGGAGGCGCAACGCCTGATTACCAACCTCAGTGCGGATAACTCTAAGCAGGTCAGCCTGTCCGTGGTGGTGGACAACCTGGAGATATGGAATGGCTGGGACGTAGGAGATTCCATCAAAGTCACCATTAAACATGGCGCCGTTAATATTGACGAGCCATTTGTTATTTCCGGGTGTCGGTGGTACGGGGCGTCGGATGGGTCGGAGCGCATTGAGCTTGACCTCGTTCAGGGGTCGCAGTTCGCCACGTCCTTCATGGCGCCGGGGACAATTGCAAGATGACATCCAATCAATTTGGTATACTAATGGCGGAGATCAAGGGTCTCCGCGAGCAGGCCAATCGGATCGAAGAGCGCCTTCGGGAGGTGGAGATTATCCAGGCCTCCGACGAAGTTGCCCGCAAGGTTCGGGAGGACTTGTCCACAAAATCTCAGGTTAGTGTAAGATGGAAAGTAGGCGTGCTGGTCTCGATTGCCGGAACGGTAGTCACAGTCGCCTTGAAGCTGTTAGAGGGGGTTTCGTGAGCGTACTAAAAGACATCGAGATCATGCGCAAGCAGGGTCTCTCGTTCTCGCAGATCGCTGCAAAGTTGGGTGGAACCGCCACCAAGGACAGTGTACAGAAGCTCTACAAGAAGGGACTTGACAAGGGTAGCGCAGATCGCTACAATCAAAAGGCCGCGAAGCGGAAGGTAGTAAATACTTCCGTTAAACAGAGTAAAGAATCTGTAGTTACTTACACAGATCCGTATACATGGTTGCTCTCACCCGCGAAACGGGACACGGTATCGGGAGATAAAGAGTTTGTAGGATTGACCATGGGATACTTTGACATTGAGACGACCTTCTCAATGTGGAGCAGATTCCTGTGCGGAAGCGTAGCCGACCAGTTCGGAAACGTGACGACCATCTCTGTAGCAACCCATCCGGGGAAGACGGTGCTGGACGATGGCCCAGCAGTCAAGGCGTATGCCGAGCTGCTTGCAAACTTCGACATCCTCGTCTCGTGGAATGGAAAACTGTTTGACGTTCCGCGCATCAACGCCAGGCTGGCGTATCATGGGTTGCCGCTGCTCTATCCGCGCATGCACATTGACGCAATGTATCTGGCGAAGGGCAGCATGTTCAACATCGGTCGCAAGTCGCTTGCCAACGCAGAAGCGTTCTTTGAGGCGAAGAACGGGAAGACCCCACTCTCGCCACGCATCTGGGACAAGGCAGACCACGGCGACGATGAAGAGTTCGACACAATCGTGGAGCACTGCGAGGCAGATGTCCTCGTACTCCGAGAAATCTTTGGCCACTTGAAGGCGGGGGTTTCAACAATCCACCGATAAGGGGGAAGGGGGAGCATGTTCGGTATCGTTGGCAACGGCCAGGTGGGTCAGCACTTGGCAGAAGCGTTTGACGCTATGGGGTACGAGAATCATCTGATCGGTCGGAACACCGACGAGAAGATTCAGAAGTACCGCAAGACGGACGTTGAGTTCGACGTGTCTACGGCCAAGCCGGAAGACCTGTATCAGCTAAGCGACAAGTACAGCATGCTGATCTACACGTCAGCGTACCGTGACGTGAACCAGTGCGAGAAAGATCCGGCAATGGCTGACCGCCTGAACTTCCTCGTTCCTACCGTGCTGGCGAACAATCGCCCGCTCATGTATATCTCAACAGACTATGTGTTCGGAAAGCTGAACACCGACGTACCGCGCCCCATCGTAGGGAAGATCGGAGAGGGTGAGAACCCAGACTCCGAGTTCTTCTCCGGTGGGGCTTCTTCTGTTTATGGCAAGAGTAAGCGCCGAGGCGAGCTTGGCGTCCTTAATCGGGACGGCTTCGTCGTACGCATTGCGTCGCCGTTCGGCAAGTGGAAGAGCCCATTGCGACAGTCGTTCATCGACATGGTGGCGTCTAGCTTCGACGAGCTGACGCTGCCACGAGATCAGATCATTAGCCCAACGTACCTGCCGGAAGCGGCGCGTACCATCGCAGGGCTGGCGCTTTCCCCAAAGACTGGCATGTACCATGCTGTCTGCGAGGGGTCGTGCTCGTACCAGGACTTCGCCATGTGGGCGAGAAAAGTCATCAAATCTACGGCTCAGGTGCGGGGGAAGTTCTCCGACCCAGAGCTAGACAAGCTCAGGCCAAACTACTCTGCGTTGCAGAATAATAAGTTGCCGAAGCTTTCGCACTGGGCGGAGGCGGTCGAGCATTACTTGGGGAGGAGATAGTGTCAGTTCCAGTTATCGTCACCGGGAACCTAGGGTACCTCGGTCCAATCGTTGTCAAGAAACTTCGGGAGCAGGGGGCGGTCATCCTTGGGGTTGACCCTAACTTCTACCCTGTCGAGCTCCCGTACGCATACACCGCAGACTTCCAGGTGTCGTCTATCGACAAGGCACCTCGTGCCTTCTGGGAGCCGCGCACGGTGGTGCACCTGGCGGCAATCAGCAATGACCCAATGGCAGAGGTTAATAAGGCGCTCACCTACGACACCAACGTCGGGCTCGTCGCCGAGCTGGCCGAGGCGTTCCAGGGAGCGAAGCATGTGCTGGCATCGTCGGCATCTGTGTATGGGTTTGGCGAAGAGTTTGCGTGCTCAGAAACTTCGGAGCTCAATCCGCTGAGCGCATACGCAGACTCAAAGATCAAGGCCGAGCGGGTGCTTGACATGCTCAACCCAAACTCCACAATGCTGCGATTCGGCACGCTGTGGGGGGCGGCGCCAAACTTCAGAACGGACTTGGCGATCAACCACTTTGCCATTGAGGCGCTTGTGAACAAGAAGATCGCTCCTCTTAGCGACTCTAAGCGACCGATCCTCCACGTCGATGATGCGGCGGGCGCTATCGTAAAGGCAGCGCTTGCCGGCAAGGAAGAGTACGCCGGAGTGTACAACGTGGCGGGGCAGAACGTCAGCATCTTTGAGGCAGCCCGAAAGGTTGGCGCAAGCATGAACGTTGACGTTGAGACCGACCCATCGAAGTCGGACGCCGATAAGCGTTCGTACCACATTGGGACATTCCGTACCCCGCATCTTGTATCGTCTTCGCCTATCCTCCTTGGGGACGAAGACGCCATGAGCAGGCTGGCCGCAAGCGCGGACAAGTTCAAGGATCGTCCTGGCAGGATTGTCGAGCTCAAGAAACTGCTTGACGCTTCTGGCGTGAGCAGTTAGGATCAGCAATGAAGGGCTGCATGGGTGCCACCTCCCCCATGCAGCCCCAAACATTCGGAGGTGTTGGAGGTGGGTATGTACGTAGTTAAGCAAGTTGACGAGGCGCTGGCTGCGCGAGCCAAGGTTGGCCGTCCGTCTAAGCGCAAGTGGCGAGGCTCGCTGCTCGGTGGTTGCGTACGCGCACACTGGTACTCAGCGCACGGCGTGCCGCCGACTGAGCCCTTCACCCCTGAGACGCTGCGCGTCTTTGCCATGGGCAATGCCGTTGGCAACTTCTTGGTGGACATCCTCAAGGAGAAGTACGGGGATGCCATTGACTTCGAGGTGCCAGTTGATGCGCCCGAGGACAACTTCTCCGGCAACATTGACGGCCTGCTGACCATCGCCCCCGACCACATCGTGGTGCTGGAGTTCAAGAGCATCAAGCATGGCGGGTTTACCAAGCTGAAGAAGGCCAAGCCGGAGCACGCTACGCAGGTGGCATCGTACGCCTGGTACGTTGGGCAGGAGCATGCCAAGATGGGGCTACAGGTAGCCGTTGAGGCGTGGGTTATTTACGTTGACAAAGACAATTACGATCTGGCAGAATTCCCAGTAGACATTGACGAATGGGGCGGCAAGGCGCAGCGGGTGCTGCGTGTGCTAAACTATTATGGGGAACGGATTCCTCCGCGATTCCCCGACGCAGGGCGGCGCAAGTGGCCATGCGGGTGGTGTAATTGGAGGACAGAGTGCCTAGGAGGTGCAAAGTGACAGGAAAGAATGGGCTGGCAACGAAGCTGGCCAAGGTCATGGAGGCCGTAGGGTATGTGCCGAAGACTGGCAACAACGCAGCGCTTGGCTACAAGTTTGTGCAGGCGTCCGCCGTTGCTGACAAGGTACGAGCAGAGCTTGCTCGGCTGAACGTTGCGATGGTTCCGACCAGCGTTGACGTCATCAGCGAGGGGCTGACGCCGAGCGGGAAGCAGACGCTGCTCACGCTGCGGTTTACTTGGACGCTGACTGATGGCGACACTGGCGAGACGATCTCGTTCCAGTCCATCGGCACAGGCAGCGACAGTGGCGACAAGGCTGCGTATAAGGCAGCGACTGGCGCACTGAAGTATGCACTGCTCACTGGCTTCCTCATCCCAACTGGCGACGACCCCGAGGCCGACTCCAGTACGGACAATCAGGTTGCAGCAGCAGCAAAGAAGATCTTTGGCGAGCCTAAGCCAGCCGCCAAGAAGGACGATGGCTTGGAAGGGTTGGACTTCTGATGGATAGGATTGACGTTTGGATCGGCGATAAGCGGAAGCCGGAGCTCAAGGAGACGACGAAGGGCAAGGTGCTGGAGATCCAGTGCTTGCAGCAGACCGAGGCATACGATGCCTGGATTGGTGGCGGCAAGACTGGTGAGGCGCCGAGCCGCTACCTTGCAGTGACGGTCAGCTTCTGGGGCGAGGAGTTCCAGTCGCACGCGCAGAAGATTTACGACAAGGCGATGGCGTTGAAAGAGGCGAAAGACCCTCGCCCACACATGCACGCTATCGGGAAGTGGGGGAAGAGCCGTGAGTACAATGGAAAGCAATACGCAGATTTCCGAGCCTACGAGGCCAGCCCACTCATCTTCGGTCCGCTACAGCAACGTACAGGAAGCGATCAAGGGTAGTATCTGTGGCTTGTGCAGGGTTGGCATGCAGTCGTTGACCATGAAGGATGCTCACGCCACGGCGTGCGACTTCTGCTCGGTTGATCCGGCTGACTTGCTGGCCGCTGCCGAGGAGTTCATGACTACGCCCGAAGCTAGGCTTGAGATGGCGACGGCAGACTTTGCGGCGGCCAGTGTGGTCGCCACGAAGAAGGCCGAGCTTTGGGGGTTCTGATGGTTCCTACATACACGCCCGAATGGGCAGACGGTGCGCTTCTCTTTGATGGCTTTGAGGATGCCATCATTGGGTTCGGCACGCACTTTACACGGCCAGTGGTTATTTATTCGTACGACAAGATGGTTGGCCAGCTTGCGGCCGAGATCGGCGCTGACTGCGACAAGAGCGACGCATGCCAGAACGACCATTGGGCAGAGGCAGAAGAGTACATTGAGTTCAACACTGCTGGCGCCTGGCTGGGGGAGAACACGCCAATCATTTTGAGGGAGACAGTGGCCGACGCAATGATCAGGGAGCAGGTGGACTTGGAGCCGCAAGGCTGCAAGCACTGCGGCAACGTCGCCAATGGGTGCGCCTGCAATGGCTGAGACACCAGCCCAGCGCAGGGGCAGGCTTAACCGCTCGCGTGGCAATGCCATCGAGCGGTGGGTCTGCAAGCAGCTTGGCATCAGGCGGGTCGGTATGTTTGGGGGGAAGGCTGACGGGGGAGATCGGGATGACTGGATGTCAGTCCAGGTCAAGAGCGGTACAGCCTTCCCCACTCGCATCTGGGATCTGCTACAATCTATACCGGAGAGAGGTGGACAGCTCAGGGCGGTCGTGCATGTCACGGCCAGGGGTTCCGGGCAAAAGCGGGACTCCATCATCTCCATGAAGCTGGAGGATTTTATAGAATGGTTTGGATCGCAGCACTCATCCTCGCAGGAGGAATCGCAGACTTTGACGACGGAGAACGAGGGATAGCGAGCTGGTACCAAGGGTACTATAGCAAGGGAGAGCAGACATACTATGCAGCAGTCGGTAGTTTTCGGAACTTTCACGACGAACCGTACCTGGTCGTCGTTACGAACCGAGCTAATGGGCGGAGCGCCTTGGTATGGATTCGTGACCATTGCACTCGCTGCTATCGTGATGGCGCTGGCAAGCGCGTTATTGATTTAAGCCCAGAAGTCTTTAGCATCCTGTCAGATGGGAGGCTAGGCCTGGGACTATTGAGAGTGAGGGTTGTACGATATGAAAGGTACCTTGATTTGGCATCCGACCGTTCGGGAAGACGAGCGTGGCTTCTTCGCTGAGCTTTGGAAGTCGGGCGACGGCGACAAGAAGTTCGGGCAAATTGAGCAGATCAACATGAGCCGCAGCCGTGAGGGTGTGCTCCGTGGCATGCACCTCCAGCACACCGAGCCAATGGGCAAGGTGATGACGGTCATCAGTGGCAAAGCGATGCTTGCTGCCGTGTGCTGCAACCCGGAGGACGACGACTTCCGCAAGGTCGTCACGATCACGGTCGATTCCAAGCAGCCAGCCATGTTCTACGCTGACGCCGGATGGGCAAGGGGATTCCTTGCGCTGGAAGACAACACGTGCGTCGTCTACGCCTGCACAGGCAGGTACAACGGCGGCGGTGAGATCGCCATAAATCCGTTCTCCGTACCAGGACTCCAATGGCCGGGCGGAAACTTCATCACGTCAGAGAAGGATCGCAATGCAAGGTCGTTCCAGGATCATTGGATCAACAACTGGGATGCAGATAACGTGAACTGGAAGAACGTTCGGTGAGCGTACCAGCACCACGCCGGAAGCGGTTTACCCCAGCCGAGATCACCTCGGCTTGGGGCTTCTGCTTTGACATGGTATTGGAAGAGCTGATTAACCGTGGCCTTCACCCAGACAAGGCGAAGGAAGTCGCAGCCTATGTAGCTGCAACATTAGTAAGGGAGACAGAAGTTGGCAACCAATCCAGAGACCATTGAGGACAGGGAACAGCCATTTATCAAGCGCGTAGTTGAGGTGATGACTAGCCCAGCTACCAGCAAGCGGAGCCGAGAGCGCATCGCCCTGCCTGCGGCAGCGGCGTTGGCCGCACTTGCGCCCATGCCCGCTGGGGCGTTGGCCGTTGCGCTGATTGTGTTCGTTGCCCTTGATTCGCGTTGAGCATTGCTAGACACCTGCGTTGCCGGTACTGCAATAAGGCGATCCTTAAGGCAGTGCGTGGCAGGTACGGCGTGCCAGTTGCCATGAAGCACGGCACCCTTCGCCTGCTATACTGTGCTGTCTGTAAGAAGTATACCTTGGCCGCTACCATGGTCATCAACCGACGCAATGCCAGAGACATTGCCGATATCATAGGAGCTTCGTGAAGTTTGTGGATGCCACGATTGAACGCATCCGGGGAATGGTCGGTAAGGATACCGTCTCCCCGGAAGTCCGTCGTTCCTTTTATAACCAGATCAAGAGTCAATCCGCCGACCCGGCGGTAGTGATGAGTGTCGCAGTTGGGATGGAGATGGCGCTGGACATATTAGCAGAGGAAATCCAGCGTGCAAGAGAGCGCGGAGAAATCCGCTAGACAGTTCTTCAAGCTACAGGCAGACGCCGAAGGCATAAGCCTCCGGGCGTACTGCAAGAAGTACGGCATCATCTACGAGTCCTTCTTCGGACACGATGAGCTGGGCGACGTGCCCGATAAGGTCTACCTGTCGGACTTGCTACCTCGCGCCGACAAGGAACATGATCCCGCCGCCGATGATGAGGAGTATTAGCGCAGCGTTCTCCGTGATCGGGTCGTACTCGTAGCGCCTCATCGGAACTCCACCGTTTCTTTCCTCCACTCCAAGTCCACTTCGCCTGTCGGCCCATTGCGATGCTTCGCCACCTTCAGCCTGACCGCATGGTCGCTCGGCCGCCAGAGCATGAGCACCACGTCGGCGTCCTGCTCGATAGCGCCAGAGTCTCGCAGGTCAGAGAGTCGCGGCTCGCCATCCTCACGATGCTCCGACGAGCGGTTGAGCTGGGACAGTGCCACCACTGGGACGTCTAGCTCACGAGCGAGCGACTTCAGCGAGCGGCTAATCTCGGCCACCTCAATCACCCTATTGGCATCCTTCGTCGCCCTGTCCGATGACATGAGCTGCAAGTAATCCACGATAATCAGGTCAATCTTCCCCTGCTGGGCTATTTGTCGCGCCCTTGAACGCAGTTCAATGGGGGTAATGGTAGGCGTGTCGTCAATGATAATGTCTGCCTCCACCAGCTTCTTGACACCGGCGGCGAGCCGAATCCAGTCCGCGCCTTGGATGCGTCCGCGCAATATCTCCTGCACTCCGACGCCCGAGTACGCTGCGAGCAGGCGCGTGCCGATAGACTGCGATGACATCTCCAGTGAGTAGATCAACACCTTCTTGCCGTAGCGTGCGGCCGCATTGCGCGCAGTGGATAGGGCGAGCGCCGTCTTCCCCACGCTTGGCCGCGCAGCTACGATGATGAGGTCGGAGTTCTGCCAGCCCCCGATAATCTCATCGAGCAACACGATGCCAGTCTGCACGCCAAGGTCAGCGCCATTGTTGAGTATGTGGTCAAGGCGCTTGACAATATCGCTCGCCACCCTGTCGGTCGGCACGGATGCCTTGTTAGATCGGCGCGAGTTGATCCCGAAGACCAGCTTCTGCGCCTTGTCTACGGCCTCGTCAATAGAGTCGGGCTTGGAGTAGCCTAACTTGGCTATCTCCTGCGCTGCTTCAATCATACGCCGGTATACGCCCAAGTCTGAGACCACTTGCGCGTAGCGGGTGGGGTCAGACCCCAGTGGCGCTTTACTAATGGCCTCAGAAATGGCTGTTCGGGACACGGCCGAAGGCAACTCGCTTGAAATCGTAAGCGGGTCAATGGCAATGCCCTTCTTGTGCAGCTTCGTTGCCGCCACCCAAATGGCGCGCGCAGTCGGATCGTAAAAATCCTTGTCCGTTATCAACGGCGCGCAGGCATCATACGATTCTGGGTGCACCATGAGTGAGCCGACGAGCGCCATC
>Ga0315902_10005712_pt1 | contig 17450 bp, 18 predicted proteins | sample LakEriMetagenome_9_FD_203523 | JGI IMG/M metagenome (GOLD analysis project Ga0315902, IMG submission 203523) | Freshwater fungal communities from buoy surface, Lake Erie, Ohio, United States - Buoy 12 MA117 | ecosystem: Environmental > Aquatic > Freshwater > Lake > Lake biofilm | place: USA...
ACCTTCCGCAGGCAAGGTGCTTGAGTGCGCGTGGGTCGCGACCTAGCTTCAGAAAAAGCACTCAAGCGTTATAGCCACCGCTATATCAGAGCGCCAGATCGATGATGCGAAGCACATTGGCCCGCATGCGATGCCACAGCAGGAGCATGCAGACACTCACGACGACAAGGCCCATGGCCACCGCGCCCGTCAGCGCCGTCGCGATCCACGCGGGCAAGCGCGACGGCAGCTTGTCGCCCAAGGCGATACCGGCAGCCGAGAGCGGCCCGCCGTTCAGCCTTCGGTCGATGGCCGCAAGCACGTCGATCCGCAGATCGGCCATCGCTGTGTGGTAACCATGCGCGCTCGCGACATCGATGTTTGATGCATAGACATAATGGTCGGCCACCTCGAGCAACGGGCGCCCGATGGCCTGCAGGCGCTTGGTATCGCCCGCATGCAGGGCGATCTGAGCCCGGACATAGTCCTGGCGCCGGCTCATCGAGCCATCACCGGCTCCGCCGATGAGTGCCTCGGCTTGCGTGTAATCGCCGTCGGCCACCATGCGCTCGAGTCGGCTCGGCAGGCCGAAGAGCGGCTGGTGCAGCGGTCCCGCGAACATGAAGTCGGCAGCACCCGTCAGCACGCACAGGGCGCACGCCAGGTGCGCATGAGATCGGCGCAGTCGGCCGGTCGACAAACCCCACGCAGCAAGCAGTGCCAGTCCGGCAAAGAGCAGTGACAGCATCGGCAAGCCGTCCGCATGGCGAAGGGCCGCAGGCACGTGGAAGTCCACGGGCTGCCCGGCTTGCACCACCGTCAGAAGGCGCCCGACCGCGCCGAGCGTGAGAAGCCCCGCCACGATGGCGCCCACGACCAGCAACGCAGCGGCCCAGCCCACCCCTGTGGTGCGCCACTGCAGCGTCTGGATCCGGCGCGCGACCGCCGCGTTCCCGGGGTGCGTCATCCGCGGGAAACCCGCTCGAGCCCAGGAGCGCCAAGTTCAGCCCGCGCCCTGCGCTCACTGCCTTCCTTCACCAGCGTCGACAGCGGCGAGCCGGTGGTCATGGCTTCACGCATCTGCCGCAGGTCATGGCTGATCTCGGCACGAGCCTTGACGCCATCGGCGTTGATCCGAATGACCTCCTGCACCGTCTCGACCAGGCTGTCGTGGACCTGCCGCAGGGTGTCGACGTCGATCACCAGGCGCTGGTTGGCCCGTGCGGTCGAGATGGTGTTGTCCTTCAGCAGCTTGGCATTCTCGAGCAGGAAGCGGTTGGTCGCGTCATCGATCGCGCCCGCCAGCTGCACCGCGCTCTTCTGCTCGTTCAGCGAGAGCGCGAGCATGAACTGCCGCTTCCACGCCGGGACGGTCAGCTCGCGGATGGTGTGGAACTTCTCGATCAGCATCCGGTTGTTCGCCTGCACCATCCGGATCATCGGCAACTGCTGCAGGGCGGCATGCTGCAGCACCTTCATGTCCGCGATGCGCTTTTCGAGAGCGTTGACCGCGGCCAGCAGATCGTTGCGCCCCTGCTGCCGCAGCGGATCGCCCTCGGCGACGGGCATCGCCTCGATCCGGCGGCGAAGGGCCACGAGCGCCTGATCGCCGGCCGTCATGTGGATTTCGAGCAGTTGATGCTCGTCACGAACCGACTGGAAAGAGTCCTCCAGCGCCTCGTTGCGGGCGGCCAGCCCATGCTGCATCAGGTCCACTTCGGCAAGCAACGCATCGATCTGCGTGCGTACGTCCTGAAAGCGCCGCACCACTTCGCCCGCCTTCAGGCGGAAGCGGTCGATCAGCGGCCCGATCACCGGGATCGAGGAGCGGCTGTTCGCCAGCGCCGTCACATTGATGCTCTGCGCCGCGGTGACGATCTCGGTCAGCTTGCCGCCGATGGTGTCAAGCTCGCTTGCGCGTACCTTCGCGAGAATCGCGTCGGCATGCGCACTCGCCTGCACACCGATCTCGCGACCGAAGGCATGAATCCGCTCGATGTCGCCCTCGGCGAGATCGCTCGCCAGCGCCTCGATGCGCGCGAGCGCCGTTGCGTCGGGCTGGCCGGCGGTTGCCCGCAGCGTTGGCTGAAAGCTATTCAAGACGCCAGCGGCAGCCGTCGGCTGGAGCATGCGCTCGGTGACCTGCATCTCGACGCTCATGATGATGTTCCTTCCTCGAAGTCGGCCGGCTGGCCGGTGGATGCTGCTCGACGGGCAAAGAGCGCAAAGCCCATGCGCTGGTACCAGATGGGGATCAGCAGCGTGCGAATCTCGTCGAAGCGCGACGCCACCGTCTTGCTGTGTTCGATGGCCACGCCGTACTGCTGCTGGGTCAGGCGCAGCGAGGTCGCGATCGCCTCGAGATTGCCGACGCGCCGCGACAGGCGTTGCCAGGTCTCGCCGTCACAACCACTGAGATCGCGCAGTTTCGCGAAGCGATCGGAGGCAATCGCGCGGCCCAGTGCGATGTCGTCCTCGATCAGGCCGATCTCGCGTTCGAGACGTTGCCGATCCTGGCCGAGCGCGTCGATCAGCTCGCGCAGGATCGCGGTCTCCGCCACGCCGCGCTCGGCACAGGACTCGACCTCGCGGCTCACCCGCTGGAAGCCGAGTTCGTCAGCCAGTTGCTCGCCGGTGAACCATCGCCAGACACGCCCCGCCTGACCAGGCTCCCGGAACCGGGCCATCAGCGGAACCAGCCGCTGGTTGAGTTCGCTGAGCCGGGACTGGCTGGCGCTGACGCGATCGAGCAGATCCAGCGCGTCACGTCCGGCACCCTCGACCGCGCCGAGGGTGTCGATGCCGCGCTCGGGATCGCGAAAGAAGGTGCGGATGCGCAGCGACGCATCGCCGGACACGTGAACGGGCAGCTCGGCAGCCTTCATCTCAATGACTCCGCAACGGATCGCCGGCGCGCAGCGCGGCGCTCGGCTCGCGAACGATCCGGGCGTCCTTGTGCAGCAGAAGGTTGCGATCCTGGCCGAGGCGCGGTGCCTGCAGTCGATGCAGATGCGCCCGCTGCGCGATCGGCAACGAGCGCCAGTGAGCCTCGTCGATGGCTCCCCGGTGCGGGGATCGAAGCTCGTTGACAAGGACCTGGTCGCCCTCGACGGAGCCGACCCGCACCCGGACGGGAGCAGCCATCCCCCTCGCGACAACCCACACGATCGCTTCGTCGGCCGGAGCCACCGAGGCGGCGCCCGGCCGCACCAGCGCCGAAACCGGCACCTGCAATGCCTCACCCGCGCTGCCGCCCAGACTCTCGCGAACCAGCAGGGTCACCCGGTCGGTCGCAGGCGCGCGCCCCGGAGCCTGGCTGAGGTAGTCGTGGCGAAGCCAGCGATCGCCACGCTCGCGAAACATGACGCGAGCGATGTCGCCATCCACGGCGACGATCTCTCCGGCTGCATCGACCGGCGGCGAGAAGCCTCGGGGCGCGTCGAAACGCAACGTGACCGGATCGCCGGCCCGAACGCGACCGACCATCGCGGCCGCAAGCTGCACGCGAAGCGGCATCGTCATCGGCTGGATCTCGAACCCCTCGGGTTCCACTTCGGGCACGCCGACGGCCGCATCCCGCTCGGGTGCCGCCAACCGTCGCTGGACCTCGGCGGTATGCGCTTCGAGTGTCATCGGCGCCTTGGCGGCACCATCGGGATAGACCAGCCGCGCGAGGTAGGCTGGCCCCGACAGTGCCGTCGCCACGAAATCCCGGCGGCCGGGCAGCAGTGCGAGATCGAGCGCCCAGTCAACCGTCGGCGATCCGGGATACGGCTCGTGCGCCGCGGCGATCCAGCTGCCAGGATGCAGCACGAGCTGGGACTGCCGATAGGACAGCGCCGGTGGCCAGGGACGGCGTAGCACCGGCTCCGGAAGCCAGCTCACCGGGACCGGCAGCGGCGGCGGCAGGACGGGGCTCACGGTCGCGACGGTGCATGCATCGCTGCGGCATTCCGCCACGCTGGCAAGCTCGTCGGCTTGCACGAGACTCGCCAGTTGCGGGCCGCCGCCGAGCGTGAAGGGATTGAGCAACTCGACCGCTCCTCGCCCATGGCTGAGCGCGCCCAGGAGGACCAGCGCGAGCAGCAGCAGACGCACCGGTCCGTTCTGAACGATGCGGAGGAGTCCGGCTGCGGTGGTTTCGGATGAGGCGCGGGTGAACCGGTCGAACATGGTCTCGACTCGAATACCGACGCGCAAGGTAGGTCAGTCCGGAGTCCCTGGCACCTGCGGGATGAGTAGCGGCAGGCAGACACGCATGGACGGCAGGCCGACGGGCGGGCAGCCCCGACCGCCCCCCGCCGCGCCGGCCACGGGCCGCACAGCGCAGACCCGTTCTGTGCCTTCAGGGCAGCCGCGCGGCGAAGAAGCTCCAGACGATCTCGGCGAACTCGACGTCGCGGTTCTGGGTTCCGGTCAGCGGATTCGTCCCGACGAGGACCGTCCGGCTGGGCACCGTGTGGCCTGCGCCGTCGAGCCGCCACCACTGCACGGGGAACGAACCCGCATGATCGAATCGGTTGGCCGAGCCGCCGTCGCCCGGATCGCGCTCGACCACCGTCAGCGCGGGGCTGGCGCCAACCAGCCCATTGATCTGCAGCCACCGATCGCGTGTGGCCTCGGCCGGGATCACGCGCCCGCGGTTGCAGGCTCCGCCCAGGTTGGCCACGCAACCGCCACCGTAGGGCATCTGCGTGTCGGCCGTGCCGTGCACGAGCAGGATCGGAACCGGGCTGCCGGGGCCGCTGGTGCAGGGGCCGGCCTTCGGTGTCAGCGGCAGGCTGCCCGCGCCGCTTGCCGCCGCCGCGACGAGCTCGGGCCGGTGGAAGACGAAGGCGTGGGTCATCTGCGCGCCATTGGAGCCGCCGGCGATGAACACGCGCGCGCGGCCCAGCCCGTACTCGGCGCGTATCCGCTCGATCAGGGCTGCGAGGAATCCGACGTCGTCGGCGCCGCTGGCCACCATGTTGTCGGCCCGGCAGTCATTCCAGCCGGCATTGCCATCGGTGGCCGGCAATCCGCCCGGATAGACGACGACGAAGCCCTCGCGATCGGCCACTGCGCGGAACACCGACAGCGGATGAGCGCCGGTGTTGGCCACGTTCATGCCCTCGCCGCCGCCGCCGTGAAGCACGATCACGATCGCCTTCGGCATGCCGGAGCCCGGAGGCACGTGCACGCGGAACTGACGAGTGACGCCGCCCGATGTCAGCGACTGGTCGCTCAGACCCACCGGGTATGGCGTCGGTGCGGGCGGCGGCGGCGACTCCGGGCTCGATGCCGAGCCGCCGCCACCGCAACCGGCGAGCGCCAGAACGATCACCAGCACCCGGGCCGAAAGCCATCCGCGCATGCGTCCTCCCACAAGGAGCGCGTCCGGTCAGCGCGGCGGGCGCCAGAGCAGCCAGAATTCGGCCGCAAGACCCGCCGTCAGCAGCACGCTCGCGACGATATCGGCGACGACCACCCGGCCGATCGAGGCATTGTAGTGGCCGACCTGCAGCGCCACGACGATGAAGCTCGCCGCGCTGAACAGGCCCACCGCAAGCGCCGGGATGCGCAGCGCGGGGATCGCGATGGCGCACAGCATCAGGGCGCCGAGCGCACCGAACAGCAGGGCGCGGTGCTGCAGAAGGATCGACGTATCGGGATCACCCGGCGCGATGCCGTACAGTCGCGCAAGATGGGCGGCTCCGAGTACACCGGGCAAGGGCAGCAGATGGATGATGCCGGCGATCAGCAGGGCGAGGGTCGAGACGTGTCGCATCGAAGGCTCCTTTCGGATCCCGGGAGCATGACGGCGTCGGCCGCGCTCGGCTTTCACGAATCGCCTGTCCCTGCCCGGATCTGCATCGCGACGGGCCGGGCGCTCTATGTCGGGCCGGGCCTCGATCTCGCTGCGCACATGAACATTGCCACGACGCTGGCCGTCGCGCTGGGCAAGCCCTTCGAGCTGCGAACCTGGTCGATGCACAAGCGGTGGTCGGCCTGGCGGCAGAGCGCGGTCAGCCTGATCGCGTCGCAGACGCTGCACCACCTCCGGAGCAGCGGTCCGATGGCCTTCCTGTACTTCGACCCGCTGACCGATCGACGCAAGCTGCCCGACGAGAGCCGACTGTGCCGGGGCGTGACCCTGCTGCGTGCATCGGCCAATCGCATCGGGGTCGGCGAGGCCTTCGCCGCGTTCGGTCTGGCCGCGCTACCCCCGGGCGACGCGCGCATCGCGAGGGTCGCCCGGGCGATCGAGCACGACCCCGACGCCTTCGCCTGCGTGGGCGACGCCGCGGCGGCCGCCTTCCTGTCGCCCTCGCGTTTCAGGACACGCTTCGACGCCGAGGTCGGCATGCCCTTCCGCCGCTACCGGCTGTGGCGCCGGATGGCGGTCGTGATGCGCGCTCTGCATGCCGGATGCAGCCTGACGGATGCGGCGATGTCGGCAGGTTTCGCGAGTTCCGCGCACCTGAGCAGCGCCTTCCGGCGGATCTTCGGCCTCGCGCCCAGCGAGATCGTCGCGCTGGGCGCGCGCATCGATCTGTCGGAAGACGTCGGGCCGTTGTCCGCCTGATCGGCGCCGTCAGCCCAGGCATCGCCGCCGGGCGCCGGCAGCAGCGCCGTCGAGACGACGATGCCCGGCGTTGTGCCGGGCGAGCGCAACCCGTCGCCCGGCCGGTTCCCGGCGGCCTTGACATCAGCGACCTCATGGGAAACACTGTTACCCATGAACACGCCATCGATCGATTTCGACTACCAGCACGCGCGCGCCGAAGGCGACGCCGTCGTACGGCGCGGACTGCTCGAGGTCGCGCTGCGACTGCTCGCCGACGAAGGCTCGCAGGCCCTGACCCTGCGCACCCTGGCTCAGCGGGCCAACTGCTCCACCAAGGTGGTCTACACCCTGTTCGGTGGCAAGAACGGCCTGAGCGAGGGCCTCAAGGTGGAGGGGTTCGCCCAGCTGCGCTTCTCGGTCGAGCGGGAGCGCCGGCGCCACCGCGACCCGCTGCGCGCCCTGCTGCCGGTCATGCTGACCTACCGCGCCTTCGCGCTCTCGAACCGCGCGCTGTTCGGCGTGATGTTCGGCAACGCGCTCCCCGAGCACGTGCCCACCGAGTTCTCGCGTCAGCAGGCTCGGCTGGCGCTGGGCAGCGTCGAGGCCTGCGTCATCGCGGCACGTGACGCCCTGGGTTCGGGACCGGTCGACGCCTTCGAGGCGGCCGTGCGCCTGTGGGCCGCCGTACACGGGCCGGTCACGCTCGAACTCGAGGGCATTCCTCCGTTCAAGGATAAGGGCGAGCGGCTGGCGCGTCTTGCCGTGAGCGACGTCCTGGTCGGCCTGCAACTGCTTGTTCCCCCTGTCGCCAACCCACCGGAGCCCAACCGATGACGACTTCCCGAACGATGCTGGCGGTACTGTGCGCCGCAAGCCTGATCCCTCTTGCGCCGGCCGCGGCCTCGCCGACGCGCGACGACGGCGCCACCACCCTGAGGCTGGAGGTGTCCGCCCTGCGCAACGCCAGGGGCACCCTCAACTGCCGTCTCTTCACCGAACCCGCATCCTTTCCCGATGGCGAGGGCGCTCGCACGGTGCGCGCGGCGATCACCGGCAACCAGGTCAGCTGCGCCTTCGACGACCTACTGCCCGGAACCTACGCGGTGGCCGTGGTCCACGACGAGAACGGCAATGGCAAGCTCGATCGGAACTTCCTCGGGATTCCCACCGAAGGCTACGGCGTGTCGAACAACCGGACCTACGCGGCATCGAGCCCGAAGTGGGAAGAGTCGCGCTTCACGGTGGCGGCCCGCGAACCGGCGGTCCTTCGGATCAGTCTGCGGTACTGACGATGCGCATGACGACCGAGCGCCGGCGCACCGGCATTTTTTTCCGCGCGTCGGTAACTCCGTTACCCGTACGTAACGTCGTTTTCGCCTGAGGAGTCCACAGTGACCATCACCACCACCCTGATCACCGGCGGCAGCGGCGGCATCGGACTCGAGATGGCCCGCCAGCTCGCGGCCCGTGGTCATCGTCTCGTCCTCGCCAGCCGCGATGCGCAGCGCCTGCAGCACGTCGCCCGGGACCTGCACCGCGCGCACGGTGTCGACGTCCGGATCTGCGCCATCGACCTTTCGAGTCCTGGCGCCGCGCAGCACCTGTTCGACGCCACCGAGGGTGCGGGGCTGCGCATCGATGCGCTGATCAACAATGCCGGCTTCGGCGTGGTCGACGAGCATGTCACGATCGACGCCGGGCAGCTGCACCGCATGCTGCAGCTCGACGTCGTTGCGGTCGCCGAACTGTGTCATCGATTCGGTGCCGCGATGAAGCAGCGGCACTCGGGCCGCATCCTCAACGTCGCATCGACGGCGGCCTTTCAGCCGACGCCCTACTTTGCCGCCTACGGCGCGGCCAAGGCCTTCGTGCTGAACTTCTCGGAGGCCCTGGCCAAGGAACTCGAGGACCACGGGGTCGGTGTCGGCTGCCTGTGCCCGGGGCCCACCGACACCGCATTCTTCGATGCCGTGGACCCGCGCCGCATCGCCGGCGGCCACCACTTCGGCAAGGCAAGCCGGGCCGACCCGCGAGCGGTCGCCTCGGCCGGCGTCGATCTGCTGCTGGGGGGCGGACTGTCGCGCGTGGTCGGACTGACCAACCGGGTGATGGTGCTCGGCAACCGTTTCGTGCCTCGCGCGGTCGTCGCTGCGGTATCCAAGAGGCTGCTGCGCCCGCTCGATGTCCGCGCCAGCGCGACCTGATGCGATCACTTCACCGGAGATTGATCATGCGACTTCCGTTCACGCTCCTGCGCAACCTGCATCTGGCGGCATCGCCGTTCATCGGCGCCTACGTCTATTCGAGCGCGCTGCGAGCCAACGAATCCTTCTCGGCGCTCGTGCAATGGGGCGTGTTCCCCCTCGTGGCCAGCGCCGGGCTTGCGCTCTGGCTCGGGCCGCGCCTCGCAAGACGCAGCCGCGCGCGGCCGCACTGACGGGCCGCCACGGCAAGCCCGGGGGCCTTGGCGACTCTCGCTCGGCGGGCGCCACCGCGACGGGCAGCGCTTCCGCGTCAGCGCCCGCGTACCCATCAGCCATCCACGCGCGACGGTTTCGTGGCGCGCCAGCCCCGAGCGGGTTAGCATCGGCGCCGATTCAGGCATCGTTCGTGAACAGAAGCGGCCCGTGCAAAAAAGCGGGCACGGGGCAGGAGGCTCGGCATGAGAAAGCCGGTGGTCGGCGTGATCGCCAACCCCTATCGCATCGAGAACCGTTTCGACGTCCAGTCGGCTGGCGAGCGCAATCTGCGCGCGATCGCCGACATCGCCGGCGCGCTGCCGCTGGTCTTTCCCGGCCTGCCCGATGTCACGGACATCGCGTCGCTGCTTGGCGTGGTCGACGGCATCCTGCTCACCGGCGCGCGCGCCAATGTGCATCCGACGCACTTCGGGGCCGAGGCGCACCCGGCCCACGAGCCCTACGATCTCAACCGCGATGCCGTTGCGCTGCCGCTGATCCGCATCTGCGTCGAGCGGGGCATTCCGATCCTCGGCATCTGCCGGGGATTTCAGGAAATGAACGTCGCCTTCGGCGGCTCACTGCACCCGGAGATCCGCGAGATCCCGGGCCGCATGAACCACCGCATGCCGCGGCTGCCCTCTGGCGAGATCCACCCCGATCCCGACGTCGTCTTCGCCGATCGACACGAGGTCCGGCTCGTGCCGGGCGGCGTTTTTGCATCCCTGTTCGGACGAGAGACGATCCGTGTCAATTCCCTGCATGGTCAGGGCATCCTGCAGCCCGCCGATCGGGTCGTGATCGAGGGCGTTGCCGAGGACGACACGATCGAGGCCATCCGCATCGATGAGGCCCCCGGCTTCGCCCTCGGTGTGCAGTGGCATGCCGAGTACGACCCGCAGACCAACACCGTGAATCAGGCCTTGTTTTCGGCGTTCGGCGAGGCCCTGAAGCAAAGCGTCGGCACTCCGCGACCCCGCCAGTAGCCGCCCGCGGCGCGCTCTCATCCGAGCACCATCCGCGCGAAGCGCTCGGTGACCTCGCGCAGGTGCGCCAGCCGCGCGGCCTCACCACCGACCCGCTGCTCGAGCGGACCGTCGAGTGCAAGACAGGCCAGGCCGTGAACCTGGGCCCAGTGCAGGCTGGCCAGGGCTTCGTGATAATCGCCGCCATGCACCGTGCGCACGAGCCGCTGGAGCTCGGCATGCGCCCGATCGGCCGCCTCGCAGGCCTGCGGAAAGCGCGCCGCGTTGCACAGTTCGGGCCGGAACATCAGCCGAAAGACCGCCGGCTGCTCCATCGCGAACCCGAGATAGGCTTCGGCGGCGGCCAGCAACGCGGCGCGCCGGCCCTGCGGTGCGGCGAGATCGTTGGCGTGGGCAAGGCGGGCCGCGAGCTCGTCAAAGGCCTGAGTGACCAGCGCCGCGACGATCGCTTCCTTGTCCGGGAAGTGGTGGTAGGGCGCCTGGTGCGTCACGCCGGAACGGCGGGCCACCTCGCGCATGCTCAGGGCCGCAAGGCCACCCTCGGCCAGCAGTTCCCGACTGACCTGCAGCACCCGTTCGCGCAGCGCCGGCGGCTCGGGATGGTCGCGCGACCGGCGCGGGAGAGCAGCATCGGACATCATCCCGGGGAGTCTGGAGGGCTCACTTGACACTGTCAAGCAGCGGCCCCTACCATCCGCCGATCTCGGCTAGACAGCGTCAAGCGATGGTTAATCCTTTTCGTCGGTCCCATCGCCTGCTCGGCGCCATGCTCGTCACGATGCTGCTTGCCGCCTGCAGCCAAGCCCCTGCTCCCGTGGAGCCGATCCGCGCCGTCAGGGTGGAGGTGGTCGGCGCTGCCTCCCCTGGGAATGCCCATGAATACGCCGCCGAGGTGCGGGCTCGCGTGGAATCCCGGCTGGGCTTCCGGGTGAGCGGCAAGCTCGTGGAGCGTCACGTCGAGGCCGGACAGGCGGTGCGTGGCGGGCAGGTGCTCGCCCGCCTCGATCCCCAGGATCTCAAGCTGGGCCAGGAGGCTGCCCGTGCAGCGCTGGCCTCCGCCCAGGTCCAGCTCGACGTGGCCGAAAGCGAGTTCCAGCGTTTTCTGGCGCTGCGCGATCGCGGCTTCATCAGCAGCGCCGAACTCGAGCGGCGCGAGGCCACCGTCAGGAGCGCGCGCGCGACGGTCGAGCAGGCGCAGGCACAGCTGCGCGTGCAGGCCAACCAGTCGGGCTACGCGGTGCTGACGGCCGACGCCAGCGGGGTGATCACCGCGGTGGAGGCCGAGCCGGGCATGGTTATGGCCAGCGGGACGACGGTGGTACGCCTGGCTCACGATGGCCCGCGGGACGCGTGGTTTGCGATTCCGGAAGACCGGGCGGAGGCGATGCGCGCGCTGCAGGGCCGCAGCGGTCGGCTGCAGATTCGCCTGTGGGGCGACGACACCCGCACCTGGCCGGCGTCGGTGCGCGAGATCGCGGCCGCAGCCGACCCGGTGACCCGCACCTTTCTCGTCAAGGCCGACCTGGGGCGTGCGCAGGTCCGACTCGGCCAGACAGCCACGGTGTCGGTACCACCCCCGGACGCGAACGCCACGGCAGAGCGCACGCCCGCCGCCCTGACCCTCCCGCTGGCCGCGGTCTTCGAGCAGGCCGGCGCCTCAACGGTGTGGGTGCTCGACCGTGCGCAGATGGTGGTGCAGCCGCGCACCGTGACGGTGGTGGGCGCCAGCGGCAACCGGCTTGCCGTCGCCGGCGGGCTGCAGCCCGGCGAGACGGTGGTGACCGCGGGCGTGCACACCCTCACGGCGGGTCAGATGGTGGCTCTCTACATGGAGCCCGCTGCAGGCGCGAAGGCCTCGGCCGCTGCAGCCACAGCCGCCGGCGTTGGCACGAAGCCCTCGAAGTGATCACGCCGTGAGCGACAACAGCCCCTCGCCCGCCCCCTCGCACCGGACCTCGCGCTTCAACATCTCGCGCTGGGCGCTCGAGAACCCCGCCCTCACCCGCTACCTGATGGTGGTGCTGCTCGTGCTGGGCGCTGCCGCCTACTTCCAGCTCGGCCAGGACGAGGATCCGCCCTTCACCTTCCGGATCATGGTGGTGCAGGCCTACTGGCCGGGCGCGAGCGCCCAGCAGATGGCCGAACAGGTTGCCGACCGCATCGAGCGTCTGGCGCAGGAGGTGCCCTACGCCGACGTCATCCGCACCTACACCAAGCCGGGCGAGTCGGTGACGCTGCTGCAGCTCAAGGACAGCTCGCCGCCGAAGGATGTCGCGGCGGTCTGGTACCAGGTGCGCAAGCGGCTCAACGATGGCCGCGGCACCCTCCCCCAGGGCGTCATCGGCCCCTTTTTCAACGACGACTTCGGCGACGTCTACGGATCCATCGTTGCGCTCTCGGCCGATGGCTTTTCCGAGGAGGAGTTGCGCGTCTTCGCCGAGGACGTGCGCTCGCGGCTGCTTCGCGTGCCCGACGTGGCCAAGGTGGAGCTCTTCGGCGTGCAGCCCGAGAAGATCTTCATCGAGATCTCGCAGAAGCGGCTTGCCCAGCTCGGCCTGGACATCAATCAGGTGCTCGGCCAGCTCGCCGCGCAGAACGCGGTGGAAGGTGCGGGCGTGCTCGATGCCGGCGCACAGAACCTGCAGGTGCGCGTGCCCGGGGCCTTCGGCTCGATCGACGAGCTGCGCCGCATGCCCATTCGCGGCGTCAATCCGGTCACCGGCGCGGCCAGCCTGATCCAGCTCGGACAGATCGCCGAGGTGCGCCGCGGCGTGGTCGACCCTCCGCAGGTGCTGGTGCGCCACCAGGGACGGCAGGTGGTGGCCGTGGGCGTCTCGATGGCCCGTGGCGGCGACATCATCGCGCTGGGGGAGCGGCTTCGCGCCGAGGTCGGCGCCATCCGTCAGTCGCTGCCCGCGGGCATCACGCTCGAGCAGGTGCAGGACCAGCCGCTGGCCGTCTCGCGCTCGGTGGGAGAGTTCGTGCGCGTGCTGCTCGAGGCCATCGCCGTGGTGCTGGCGGTGAGCTTCATCAGCCTGGGGCTGCACACGAAGCCGCTGCGCATCGACATCTGGCCTGGCCTGGTGGTGGCGCTCACCATCCCGCTGGTGCTGGCCATCACCTTCGTGACGATGTACTACTGGGGCGTGGGCCTGCACAAGATCTCGCTGGGCTCGCTGATCATCGCGCTGGGCCTGCTGGTGGACGACGCGATCATCGCGGTCGAGATGATGGTGCGCAAGCTCGAGGAGGGGCACGACAAGCTCTACGCCGCCACCTACGCCTACGACGTCACCTCGATGCCCATGCTCACCGGCACCCTGATCACGGCGGCCGGCTTCCTGCCGATCGGCCTGGCGAAATCGGTCACCGGCGAATACACCTTCGCGATCTTCGCCGTCACCTCGGCGGCTCTGGTCATCTCGTGGGTGGTCTCGGTGTACTTCGTGCCCTGGATGGGGGCGGCGCTGCTGCGCAACCGGCCGCTGGCGGCCGGTCAGGCGCACGAGCTCTTCGACACGCCCTTCTACAGCCGCTTCCGGCGCCTGGTCGATGCCTGCGTGCGCCACCGCTGGATCACCATCCTGGCCACGCTGGCGATCTTCGTTGCGGGCCTGGCCGGCATGAGCCGCGTGCAGCAGCAGTTCTTCCCCGACTCGAGCCGCCCGGAAATCCTCGTGGACCTGTGGCTGCCCGAGGGTACGACCGTTCACGAAAGCGAGGCCCTGGCGCGCCGCTTCGAGGCGCGGATGATGCGCGAGCCGGGCATCGATACCGTCACCGTCTGGGTGGGTTCGGGCGTGCCGCGCTTCTACCTGCCGCTGGACACCATCTTCCCGCAGGGCAACGTCTCGCAGACCATCCTGCTGCCGAAGGACCTCAAGGCGCGCGAGGAACTGCGACGGCGTCTGCCAGCGCTGCTGGCCAGCGAGTTCCCCGAGGCGCGCGGGCGCGTGACGCTGCTGCCCAACGGGCCGCCGGTGCCCTACCCGGTGCAGTTTCGCATCGTCGGGCCCGACGCTGCGGTCGTGCGCAAGTGGGCCGACGAAGCGCGCGCCGTGCTGAGCGCCCACCCCTCCATGCGCGGTGTGAACGACAACTGGAACGAACGCGTGAAGGTGCTGCGCCTCGAGGTGGACCAGGACAAGGCGCGCGCCCTCGGCGTGACGAGCCAGTCGATCGCTCAGGCCACCCGGACGCTGCTGTCGGGCGTGACTGTCGGCCAGTACCGCGAGGGCGACAAGCTCGTCGACATCGTGCTGCGCCAGCCGCGCGACGAGCGCGATGCCCTCACCGACCTGCAAAACGCCTACCTGCCCACGGCCTCGGGCCGCTCGATCCCGCTTGCGCAGATCGCGCGCGTGCGCCTGGACTGGGAGCCCGGCGTCATGTGGCGCGAAGGGCGGCAGTACGCGGTGACGGTGCAGGGCGACGTCGCCGAAGGCCTGCAGGGGCCCTCCGTGACGATGGCCGTGTGGCCGGCGTTGCAGGCGCTGCAGGCGAAGATGCCCGCGGGCTATGGCATCGAGATCGCGGGCGCGCTCGAGGAGAGCCAGAAGGGTCAGGGGTCGATCGCGGCCGGCGTGCCGGTCATGCTCTTCATCATCTTCACGCTGCTCATGCTGCAGTTGAAGAGCTTCTCGCGCGCGATGCTGGTCTTTCTGACCGGCCCGATGGGCATTGCCGGCGTCGCGGGGGCGCTGATCATCCTGGATCGGCCCTTCGGCTTCGTGGCCCTGCTCGGGGTGATCGCGCTGATGGGCATGATCATGCGCAACTCGGTAATCCTGATCGACCAGATCGAGCAGGACCGCGCCCGCGGCGCGCAGGCCTGGGATGCCATCGTCGGGGCCGCGGTACGGCGCTTCCGGCCCATCGTGCTGACGGCGGCCGCCGCCGTGCTGGCGATGATTCCGCTCACGCGCAGCGTCTTCTGGGGGCCGATGGCGGTGGCGATCATGGGTGGGCTGATCGTGGCCACCGCGCTTACGCTGCTCTCGCTGCCGGCGATGTACGCGGCGTGGTTTCGGGTTAAGGAGCCGGGGCGCGACTGACCTTGGCGCTGCGCGAAGCTCGCGTTCCACACACGGGAGGCGGGTGACCAGGGGTTCCGCTGGTTCAAGCCGCCGACCGCTGATGCAGGCGGGCTTGCCCGGGGAAGCAACGGCTCGGATGCTGAAGCGGCTGTCTTGCGCGAGGACGGCTTCTTCCCCCAACCCCGAGGTTTTCACCATGTTCCCGTGTTGTTCCCCCCGAGTGCTTGCTCCGCTGCTCATGAGTCTGCTGCCCACCGCCGCGCTCGCTCAAACGGAGCCCAAAGGCTTCTACGTCACGGCTTACGGCCAGTACAGCCGCATCGGCTCTTCGACCTTTGTCGAGTCCGGCGCATCGGGCGCCGGCGGCGGCCTGAGCGCAGGGTTTGGCCGCGGCCTCGGCCTGGGCGCCGACATCGGCTATCGCTATGGCAATGGCTGGGCGGCCGAAGTCGAATGGAACTACCGAAGCCACGCCCTGAAATCGCTTCGACAGGGCGTGGCGACGCTGGCTTCCGACGGCGACTTCGCCTCGAACACGCTGCTGATCAACGGCCTGCGCCGCTTCGTCTCGGCAAGCCCGTGGACGCCCTACCTCGGCGCCGGCATCGGCTGGGTCCAGGAAATCGACATCGACATCAAGCCCGCAGTCGGTGGTGCCGACCGCGGTTACTCGGCCGGCAGCAAAGTGGCGTTCCAGTTGATTGCCGGCGTCGAATATGCGCTCACGCCCAACTGGCGCCTGACCGGCGATGCCCGCTGGTTGCGTATCGGCACCGTGGCCATGGATAACGAGACGGGCAACGCTGGCGGAAGCCTCAGGTCGCTCGAGTACAACCCCGTCTCAGTTCAGATCGGCGTCCGCTACAGTTTCTGACGACGGTGCGACGACGTACCGGGCGCCGTCGCCAAAGCGCGCAAGGACATCGGCGCGACGGCGACGGCTGACCGGTACCTCGCGGCCATTGCTCATCAGGCATACCGCGCCCTGGCCGGTGCGCCGTACGCTGACGACATGTCTGCCGACAACCCACCAGGAGCGATGCACCCGCAGCCCATGATCGGATTCTTCCGCCTCGACATCGGCAAGGGCTCCCAGGATCAATCCGCAACCACGCGTCGTCCAAACCCGCAGGTACTGCAGTTCGGAGGCAGCGGCAATCACGTCGCGGCCGAGTTCGGCGGGCAGCCGATCGCTCCAGCGGGGGCGCGGCGACCCGGCCGGCATGGTTTCGCCGATGGAATCCGGCTTCGGGCAATCGGCCTTCAGGCCAGAGACCTCGGCGCGAGCCTCGATGCGATCAGCCGCAGCTCCCATCGGGATGCCGTCTGGCCGCGAGTGGGTCTGGCGGTTCAGCAACGGGGGCATCAGCCAGTGCAGGCGCGGCAGGCAGATCAATGCCCAGGCTGCCGTCACTGGCCCGACGATATCGATGAACTCCGCCACGAACACATGCCGGCCGATGACGGCGGTGGGGTGGGCACCTTCGTTCTCTGGCAGCGCCGGATAGCCCAACCACTGCTCCATCAAGCCTTCTCCGAGTAACCAGTAGATCGGCGAAAGCAGAACGGCGCCGAGGAAGCCCGACACCATGACGAGCGCCCAGCTCGGGACTCGGCTTGCGCCCATCAGGCGGGTCAGCCCCAGGAGCAGTGCCTGCAGGACGAACAGTCCGACGCCGATCTGAGCGGCCCAGAACAGTGCTCGGGCCGCGGTTGGCGCGGCAAAGCCGACGTCGGGCTCGAGGGCCACGACCAGCGCAAGAAGCGTCAGACCCGCGACCGCGAGGTAGCGAAGCGTGGCTCCCGAGGGCGGGTCGACGGGCACCGTCCCGCGCGGGTCGCACGCTGCCTTGTCGGGGGGCTGGCGGTCAATCATGCACGGCATCCTTCCAGGCCTCGGAATGTAACCCCATGGCTTGGTTGCAGCGAATTCCCGCAAGGAGCCCGTGGCTCCTGCAAGGGCCTGCCTTTACCGCTCAGCTTCTACACCGCGTGCCGGGACGCCGCTCGCGCCGACGAGGCGCTGATGGTCGCTTGCCACAACGTCGACCTGCACGCCGCGCAGGATGCCGGCATGCAAACGGCGTTCGTGCGCCGGCCGCTTGAGTGGGGTCCCCAGGGGCCGCCCGATCCCCATCCGAATCGCCCCTACGATCACGTGGTCGACGGATTCGAGGAGCTCGTGACGGCGGTGCTTGCCGGCTAAGGTCATCGCGAGTCGTTCAGCGCCCAGTCATAGTCGGTGTGGGCAATGTCCACGCCAGCCGCGCGGATGCGTTCGCGGTCGGCAGGCGCATCGGCCAGTTGTTCAGCGTAGCGCGCGGCGAAGCCGGGCAAGGAGTTGATGCCGCGGTGGCCGAGCCGGAAGTCCTCGCCGTACCAGTCGAAGATCTTCGACAATTCCAGCCGTCCGCGCTGCGCGTTGAAGCGGTTGCGCGTGCGG
>Ga0315902_10005713_pt1 | contig 17449 bp, 21 predicted proteins | sample LakEriMetagenome_9_FD_203523 | JGI IMG/M metagenome (GOLD analysis project Ga0315902, IMG submission 203523) | Freshwater fungal communities from buoy surface, Lake Erie, Ohio, United States - Buoy 12 MA117 | ecosystem: Environmental > Aquatic > Freshwater > Lake > Lake biofilm | place: USA...
GGTTTTTGAGAAAGTTACGTAAAATGTTTAAGGTGTTTAGGAATTATAATAGGCTACTCACCGGGGGCTCTACTCTGTGCTTATCTATGTATTCTAGCACCCAGGATAGTTTATAGAAAAGCTTACCACCGTCTTTAGAATACCTAATCTTACCTTCTTTTCTAAGATCAGCTGCATGTCTTTTAGAGATGTGCAGTATAGAGCATAGTTCAACCTCATCAATAATCACTTGATCAGCTGGTCTTTGAAATTTTAGCACCTCGCTTTTAAATTCTCGCATGAACTCTTGCGCTGCCGGTGAATCAAATATGTTATTTCTCATCATTGCATTTTATTAATTATGAGCATTCATATTGCAAGGTGAGCACATTTCACAGTATAATCTTACTTTAGTTTATCCACATGTAGTAAAAAAGGGCGATACTTATTTTATAAAATAAATGAAATGTGGATAACGTATTACCATTGGTAAAAATTGATTATTTTCTTGTGGATAATATTTTTATGATTATTTACTTCCAGATAATTTCCTGAAATATTTTAAATTTAGGGTAACCCCTCTAGCTTATGCCAAAAAATAAGAATGCCTCTGTTCGTTATGATGTCATCGATAGGTGCTTAACAAATAAACTTCACAAGTTTCCAACCCTTGCTTATTTGGCGCAGAAATGTTCGGAAAGGGTGGGAGTCGATATCGAAGAAAAAACGATAGAAAAGGATTTATATGATATGCGTAATTCATCGGCATTGGCCTATTATGCCCCTATCGCCTATAATCGACAAAGTCGGGGATATCATTATACGGAACAGGGGTTTTCAATTAGGCAGTTACCTCTTAGTGATGAAGAATGGGAGGCTTTACGATATGCTGCAAATCAATTAAACCAGTACAAGGATATCCCAATATTTGCAAATTTTAAATCAGCTATCGAAAGAATTAATACCCGCTTCGATATTGGTCTCGATATTTCAGATACAGCTCTCGAGCAATTTGTTCAATATGAAAAAAGTATTGCTAATGTTGGCTACAATTGGCTTGCTGATATCTATACTGCTATAAAAAATTCATTTATACTTCAATTTGAATATGAAAATGTTTATCGGAAGGAAATAAAGAGTTATTCGATTATTCCCTATTTATTAAAAGAGATAAGAAACCGATGGTATCTTATCGGTTGGTCGGATAAGAAAAGCCAATATCTTACGTTTGCTCTTGATCGTATCATAGTATTACGTGTAACGACTATAAAGCAAAAAAAGCGATCTGATTTTAATCATGAGCAGTTCTTCAAAAATTCGATAGGCATTATGGAGGGTGGTGACAAGCCCGAAATCGTCAAAATGACGATAAATGCACCTTTTTCTAGGTTAGTAGAGCTAGAACCTTTGCACCACTCGCAACGGGTTTTAAAAGCATCAAAAAATAGTATTCAACTTGAAATCACAGTTGATATTAATCTTGAGCTTTGTTATAAGATTCTGTCTTTTGGGCCAAGTTGCATCGTAGAAAAACCACTATCCCTTGTTAAGGAGTTAAAGCGACTTTTGGGTGAAACATCGAAGAATTATCGATAATTTTTAGTTTTTATAGGACTGTACTGTTAAAAAACTACTTGAAATTTTTACTCCTGGTTCTACGTAAAATCCTATTCTTGGCCCACCTTGGTGAAAATGCGCTTCGTGGCATATATATACAATCTGCTTATTTATTTTAAAAAATAAATATTTTTTATTCTTAATAATCGTTAGCTCATTCTCGATTTTTTGAACTGCGTGATCTAGTTTTTCCGTGAATCGATGGTAAATTCTACGATGATCTTTCTCAAATTGTATGATTGAAAATCGTTTTAAATCTGAAGAAATTGTAAATCGGTTAAGAATTGCATGTTTCTTATCAAATCCCCATATTATGCCAAACTGCCCAATTTCTCGAATGTCCTCGATTTTAATTTTAGCCTCAATTATGAAGTTTTGATGTTTATTGATGGAAACGTTGATATCGTAGTATTTCCATGACCAGTCATCACGATTTTCCATAACATATCTGCCCCCTTGGATTTTAGCGAATTCTTTATCAGTATCAACTTCTTCCCAATTATTGACGTTATTTTCAAAGCATTCCTCGATAATTATCGATGTTGGTTTATTGACTGTTCTTCCTAGATTTTGTATCATTTTGGTTGCTTTTGCCGTGAACAAGTGTTATTAGTGTCATATCATGTGCTAAACTGCCTGCGTTAGCGAATACATAGATTGTATCTAATTTCCCAGTACTATAAAACGGCCCATTTATTTTTACGTGTTCTATCGCATACTCAACAAGCAGATTCTTGATTTTTCGTCTTCTTAGCTCTTCGTAATGTGGAATAACGCTTTTCCAATCTTTTTCTTTACACTCTGCAATCATTTTATTGATAATTTTAATTTCCCCCCATTTTGGTTCGTTATACAAATCTTCATCTAGTTGTCGATTTTTAATCTCAGCATGTAATAAATACTGTGGTGAGTACAAATGCCGGAATATGTATTTATCACGCTTTGCTTCCGAAATCATTGATACTAATGTATCAAAACGTTTAGCTTCAAATGTTACACCATCATTTCCAATGACGGCTTCTTTCCAAAGATTGTTTAGTTCTTTGCAAAAGTTTTCATGTAGTACTTCTAAAAGGTTATTCATTACACAAATATTGTCAGACACTCCATATTGTATATAGGGACTAAATTATTTTCACTCCCGACATAGAATATGGAGTAGGTGCCCATATTGCATTCAAATTAGATGATATGACCTGGCGCCCCCTTAGTAAAGATGAAAACCCATTTGCAGAGTCTGGCTCGGATGTAATTGCACAGCTTGCCTTTGAGGCTTTTTCGGAAAAGGCCTATACCATTGTTCATTGTGAGTATAAAGCTCCGAAAATCTATATGAACGGCGGCTGGATAAATATTTGGCCTAGTACCTATTTGTGGGATAGGGATACGGATGATCATTTACGACTGCTTCATGCTTTTAATATTCCTATTGCTCCTGAATATCACCAATTCAAAAATGTAGGGGATATTAAGCGTTTCACCTTGGTATTTCCAGCTGTTCCTAGGCATTGGGATTGTTTTTCATTAAAAGAAATAGCAGGGGGTCATGATGGTTTTCACGTTTACGATATTCAAAGAAATACAACAGGTGTATACCAAGTGCTTCTACGATAAAAAAGATTTTGCTCCCTATATACAGTATGGAGTCATGATTGATTTTGCAACTTAAATATTAATTAATATGATTAACGCTGACCAACTCCGTTCAAAATTTGAGAATCAACTTAAGCTGCTTCCCAGTCACATTACGGAAAAACTTAGAATTGATTTCAATGTTGGCAATCCGCTTTATGGAATTGTCGATATAGTGATATATAATGGCGATGATTGTATGGCACTTGGATTTTTCCAGGATTCGGTTCGAGAGAGTGACACTATCGAAAGAAGAAAGCAGTTTTCAAGCCGATTCAAACGAGCCATGGGATATCACGCATACTCTTGGTATTTTTTTGGATTTGACGGGGATGACTTTGTAATAAATGATTTAAGTTTTTGTAATCCTATTGATGAGTTCCCTAATTCACTTGATTCTGGTTTAAGGAGATTATGCACACTTCCTAAACAGTGGCATGCAGAAAAGAAAATTCTTGAGGACATGCAACAATACCTCAACACGATAAGAGATATGATTAGTGAGGGGTCTTTTTCTAAAAATGTAAATTAATAACTATGAATACGCTTAAACAACTTCTCCAGGAAGTAAATACCATCAGCTTCTGGAGTCGTATTTTCGGATGGTCTCGTATTAAAAACATGATAGCTTCTGCATTAGCCGAACTTGAGGTTTTATTAGACCGCGCAGCTAGATGCGAAGCTGACATAAACGCCCTAGAATCCAAATTGGTGGTGGCACAAACTGAGCTGCGAGGTAAAACAGAGGTAGTCAGTGGTTTAGAAAAACAGCGAATTGGTTATGATTCTGAGTTGAATGCGCTTCGGGATCAAGTTAGTAGGTTGAAACAGGAAAATACAATTTTGAAAAGCGAAGAGTCCCAACGTATCAAGGAAAGGGATTTAGCTGTTCATAATCTTGCTAAAATCCAGGAAAAAGTTCAACGGGACCAGGATGAATTTCTAGCAGCTCAAAATAGAAAAGAGCTCTCAAGGTTAGAGCGAATGAAAGCAACCTGGGCCAATCATCAATTATCTACCGCTGAGCGACTTAAATCTTTATGTCAAAAACATACTATCCCTTACTTGGAAAAGGTTCCATTTAAGGGGGAGCCAGATAATACGGTTATGATTTGTGATGAGTATATCGTATTTGATGCAAAGAGTCCGGCAGGAGATGACTTATCTAATTTCCCAACTTACTTAAAATCGCAGGCGGAAAAGGCAAATAAGTATAGCAAGCAGGAGGGGGTAAAAAAGGATATTTACTTTGTTGTTCCTTCCAACACTATTGAGCACCTGACCCAATTTGTTTATCCTCATGCAGATCATGATGTTTATATAATATCTGCAGATTCTTTGGAGCCTGTGTTACTGAGTATTCAAAAAATTGAAGAATACGAATTTGCTGAGGAGCTTACCCCTGATCAGCGAGTAAATATTTGTAGAATCATTGGACGTTTTGCCCATTTGGCAAAAAGAAGGGTACAGGTTGATAATTACTTCTCTACTCTCACAATTGAGTTGGCTTATGCTTGCGAAAATCATCTACCACCCGATTTTATGGAAAAGGTTAGAGAATACGAGCGTGCCGAAAAGCTGAATCCGCCACAGGAAAAGAGAATAAAATCTATCCCGGTTGTGGAAATTGAGAAGGATACGCAAAAAGTGCAACGGGAGGCCGAAGGTAGAGGGGTTATCATTGACTCTTCTACACTTTCTGCTACTATCGATGCTCATCCCCTCTATAAGTCATAACTAATAGAGGGTTCATTTAAGACCTTTTCTTAAACTTAAGATTTTAATTATGTTACGACGTAACTTCTTAATCAGTCTTGGTGCATTGCCGCTGTTGCTGAAAAATGTTTCATCACCACAAACTGAGAAAACCGATAAAACAACTATTTTGGTTGGACTAGGTAATGCTGGTGAGGTTTTAGTTAAAGAGTTTTTTAGACTCGGCTATCAAGGTAAGTTTCGAATCATTAAAGCAACTAATTGGGATACTAAAAAGATGGATGATACGCTTGATAAGCTACTCAATGAAGAGCGATTCATTTTAAATCCTCATCCTAAATTTTCGAGGCTAGCTAAAATTAAGAATGCGCATTTTGTCATTATCGCTGGTCTTGGCGGTACTCGATCAACTTACCTCACCGCATATGCACATCAGGAGATGGAAAGAGAAGGTGCCTCATTTCAAATGTTTCTAACTACTCCTTTAGAGTTTGAGGGGTTAACTCGTTGCAAACGTGCTAACATATTCAGAGAAGCTACGCAGTGGGATACGCGGATCAAGTTTCTCTCCTTGGAAGAGGAGCTAAAAAATCCCACTTGGACTATAAAAGAAACCTTTGAAATGCATGTGCCCGAAAGGCTTTACAGGCTTTATTTAAAAAATAAAGCATAATGGTTTATGCTTATTAATGGAATTTATCAATCTAACAAGGATACTACATTATGGATGTCAATTCGTAATTTAATGTGGCATGAACTCCCAAACCCTAAAGCGAAAATTAAAGGCTCTCGAAGGACAATTATCTGAAACCCACGCAATACGTATTCACCGTGCCTTAAGCTGGTTAAAAGCTGCTGAAGAGCAAGACAAGAATCAGGATCTACGGTTGATATGCCTATGGGTTTCGGCTAATAGTTTATACGCCATGGATGAGGCCAGTTTTGAGGCGCTACCTGAGCGGGAACGTTTTGCAGATTTTGTTGATCGGTTAGTTCAATTAGACGAAAGCACTAAGCTTTATCATTTGCTTTGGAATAAGTTTAGCGGTCCAGTTCGGTTATTAATTGAGAATAAATTCATCTATAGTCCCTTTTGGAACTACCAACGTGGTGAGATACGTGATTGGGAAAAAGGATTTCAGCAATCTATAACTGATGCAAGCAATGCGCTTGCCAAAAAGAATGTAAATTATCTTTTGCGTATTGTGCTAGATAGACTTTATGTACTGCGTAATCAACTAATTCATGGAGGGGCAACGTATAAAAGTCAAATCAATCGTGCGCAGGTGAGGGATGGAGCAAACATTTTAATTAGTCTGCTCCCTGTGATTATTGAAATAATGATGGATAATCCAAAATCAAATTGGGGTAAAATCTATTACCCTCCTATCAAATAGTATGCGAAAAGAAGGCAGTAATTTTTTTTACTCAGCATCTGACTTATCAGGCTTTATTCATTGTCATCACTTAACGACACTGAATAAAATGGCTGTGTTGGGTAAAATTATAAAACCAAAGCGCGAGAGTAAGCTAATCGAGACACTTCAACTTCGAGGCCAAGAATTTGAACAAGATCAACTTAAACTACTTAAAAAACAGAAGAAAAGCATTGCTGTTATTAATCAAGACTCAAAAACTGCTTTTGAGGAAACCAAGAAAGCAATGAAAAAAGGATTTGATGTAATATACCAGGCACGGATGGAGATGGGAGAATGGCAGGGGTGGGCCGATTTTCTTCTTAAGGTTGATACCCCCAGTGATTTAGGTAAATGGTCCTACGAAGTATATGACACTAAACTTGCTAGCAACACTAAGGCGAGCACTATTTTGCAAATCTCTTTATACAGTGAAATTGTAGCAACAATCCAAGGAGTTACTGCAGAGAATATGCATGTGTGGACTCCAAAAGGCAAAGAGACTTTTAGAGTGAATGAGTACAGCGCTTACTATCGATTAATCAAAAGAAAATTTCTAGAGTCTGTTAAGGGCGCTAATGATACCTATCCAGACCCTGTTAACCACTGCGACGTTTGTAATTGGTGGGAAGTATGCAATAAGGTTCGTCGTCAAGATGATCACTTGCGTTTTGTGGCAGGATTAGGTAATTCTCATTTAAGAGAACTGCGCGCCCAGTCTATTTTTACATTGGAAGAATTAGCTACAACTAGTTTACCTGTCCCCTTTAAGCCCAACAGAGGTTCAGTGCCTACCTATAATAAATTACGGGAGCAAGCCCGCTTGCAACTGCAAAGCCGTAATGAACGTAGGCCAGTTTATGAATTGCTCCCACGTGAGCAAGGATATGGATTATTCAATCTCCCAGAACCAAACCCTGATGATATTTTTTTAGATCTTGAAGGTGATCCTATGGTACCAACCACAGGCAGGGAATATATCATAGGCTGGTTTTATAAGAAAAAGTATTTCATTGAATGGGCTGAAAATGACGATGATGAGAAAAAGTCATTTGAAAAATTTATCAAGCTAGCTTTTAAACTCTTCAAGTCAAAGCCCGGGATGCATATTTATCACTTTGGTGCTTATGAAACCTCCGCATTTAAGCGATTGATGTGTAAATATGCAACACAGGTCAATGAAATGGATACGCTATTACGAGCAGGCGCTTTTGTTGATCTACATGGTATTGTGAAATATACATTAAGAGCTGGGGTAGAAAAATATTCACTTAAAGATTTAGAAAAGTATCATGGCTACTTAAGGGAAGCAGATTTGCGATCAGTGGCCCCTATCAAGGCTGAGTACGAATATCTTCTTGAAACTAATCGGGTAGCTGAGGCTACTAAGGCAATGAAAAAAGTGATTGCCAAGTATAATGAGGATGATTGTATATCCACTGCCTATTTATTTAATTGGCTATCTGCTATTCGAACTGAACTACGACAAAAGGGCGAAATCATTCCACCCCCTGAGCCAAAATCTGGAGATCCCAGCCAGCAACAAACCGATCATCAATTACGGGTTAAGCCCATCTTTGATGCATTATTAAAAGATATTCCTGCTACTAAGGAAGAACGAACAAAAGAGCAACAGCTTAAATATCTTGTTGCGCACATGTTAGATTGGTATGGCAGAGAAATGAAGAAAACATACTGGGAATTATTTCGAATGATGGAGCTAAGTGAAGATGACTTGTTAGAAGAGAGCGCAGCACTTGCAAATTTACAATTTACAGGGCAGCGTGAATTTTTGAACACTACAACAGTTGATACCTATACTTTCACGCAGCAGTTTACGGATATTAAAAAAGATGATAAGGTGCTATTTCACTTGACTGACGGCGAAGCAATTGTTCAGTCTATCGATAAAAGTAAAAATACTATTGAGCTAAAGAAGTCAGCAAAAAATTCAGATTTACATCCAGTAGCTATTTTTAGACATACACTCTTTAAGCCGGCTAGTAAGCTAGAGCGTATTGTAGATTTAGGAATCTTGGTGATGGACAAAGGAGCAAAACAAACTTTCCCACCTTCGGGTATTGATCTATTACTACGTAGACCACCTCGAACCTCAGGGCCAATTAAAAAGGACCGAACTACCATCAATGGTTGGATAGAGTGGCTGCAAAAGTTAAATAAGAGTGTATTACCGATACAAGGTCCTCCTGGGACTGGGAAAACATGGAATGGTAGCGAGTTGATTGTTGAGCTAGTGCAATCAGGAAAACGAATTGGTGTTACTGCATTAAGCCATTCGGTAATACATAATTTTTTACAAGGTATTTATGACAAAGCTGAAGAGCAGGGTATTGAATTAAAAATGATTCAACGTGTTTCGGAAGGCAAAGCAGATAAGCCATGGAGAAAAACTAAAGATTTTGATGAGGTGAAACGAAAAGCTCCAAAAATGAATGTAATTGCCGGAACTACATTCATGTGGGCGGATAGTGACCTAATACAATCGGTAGATTACTTATTTGTAGATGAGGCCGGTCAACTTTCTTTAGTAGATACCCTTGCTTGCAGCTTTGCTACCAAAAATTTGGTTTTGCTTGGTGATCCGCAGCAATTAAAACAGCCTCAGCAAGGAGTTCATCCCGAGGGTACAGAGGTGTCCGCATTGGAGCATGTATTAGGTGATAGAAAAACCATTGATGCCGAAAAAGGTGTTTTCTTAGGGATCACTCATCGTATGCATCCTACATTATGTGAGTTTGTTTCTGACATGTTCTATGAGTCAAGACTTAATCCCGATTTATCTAATTCAAAACAAAAAATAAGTGGAAACACTAGTTTTAGAGGAGCAGGATTATTCTATCAACCTGTGAATCATGAAGGGAACATGAATTACTCCTTTGAGGAAGTGGATATTGTTGAAAAAATATTCAAAGAGTTAACTAAGGGCGATGTTTTTTTCACTGACAAAAAAGGTAGAAAGTTTCCATTGCAAAAAGAAGATGTAATGATCATTTCACCTTACAACGCACAAGTGTATGAGATTCAATCACGATTAGACCTGCAACAAGGAGTTGGAACGGTAGATAAGTTTCAGGGCCGACAAGCTCCTGTTGTTATTTATTCAATGGCCACGTCCACAGCAGAAGATGCTCCACGTGGAATGGATTTTTTATATAGCCCTAATCGATTTAACGTGGCAGTTTCCAGAGCTCAAGCAGTTTTTATCATGGTAGCCGCACCAGCTGTATTTGAACCAGAATGTAAATCCCCCGAGCAAATTAAGATGGCGAATCCGTTTTGTTATTTTTTAGAGAAATTATAAATTACATTAAATCTTAAATCTACCTAAATGCTTTTTAAACCAACAAGTGAGAAGATGCTGGAGCATCTATTTTCATCAGATCAAGTTAAAGCTCATTTAAAGATAGAGTACGTGGGGGATGTTTTAAATAATAAAAATGGAGTTGAAACTAGCCCAGATGCAATAATTCTGGACAAGCGTAATTCAAAAAAAGCTCGATTGTTGCGCTGTGAGTTTAAAGGGTATGTTGGTAAACATGCTGTAGCAAAAGATTTTGAAAGAAATGGGAAATTTGATATAGCAATTGTATGGTCTTTACCTGCAGGTGATCGAAGTAAGATTCAGAAACAATTAAAGACTAAGAATGGTTGTAATGAAATTCTTGTTTTAACTGATCACAAGTTCTTCCAAGACTTACCTGAGTATAAGTATCAGGATACAATTAAAAAAGGCTTTGGTGATGAAAGTATTGAATGGGCTGAAGAGTTTTTAACTACCGGTAAAAGAGATTTTTCGAGTTTATTTATAGCTTATATTTTTGTCTGTGGCAGTAATTATCAAATAAATCTTGATAGGCTATATAATTACCTCGAGACTATAGTACACAAACCTGAATATAAAGGGATTAAGACTTTACTTGAATCAGGCAAAGGTAAAGCCAATTTGGTAAATCAATTTACTCAACAGCGAGCTTCATTTCCGCTATTTATACTTAAAAAGCCTGCAAAAAATTTTATCTGGAATTCTGCTTACAATCCTGAAAAAATGAAACTTATAATTAAAAAAATTGAAAGAGAACATGGTGGTAAAAGATTGCCAAGTGATTCTGAAATGAAGGCAATCGTTAATGAAGTGAGGAGTTTGTAAAATATATTTATTAATCTACTTTATCTAATCAATCTTTACTAATTCATTGGCTATATAGTTCCCTGCATTCTCATATTTTCTAAAATTCTTGACTTGCTGAAATCTTTTTTACACTACTCTTTTTCTTTATAGGCTGTAAGCATTTCAATTTCTCTTTTATCTAAAATGGCATCTAGGTACTTGCGCTCCTCGTCTTTTCTTTGATTTATATCCTTAATTCTTCGACAAGCTGCCCATGCGTAAGCAAGATTCAAGACTTTACTTCTAGATAATCCAATTTTGTTGCCTTTGATAACTGTATACGCTAATATTGAGTTGTGATTTCTGTTAGTCTTTACAGAGTCAATGATTTCCTCTATCAGGGGGTGCTCCTTTGTGTTAATGCAGTTATTTAATTGTCCAAATATGGTGTTAGTGATAAATAGAGCAAAGACCAGGCCTAAAAGTTTCTTTGAGTTATTGTTGTTCATAGAAGGATAGTTTATAACAAAACGTGTAAGATTCTAAACTTGCTTTTTGGATTATTCAGCAAACCATACGTTTACAAGCCCATGGTGAATTCTAACTCCCATCTTTGTAAAACGCGTACTCCAGCCTTTTTCAAGTATACAGTCTCTGTGGCCTTTGGAGTTAACCCAGCCTTTCAAAACCTCCTCTGGATCTATAGGTGTTGTTTTAGGGTCATACATAAACGATATCTCATATCCTTTAACATTCATACCAACAAGTTCTTTTGGCTTATCCCACATTATCGCCCAATCGGCTTCTTTATCACCTGCTGGTATACAGCCACCTCTCCAACGCTTGGACTTAGACCAGCTGTGTAGGGAACAGGCTTTGTCATCAAAGCTATAATTCTCAAATTGGTCAACAGCATGTGTGTAGGCTACAAGAGATAGGGAATCTGAGTTTTTTAAAGCTGTTTTGCCGTTTTTAACCCTGTAACTATTTATCATTTCAAATAGATCTAGGTTTTTAGAATCAGCAGATCCTATGAATCCCAGAAAAGACCAAAAAATAAAGACAAGCAAATTCATAAGTTATTATTTAAAGTGATAGAATAAAAAAGCCAAGGGTCTGTTTTAGTTCCGCTAAAGGATCTTACGAGTGTACCACCATTAGGTCTTGCTACACTTACAATTGCTCTTAGTCTCTTTTCTTTTTCAATAATACCAGCACTCGATAACTCTTTAGCGATATCAATGGTAAACGCTATGGGAGTTGTAATTCTTAGGATGCTGATTGTTAATGTTTCTTTATAGTTTGGAAAAACTGTAATAAGCTTGGACTCCTCAATCTTTGGGAGGTGCTTTTGTATAGCAGGGTTTTTAATAAACTCCTTGACACTTTCAAGTTTTTCCTCTAAAACAGGGACTCTTATGTCAATTAAGAACACAGCAGGGTAAAACAAAACTCTATCCTTTGTTTTACTAATCATCTCGGCATAGATATTGCCTTGGGATACTAGCTTATCTATCCAGGCTCTATGTAAAGGGCTAGATAGCTGGTCAAGGTTTAAATAATGCTGAAATATGGCTCCTTCAAGTTTTTTACCAAAAGACCTTCCTATTGCCTTGTCTTGATAGTACTCCTCAACAGATGCTCCCGTCTCTGTTTGTTCTACAGTCATAATAGGTTGTCCGTTGAATTCATAGTCGGCGATTTCTTTATTGCCAATACTTTTACGACTTTCTGGATTCAGTATTCCGTATCCTAGATATTGCGGAAACTTTAAAATGCTCTCATTCATAGTGTTGTTTTTTAAGATGAATAGGTATAATCCCAAGTCTCTCCAACAGCAGTTATAGGTTCTGTTAGGCTCAGGATAATTTTGTCTTCTATAAGAATTGGGGATTTGCCAAAGCGCTTTGTAAAAGCTATATGAAGTGCATAGTAAGACACGGCTTGAGCATGTGATCCAACAATACCAACTTTCCAAGCACTGTTATAGGTGTCAATTAGTGCTGTGTTATTCATTTTACTATAATTCACAAGCATTTCTTGTGCAAAAGCTCTATCCCCAGGTCTTTCTAACAGCATGTACTGAAGTTTATTTGGCATGGCGTGGTGTTTTAATGGTAATGATTGTATCATCCAAAGAGATTTTGTTTTTTTCTGCAAAACCTGGATTTGCAAGAATTACAAAGCTGAGTCCTGTAAACCCTTGTATGTGATTGCCAGCTACTTGTTGGGGTTTTAACCAAAATACTCCTACTACATTGTTTGTATCAGCTTCTACGAGTATCTGCTCAATTGGAGTTATGTAGTTCTGAAGTGTAAAACTCTGAATAGTAGGATTATCAAATAGGAGCACAAGTGGCTTTTGGAGGTCTTTTGCAGAGCGATAACACGCTGATTGAAATATCTCTATTTCAGAGGTTGCCAGCTCAGCCTCAATTTTAGTAACTCTAGTCTTGCGCTTGATTGTAATCTCTGCATTTCTTGTAAATGGAATTGGTAGATGTGTGGCTAGTTGATTTTTCATGTTATTTTATTTAATGGTGATTAATCTTGATTTATCAATTGATTGCGTTAACTCCCTCTCCTTGTCAAAAAGCGGGAGAACTTCTTTAAAATAAGTCTCTTTGAAGCGCCTCTCCATATATACCCTTATCCTATTGTAAGTGGCATAATGACTCCATTCACACTTTACTGGATGGCATGAGTAAGTTCTTGTAGCCCAAACACTCCACTTGGAATCGTCAACACAAATAAGAAGTGAACCTGGTTGCATACAGATTGATTTGAAATAATCTGCACCAGGAAGAGGGGGTTAGGGGGAAATATTTGTTTTTGACCCGTTGGCCCACATCTTATTACCACCGTGGAGTTAAATCTCTCGGTTGGTACCCAGCAAAAGGTTCCTGATGCATTAAATACTGTTACCGCACAGGCGGCAACTATCTAAAGAACTATGCATTCCAAAGTTTTACGACGAATTGATTAAGTGGGATTCCCGCTTTTTTGACTTGATTCGTCCGCATTTTCTGTCCACCGTGGCATCGGCCGCTCGGTTGGCATCCTAAAGCACTAAAGCTTTAGAAACTCGGAATGCAATACAATATTACTGAAATAATTTTAAAAATTTCATACTCAAAATCAATTACTCTGATTTTTGCTCTTCTTTTGAAATATTAGTATTAGAATATTTTCTTCAGCATACTTTTTTAATTTTCCATTTAGTTTTTTTCTATCATATAGCCAAAGTAAATAACCATGTGGAACATCCTTTAGGTGCTTTCCCTTATGTTTTCCAAATGGCATTATTATTTCTTGATCTTCATTCATGAGTTATATGATTGAATAAATCAGATAAAAAAATAAAATACCTTAAATTCATTATAAAAAAACTTTAATGAATAAGTATGTAGACTTTGTAACAGATAAACATTTGATTGATTGTATATCAAACTTACATAATTCTTATCTGAACGCGAAAGGGGGTATTACTAAGTCAACATTTTATGCCAATAAAATTGATACAATCAAGTTATTATTTGATTCGAGGTTTAATAATCTTCCTGAGGAAGCAATTGTTGATGTTGAAATATTAAGACAAGTTGATAAGTCAATCAATAATGCTATTGGCACATTTCATGAGGAAATATTAGGTGGGATTTCAGGGTATTCAAAAGGTAATTTATCAGGATATGACATAAAATCTAACCAAAATGATTTGTTTGCTGATATAAAAAATAAACACAATACAATGAATAGTAGCTCTGCAGAGAGCTTATTTCAAAAACTGGAAAAGTTTGCTAACCAATATCCTAAATCAAGGTGTTTTTGGGTACAGATCTTAGCAAAGGATACTTTTTTTGAAAAATGGTCAGGTGTTATAAATGGAAAATATTATGATCATGAAAGAGTGTTTAAAATTTCTGGGGATCAATTCTATTATATGTTAACTGGGGATAAAAATGCTTTTTATAATTTATATAAAGTACTTCCTGTTGCAATTTCTGATTATATGAAAACAAAGCCCTCATTTGTAAATGATTCTAACACTGTCGCGGAAGACTTAGTTTTTCATTCAAAAAAAGCAGGCAGGTCTTTACTTGATCAAATTACGTTTGAAAATTTTCCTTATTATCTAGGTTTTGAACAGCTGTAATATTGATTTAAAAAGTCAACCACGGAGTATCCAATTTCCCTGCCTAGATTTACTGGAACTGCGTTTCCAATTTGTTTATATTGTTGTGACATAGATCCACAAAACTCCCACTCATCAGGAAAAGTTTGAATACGGGCATACTCTCTCACAGTAAAAGGTCTGGTTTCTTCTGGGTGGCATCGTTCAGTTTGTTTCTGAGCAGGACTACATGTTAATGTTAGACACGGCTCATCCCACCCAATCCTTCTAGCAATCCCAGTTTTCCCCCCACCTAAGTAAAAGCTTTGCCCCATAAATTCCTTTTGAATTTTGACTGGTAAGTCTCTCCAGTATCCTTTTTGAGGTACTAATTCTAATACAGCTTTCTTATTTTCTGGATAACTTGCGCCAATTGATTTTGGAACGTTTGAATTAAAAAGGGCTCCCTTTTTTAAGGCATCTGATAGGGTGTATATTTTTTTAAATGGTTTTGGGTAATCAAATTTTATATTTATATCTTTTCTAACACCAACAAGAATTAAACGTTCTCTTTTTTGAGGCACCTTGTATTCAATTGCTTTCAATATTTGTACTGGCATTATATTGTAGCCAATTTCATCTAAAATCGAAATCATTCCTTTTAAAGTTCTACCACAATCATGAGTTAAAAGACCTCTTACATTTTCTCCAATGCATATTTTGGGGTTTACTTCCTGTACAACTCTTGCAAATTCATAAAAAAGTGTCCCCCGTGCATCAAGTAAGCCTAGCTTTTTCCCAGCATAACTGAATGCTTGGCATGGAAATCCTCCAGTGATAACGTCAACTTTATTTTTGAACGATTTGAAATTATAATTTTTAATGTCTCCTTCTAAAACTTTCCATTCTGGTCTATTCTTTCTCAATGTTTGGCATGCCCATTTATCAATTTCATTGAGCCCAACACACTTTAAACCAGCCATTTCTAGGCCAATTGCTAAACCGCCTGCTCCTGCAAATAACTCCAATACTTGGAATTCTTTTGTTGGCTTAACATAATTGGAAACCTTTTCATTTTTTTCTGTCTCTACTAAATGTTCAAATAGTTGCAATTGATCTTTCATATATATTCTGTAGTTACTAATCGGTTCTCTTGTAGCCTGTAATTTACCTTGCCTATCCCATCTTCTAAGCGTCTCCTTACTTTTCCCCAAAAGCTTTGCCGCTTCACAAAGGGTATAAAATTTTTTAATAACCATTGTTTAAGGTTGTGTAATGTGGTTACAAATATAGCTATTTTTTTAGTAAGAAGATTTGTTAAGTTGAAAGTTATATATCTAATAAAAAGCTCCACCTACTCAATGATCAATACATCCCCATCACCCCCTCCATATCTTTTTTCACCTTGTTATTTACAATCTTAGCATAGATCATGAGGTTCTTCATCCCGCTATGGCCAATCATCTTGCCCACAGTTTCTAGGGGTACTCCATTAGATAATGTAACCGTGGTGGCAAAAGTGTGGCGGGCTAGATGCATGAACAGATTCTTTTCAAGGCCTGCAAGGCGGGCTATTTCTTTCAAAGCCAAGTTTAGCTTTTGATTACTCGGTACTCGCCAATTAAAATCACGGCAATCACAGGTGGGGGAGTACTTCAATAAAATACGTTCTGCAACAGGAAGCAAAGGGATATAGCTTAGGATGCCCGTTTTGTTACGGTACTTTTCAATATGCTTACTGCCATCGGGATCTATAATAATGTGATGCGATTTCAGGGAGGCAATATCACTGTATGCGAGACCGGTGAAGCAGGCAAAAAGAAATAAATCTTTATTTCTCTCCATGGCTTCAGTTAACCCTGCTAATTGTTGCAGTGTTTTAATCTCCTCGGTGGTTAGGTAATCTCTTTTGACGGGCTGTTGCGTTAGGGACATGCTGACAAATGGATTGTAGCGAATAATCCCCTTTTTCACAGGTTCATTTAAAATTGTTTTGAGACAATTCATGAGCGCTACTGCTGAGTTGTTAGCATTTCTTTTCTCTCGGCGTAAAAACTTAAAGAAGCCTTCTAAAAATTGTTGATCCACGCGGGTAACAGGGATATTTTGAAGGGACATCTTTTGATTGAGGTATTCTTCCAAATACCTTTCTGCGCGTTTGTATTTGTAATAAGTGGTAATGGCTAAATCCACATCCACGCGGCTTTTGTATTCATTGAGTTGCTTGCTCACGTATTCCATGAGTGTCTCTGGGGCTTCTCCATTCCCCTTCAATCTGGCAATAAGTTCATTGAGCGAAAAATCACCATAAAGGGTTTTAAGTTTTTCAAAAACGGTTTTACAGCGATGGGAGATTTCGTGTAGCTGTTGATTAATGGCTACGGCTTTGCGTGCTTTTGGTATCACGCAGCCGGCTCCGGAGAGCCAGTTTTCGGGTAATACTTTAAGCCCTGTATTGACATCTTTTTTTGAATCTCGGTATTTTAAACGAAGTACAATGGGGTGTTCACCATTAGGAAAACGGTAGGAGGTACGCAGTAAAAAACTGATGTTTAGCTCAAAAAGACGGCCGTGTGGCTGTTTGGTTGTCATATGCTGTGTTATTGGTTACAAAGGTTTTTAGCGTAACCATTTTGGCGAAGTGCTAAATAAAGCACACCGATGCACAGCGTTTTTTTTCGGATTTTCGGGGGTTTTTTTCGCAAAAAAATGTCGCCAAATTGTCGCCAACAAGGTGCATTTTTATGCATTTATATGCTTTTTTCAACATATAAAAAAGCCTGAAAATCAACGTAATTCATTGATATTCAGGCTTTTAAGTGGTGTGGGGCGGGATCGAACCGCCGACAC
>Ga0315902_10005714_pt1 | contig 17449 bp, 17 predicted proteins | sample LakEriMetagenome_9_FD_203523 | JGI IMG/M metagenome (GOLD analysis project Ga0315902, IMG submission 203523) | Freshwater fungal communities from buoy surface, Lake Erie, Ohio, United States - Buoy 12 MA117 | ecosystem: Environmental > Aquatic > Freshwater > Lake > Lake biofilm | place: USA...
AATGAAAGCCTATAAAAAAGGAAAATCGGTGGATGTAGCATCTAGAACATGGTGGGTTGTGGAATAAAGAAATGAAAAATATAAAATCCATTAAATAGATTTTATATTTTTAGTCCTGTTTTATATTTTTTTATAAAATTTTACATAATTAGTTTAGGAAGACCAGCGAGTAGGATGTAAATAAAGAATAGATTAATAAGTGTAGATCCAATACCACCACTGGATTTAACAGTGTCAATTTCAGTGCCATCATAAATATCTTCATCATCACTAACACTGCGTCTATATGCTACTTCCGTTTTGGCATCAATAGTAGCACTATCAGCATCAGCTGAAAATAGTTTAATTAACATTTGTTCTGAATACACTCTAAATTTAGGAAGTGTATCTTTGAGATTATAAATACGTTCATTTAGCTTGTCAAATTCTGCTACAGACATATCAATGTTCCAGCTATAGAGGAATGCTCTATGGTCGGTTTGTGTGGGACATGTGTCTACCACTCCAAGATAATCCAGAAGTTCAGTGTGTGGTACGGGTTGGTCTACCATTTCACGCAGTTCACTAAACTTATTACCTAGTAGAGCACCGTTGTTGCCAATGGTACCTGAAATAAGTTCCAGATGGGTATTAAATGATTTCTTAACATTTGATAGGACATAATAATGCGTTTTATATTCCTCTACATAAATACATACTAATAGACCTACCTCAGTACCAGATACAAAGGTTGTTTCAGATGTATTATTTGTATAAGTTATATCTGCTGTAAAATTGAGAAGTTTAAGTGGGTCAGCATTTGAGCTGGCACACCATTTTGCACTAGTAATATGTACCTTAGATACCTCCATTTTCTCAAGCTTATTAAACCAGTTAGTAAATTTAGGTGCTACTAAAAAAACAGATGTATCACTTACACTATCCGCAAAACTAATTACTACGTTTTCAAGTGGAAACATATTATTATACTTTTATATTATATAAAGTGTAGAGACTTAGTTTTAAGTAATGATAAAACTAAGCTGGCAGTATATTATTTTAGTTCTCATTATATATTTATTAGTTGTGATGATAACAATGTAACTTATAGAAAAACAAACACTTAAAATGTAAATTACCCATTAGATTATGAAAAGAAAACCAGAATTAATAAAAATATTAGAACATTTTCCTCTAGAGAATTGGTCAGTTGTAGATCTAGCATACAATCCTAATTTGACATGGAAATTTGTAAAAAACAACTTACATTTTAATTGGCCATATGATATTTTATCTAAAAATCCTATTATTACTATCAATATTATCGAAAATAATTCAAATATAGAATGGAGTTTCTATAATTTTAGTGAAAATCCAAACATTAATATTAAGTATGTTAAGGCGAACATTAATAAAAAATGGAATTGGTCAGCACTATCTAAAAATATTGATTTTGGTGACATATTATCTAACATGAGTTTACCATGGGATTGGTTTTGTATATCACAAAATGAAACAGTGACTGAAGATGTATTTTTTAAATATATTACACTTCCATGGGATGTAGAAGGTATATGTTCAAATCCAAATATGACTATTAAAATATTTAAATATATCAATAATATCAATAAACTAACACTTAGACAGCTTGATGAAATATATAAAAATATTATGTTAGACGATACAATATTGAACGAATTATTAGTGTTAAATGCGCACCAGAATTTTGATAGTTTAAGTTATAATAGGTGGTTAAGATGTGATATGATAGAAAAGTATCATGAAAGTCCTTGGAATTGGAAATTATTATCTATGCATCCAAATATAGATTTGAATTTTATTTATAATCATCTAGATTATCCATGGATGGTGAGTTATGTAGCCAGAAATCCAAACACACCAATATATAGTAGACCCCACAAACAGTTAACATCACAATGGAATAGCGATGGTCTTTCAGCAAACCCAAATTTAACATGTGACTATATGATTAAACATATAGATATTAATTGGAATTTTCACCTAATTTCTGAAAATTTATTTACTCCTATCCAGCGAGTTTTTTATTATGCGAACCTAACTGGATAAAATACAACAACAATAATAAAATATCAATTTACCAACTAAGTAATGATAAAACTAACAGGATTATCATATAATGTTGGTAGCGTTACCTGACTATCACCTAATACCACACTATCCATGTTCTGGCGAAGACATTTCAGCATACCTTTCCTAGTTAGAGAAAAGGGTCGCGTAATGTTGGCTATTTGTGCGTCGGATATTTTAACACTTCTTTCCCTATTGTGTAGGAAAATACCATCGCTCCACTCAGTAACTACTATTTTATTATATCCAGTATTATTAGTATTTACTAAAAATGTGTTTGATGAATAGTAGGTGAATTTAAAATCTATAAAATCTGTTTTTACATATTCATTCGAAATTTTCATAGATAGAACGAAATCCGTATCCATAATTTTGGTAACCACTATCCCATCTTTTCGGATCAAAACATCCACGCAAAAATCCACCAAATTATTATCTACATTGTCACACATAAAAACACTATTATCTACATTAATAAACATCGTTAGTTTACCATCATCTATATTTAATAGTCCACTTATATCATTTACATTAAATTCCAGTTTTACCATATATTTACTTTATTTATTCACATTATTTATTTTTTATTCAAATTTTTCACTAACAGTCTGTTTTTTTGTAGATTAAAGTGTCAGACGCCATAAAACTTAGAGTTTCTAATGTAGTGTTATTACTATAACATCACGTATATTAGTGTATTAGTTCATAACAACAGACTTTTACTGCCATAGTTTTTATTAAATATTTTGTGTATAAAAAATTGACACAAAATATTTAATAATATTAAAAACAAAAATTGCCAAATGTTTGTTGATTGGAAACGAGAAATAATAGAACCATTAAGAAAAATCTTGGGTAGAGACTACATTTTTAGACTGCCATCCTATGCTGTGAAAACTCCACCAGATGATGGCTTACCTATGATGCTACTATCTATGGATGAACTATGCGATGAGATGGAAATAGATGAAATAGATGAACCACTTGTTGGTAAGAAACGTGGTAGACATGCTGACCATATTTCTATAAGTCAAGAATATTATGCACGGGAACAGTATAATAAAGATATATCAAGAGGTAATGCCCGTGTAACTAAATACATAGGTATGATAAAATCAGCCTATATTCATTATGTATCATTTCATGGTATATATCCAATAAATAACCAACCAAACAAACCTAGATATTGTTTTACTTGTAATGAGAGTTTTACCAGTAGAAATAAACTGTTTAGACACCTACACCAAACAGGACATCATTATGAGTTGGATATTAATAAGTTATCCATATAAAAAATATCATTGAATAATTACATAGATATAAGTATGTTAGTAGATGCTATATTTTTAGATGATGTATGGTCATATAAATGTAGATTTGATAACCAATTTATGCGTCCAGAAAATGTACTATATTATATACCAGATCCTCTATTTTATTTGTATACCTACACACAAATGCCAGAAATTCCAGATAAATTCCTGGGGAATGGAATTTATCCATCCAATGTCCAGGAAAATGCTACGTCGCCTGATTTTGACCATTCCCATTTTGTAGAAAATTTTAATAAAATGAAATTATAAATCTATTTTTAAAAACTTTTATTTCTATAAAATAAAAGTTTTTAAAAATATGTTAGAAAACCACAAAAACCTAAGATCTAAGAGAAATGACTAGTTTCTGTAAACCTATTATAGGTACACTAATAGGCCACGTAACACCCACTAAAATACCACTAACACACTCATCTACAAAAGTATACCATTTTAGAAATGGATGATACTTATCAGACACTTGAGACGCCGCTGATACACCACGCATAGTCCCTACAATCATAGACAAACCTAGCCCACATATATAAATATTAGTCCATGATTCCAATGTATCCATAATTTATATTCTATATCTCTAATATTATCTTAGTTTTTAATATTATATCAAATTTCTTATTAGGACGACGATATATAATCATTTAAAATAGATAGGAATAATGTGTCAATGCCAGATTTATTTACACTACTTGTCTGAACAATGTGCATGTCGTTATCTACACACAAATGTAATATATCTTGGGCATACTTAGCATATTCAGAGATATCTGTTATGTCACTCTTAGTCTGAACTAATATTAACCTAGCACCAGCATTACAATGGGTGCGTATGTTGGCTATATTATTAACTATTTCATTGTATGTTGGCTCTATGTTAGACATATCCAAAATAAATAGTATGTAGCGGCTAATGTAAAAATAAGATGGTGAAGTTATACATTTTGGCGTACTAAGATGTAGACATAGTTGTACTGTAAAACCAGAATGTAAATGGTTTGACACATATAAATTATCAGTATATGTTAGTTTCACCATATTTCTACAAAAACAACGCAACAATGATAGTTTACCAGAGTGCTCTTTTCCTAAAATAGTTATTCTTATAACGCCTACATGGCTCATATTACACGTATATTTATTTGTATTTTAATTTTTTGGTGGTTGTTAGGTTATTAAAAATCTATTCCTTTTTAAAAAGGAATAGATTTTTAGTGTTTTTTTATTTTTTAATACGCTCCGGGCAGGACTCGAACCTACGACCTAACGGTTAACAGCCGTTCGCTCTAACCAACTGAGCTACCAGAGCCTTTTATGAATAATTTCTTATTCATAACCTTATATAGTGGCTTATCTTTATATCCTTTTTTTTCTAATTTATAAAAAAATAATTTAAATTAATTTAATTAATTAGATTAATTTAAATTTGACTATTATTGAACTAAATATAATGTTGTTAGTAGTCAATAATGCTAGACCATATTACGTTTCTAATTTTTAGCCAGAACATTCTCGTAAATTTCCGCTGGTTAAAAACTATTTAAAATTATGGCAATTTATATAATTTATAATATGGAGCACGAACAACATACTTTTGACGCCGACATCAACCAACTTCTTAGTCTCATCATTAACTCTATCTATTCAGAAAAGGAGATTTTCCTTAGAGAGTTAATTTCTAATGCTAGTGATGCCATTGAAAAACATAGATATGCCAGCCTTAGTGGTGACGGTACTTTTGTAGATCCCAAAACATGCCACATCCGTATTAAATCTGATAAAGATGCTAATCTTCTCACCATCACTGATAGTGGTATTGGTATGACCCGAGATGAACTTGTTAAGAATCTTGGAACCATTGCCCATTCTGGAACTAAAAATTTCCTTTCTGGACTAAAAGACCGTTCATCGGATGTTTCCCAGATTGGTCAATTTGGTGTTGGTTTCTATAGTAGTTTTCTTGTTGCCAAACATGTAAAAGTAACTAGTAGCAAGAATGGAGAAACGTGGAGCTGGGAATCTGATGGCACTAACAACTTTAATGTATATGAAGTGCCACATGGAGAGGAGTGTGATATTGAGGAGGGACATGGTACTAAGATTAGTCTTCTTCTTAAAGATGATTGTTCCGAGTATCTAGATCAGGCTAAACTCAAGAACTTGGTTGATAAGCATAACAAGTTTGTAAGTTTCCCAATCTATCTATGGGAGTCTCGTGAAGTAGAACGTGAAGTTCCTGTGGAGGAGGAAACCACTACTGAAACCACTACCAACAGTTCTACTTCAGAAACTGATACAACTAGTTCTGCTAAAGGAGAGCAGCCCGATCGGCAGGAGAATACTACTGCGTCAAATGATGACACTTCCAGTTCTTCCAGCTCATCAGATGGTTCAGTCTTAGCGGAGGAAGGTGAAACAGCTCCATCACAAACAGGTGGTGAAGCCAATGGTAGCGCTGAAGAAACACCAGACGACGATAAACCAGAGGAGGAGAAAAAAGATGATTTTACCATTGAAGACGCCGACGATGAGGATAAAGAAGATGCTGCAGATGAAGACAAAACCGAAACTACAGAACCCAAACCTACCACCAAAAAAGTAAAAGAAACTGTTTGGGAGTGGACCCATCTTAACAACAAGCCTCCTCTCTGGATGAATGATGCCAAAGATGTTACCACTGAACAATACAATGAGTTTTATAAGACTATTTCCGGTGAATATAGTGAGCCTATCGCACACAAACATTTTAAGGCTGAGGGCCAACTGGAGTATCGTTCTATCATGTATCTTCCCGAACGCCCTCCCTTTAACTTTTCTGCCAATGAAACTAAGAAAAATGTCCTTAAACTCTATGTAAAACGTGTGTTTATTATGGATAACTGTGAGGAACTTCTACCAGAGTATCTCCGTTTTGTGAAGGGTGTGGTTGATAGTGAAGACCTTCCACTCAATGTTAGTAGAGAACTCCTCCAAAATAATAGCACTCTTAAGGTTATTAAAAAGAACCTTACCAAGAAGACCATTGAAATGATGGCTGATCTTATGTCAGCTGATACTGAAAAATATGATAAATTCTATAAATCATTTAGTAAGTTTATTAAACTTGGTATTCATGAAGATTCCGCCAATCGTGATAGACTTGCTAAACTCCTCAAATTCCAACATAGCAAGGATGATAAGTGGGTAACTCTCCAGGAGTATGTAGATGCTATGCCAGAGGGTCAGAAGGGTATTTACTATCTTAGTGGAGATAAACGCGAGGCTCTTCTGGATAGTCCTTTCCTCGAGGGTCTCACCAAACGTGGTTATGATGTTCTCTTCCTTACTGAACCCATTGATGAATACATGGTCCAACAACTCAACAAGTTTGCAGAGAAGGATCTTGTCAATGTTACCAAAGATGGTGTAGAACTGGATGATGATCTTAAAGCTGAAGACTATAAAGAACTTGTGGATTTCTTTAAGACTACTCTTGGTAATAAGGTGGAGAGTGTTAAGGTGTCTAGCCGTCTCCAAAATACTCCTTGTGTGTTGGTGTCTAGCAAATATGGTTGGTCTGCTAACATGGAACGCATTATCAAAGCACAGGCTCTCCGTGATACAGACATGGATATGTTTATGGCTGGGAAGAAGGTTATGGAACTTAACCCATCCCACCCTCTAGTGCAAGCCTCTTTCCTCCAAAAGAGTGTAGAAAAGGTAAATCTTCTATATCAGACTTCTCTTCTTAACAGTGGTTACCAACTTGAAAATCCTAAGGAGTTTGTAAATAAACTCTATGATCTCCTCTTAGAAAAGGATGACAAAGCGGAGGAGACAACACTTGCTGCGGAAACTACATCGTCTGATGTGGAAGAAGAAGCACCTAAATCAACTGATATGGAACAGGTTGATTAAAAAAATGCTATTATGATGGTTGTGTGGGTTTATTATGTCTATTTATGTCATGTAAATATTTATAGGTATATTATATCTTTTTTAGAAAAAAGATAGCAAAAACATTTTAAAAAAAAAGATAGCAAATTTTTTAGAAAAAATGGCAAACTTTTAAAAAGTGGCCAAGATTAAAAATATTAAAATAAAAAACGAAACCAAAATAAAAAATATAAAAATTATTATAAAACAAAAAATAGAATAGAATAGAATAGAAAGGATAAAATACTGATAAAATCAAAAAATTGAAACTCCCATGATTAATATATTTTTTAGTAGATGAAATTACCACCTATTAAAAAGTATAATGAGCGTGATTTAGTTATTATAAGTCAAAATACTATAGGTACATTTTCAAAGGTATATAGGTGTAAATATGGTAATGATAGTGTAGTTTGTGTAAAGAAGATAACGGATACAAATAAGGCACGTATTTTAAATGAGATATGGAATTTGTGGAAGTGTAGAGAGTGTCCAAATGTGGTTCAAATATTGGGTTATATAAAACCCAATGTAATAGTGTTAGAAAATGCTGGGGAAAACCTATTTGAATATTTGAGCAATGAAAATATAGGGTTGAATGATAGGAGGAAAATAGCAGAACAGTGTGTGGAGGCTGTTAAACAAGTTAATTCTTGTGGTGTGCTACATTTGGATGTGAAACTAGATAATTTTGTTATTAAAAATGGTGTAGTAAAAATTATTGATTTTGGGTTAAGCCAATCGGTTAACTATATTAAACCAGTTAGAAGTGGGACACTTGGTTATATGTCACCTGATATGTTAAAAGTACCTCCTGTTATTACTAGTAAATGTGATTTGTGGAGTGTAGGTGTGGTTTTGTATGAGTTGTTTGCGTTACATTCTCCATTTGATAATGGTAGTTCTACGCGTGATGAAATAGTTGGACGTATTGTAAATATGGATATAGATATTAATCAAATGGAGTGTGTGGAATATAGAGAAGTGGTTAGGGAATTAATGGGAGTGGTTAACTAAGTAGTGGTTTTTTTGTTTCGTGTGCGTATTTTATTTTAGCTGAATTTCTAAGGTTATTCATATAGTGATAATTGATAATGGAAAAATATATCTATTTTCATAGGGATATAGATTTGTATAATACGGAACAGTTTGGTGCTTTTCTGTATGAATTTATGGAAAATATACAGATATCCAAATTATTGGGACGTATTCTTGTGTTACCAAATGCTTTTATAGCACCTAGGAATAATAAAAAAATTGTAGATACTCAAAAAATATCACTTAAATCTGCTTCACTCATTCCGTTAGAATATTTAATAGATATTAAATTGTTAGAAAAAGTAGTACCAATAATATCACTACCTGATTTTTATGAGTTAACATACAAAGGTGATAATGTATTAGTACATAATTCTAATAACATTAGAGATAACACAAATTATTCTCTAAAAACATCATTTGATAATATTAATATTGAAAAACAAGTAAAAATGCCATGTAATATGACAACAATACTACAAAATATAAACGTGTTACATACTATATCAAACAAAAATCTAATTTTTTACAATTATGGTAGATTACCTCAGCCAAATTGGCATAATGCTACGAATTTGGATTATAAAATTATCAGGACAGCTTTAAACTTTACACCATATGTTTTAGAAAAAAGTGAGCAATTTATTAGGAAAAATAATATAGTTAGAGATAATACTTTAACCGTTCACTGGCGAGTAGGAGATAGAAGTTTGGAAACGTTGAAAAGTGGTGGAATTCCATTTTCAAAGTATGAAAGTGAAACATTGCAATATTTTGATAAATTTAATGAACTATCTTCACCTGCGAATATAATTAAGAATATTTTGGAAATCAAACTAAAAAATAATACTATAAATACGGTATTTTTGGTCCACAACAACGCTGACAATAAAGCATTGGAGTATGTTAATACTGAGCTTGCCAAATTTAAAGTTAAAATTGTAGAATTTTATAATAAGGAAACAGAACCATTTTGCGAACAATATGAAGGTATGATACAACAAATAATTGGAGCACATTGTAAATATCAATTATATGGACCGACCTGCTATGAAAGAATGAGCGCTTTTGGGAGGTGGATTATTGAGACAAGTATGTATAATGTTGGTTTTGCGCCGGTGGTTAGTTTTATTGGGTGATTTTGTGTTGGTATCTATTCGTTTGATCAGCTGATAATTATCGGAATATTTATCATCCGTAAATAAGGGTACTCCCGTTTGTAGGGGCGTTTTGTCTAAGGCTTCACATATTTATCAGTTAGTTTTTAGGAATTCTAAATTAACACCATAAAATAAAAACTAAATATTATTTTATCATGGTAAAAACAAAATATTAAAACCCAACTGAGAAATTTATAAAGGCCTAACTGGACGTACAAGTGTGGCACAGTGAGCTTTTTTATCCCACTTTGTAGTTTGTTACAAGTGCGTTTTTGTGAGCTACGACGCTTGAAAACGTCCGATTACCTTGTCATGACTGACTGAAATTCGGAAAATCTAAATTTATGATATTGGACGTTTTGTACGGTCGTAGCTCACAAAAATGGACTTGTATTTAAAGTGGTGTAAACACCAAGATTTATAACAATGTTTTATGGTCTGGGACAAAAAGTTCACTGTGTCACACTTGTACTAAATCTAGTCTTTAAGGTTTTTATGCGTGTCTCTATCTACCATCATCCGTCAATAAAGGTAGGACGTCTGCAGACGTCCTACCTTTATTGACGGATGATGGTGTTTACATCACAATTTATAACATTATTTTATGGTATGTGACAAAAAAAGTCTACTGTGCCACACTTGAAATGTTGTTCGCTAATAACATTTTATATTTTAATAGGCGTTTACTAATTACTGTAAAAAAAACATTAGTAATATATAATGACAGAATTGACAGATTGTTCATCCGAATATTTAAGTAAACATATAAAAAACGATGATACTATTCTAGTATTAACACATTTTCAATTTGGAGATTTATATTTTCAACTACCATTGTTTGAGCACCTAAGACGTTTTTTTAAGTTTGTATATGTTCCAGTTAAAACGGACGTATTTAAAAGTTTTGACATAGTTAAAAATACAAACATCATATTTTTACCTGGAAAATATATATATTCTTATAAAGCTACTATTGATGATATAGATGTAACTAAATTTAACTATTATATTTTATTGGGAGATAATAACAAACAACCGATAGATAATATAGATAGTAATGAATATATATTTGGACTATTTTACTATCCTGTAAAATTAAATAGCATGATCTATAATAAAATACCGAATTTTATCGAACAAGGTAAGAGAAAACTTCCCGATTTCTTAAAATGTAAAAAGTATTTTTTTATTTCACTAAAAGGATCAGATGGTTTTAGAAATATTCAGATTCCTATAAATATATCAGATAATATTTTATGTATATGTCCTGATAAAAATTTATACCCAATTGGTCATAAATTTTATAGTGATGCTCAACAATGCGTTGGGCTAACAACGTGTCATTATATACCAATAATCGAAAATTCTAAAATGATAGTAGTGCTAGATTCTGGGTTCTTTATGTTAACATTATTGTGTAATTTATCACACGTATCACTATTAATATGTGTTATGAAATCCATATACTGGAATGAACCAATATTAATATCATATGTCAGTTATACGCGAACTAATAAATATTTATTTATTGAAGATACAAAATTTTCATTTTAATACAGTATAACCTCGTTAATAGCGACAGTAAATAGTAGTTATAGATTTTTGAATTAGCACTGAGTATGGTGTTATAAACTGATATTGTAATATTATTATGGTGTTAATTTAGTGTCGCTATTAGAGAGGTTATACTGTACATACAGTACACCTCTTGCTAATAGATCATTTATCTTAAAAATATTATTTTCTCCGAATAATTATTTCAGTGATAGTGTTATATTTATGATGATCCGTCAATAGAGGTAGGGGCGTTTGCTGCACGACCCCAAACGCCCCTACCTCTATTGACGGATAATGGGCGGTGAATCACCCAAAAAACATAATTATTTATTAGAAAATTTATTTTTTGTACAAAAATAAGTGAATTTACTCAAAATTCACCAGTTTTTATGTGTGTATCTTAGTACCGTATTAATACGCCGACAGATACGCACTTACCCGTATTTACGGATTCTTATACTGTAATACGTTATAATTGTAATAATATATTTATAAATATACTATATATTTGTGTCAAATGAAAGAAAATTGCGTATTATTTATGAATTGTCATAGTTCTGAGTATGCACAATATTTATTAAGTTGTCCAATATTTTACAATAAGTACAACGTCATAGAATTATCAACATATTTACATATATCAACTCCAAAAATAATAGTTGATACGTTAATTACAGCATCATTGATAATAACGCACAATGTTAAACAATATGAACAACTAACTCCCAAAAATATTAGAGAAAATATCAACAAAACTGCTAAAATAATTGTAGTGGAATTTTTTAGGTTTGATGGATTTATTATTCCATCCACAGTTGTTGATCGCGGTATTTTGAATGTGCCTGTAAATATATCGTCTATTTCATATGATGAATATTATAATCTAAACATAGATGACATTGAAATACGCGATCATTTTCAACAATCTCTCAATAAACTTAAAGATATGGACTCTAATTCAGATGTTAAATTCTATGATTATTTTATAAATAATTATAAACATAAAAAGTTATTTTCAGACGGGTATCATCCTTTATCACTTGTTTTCTTGCACTTATCGCAACAAATTTTACAAATTCTAGAAATAGATTGGCAATTGCGTCTATTACCAGATCATCCTCTAGTATCAGGTATAAGACAGTCCATTATATGTAAAAAGGTAAAAGATGTACTAGATCTCAGATTTGATGATACTATTGTTAGCTATTGTAATAATATAAGATTATCACAGCAACAATATTTTGACTTTTTAAAATATTTAGATAAAAATAACTTGTTAGATATGAACGCGTATCATCAAGAAATATATTATAATAATTATGCGAACCTAATCATCCGTCAATAGAGGCAGGGGCGTTTCTGGGTCGTGCAGCAGACACCCCTTACAAGTGTGGCATAGTAGACTTTTTTGTCCCACTTTTTAGTTTGTTATTTAAAGTGGTGTAAACACCAAAATTTATAACAATGTTTTATGGTCTGGGACAAAAAAGTCTACTATGCCACACTTGTAAAACGCGCACAGGATGGGTGGTTTATTAGTATTAACTTCGCTTTTGTGTACAAAACTCACATACAAGTCCATTTTTGTAAGTTAAAACGTCAGATACACGTCCGTTTTTGTGAACTACGACGTTTTTTTACCGTCGTAGTTCACAAAAACGGACTTGTATAAATCGGTAAACCACCCATCCTGTGCTCGTTTTAAGGGGTGTCTGCTGCACGACCCAGAAACGCCTCTACCTCTATTGACGGATGATTACAGTGAACTTTTTCTATAACGACATGTTAATATCTAAGATATCTCAGATATTATTACTATAATTCAGTAACAGTCTATAGATTTCCTTTTAAAATGGTGTGTCGTTATAAAAAATGTTTGCTGTATGCTCACTGGTTTGAAACGCAAACAAACATTATTAAAAGTATAATTAAGTGTCGAACCATTAGCTAAAATATAGTAAATATTTATGTTATTTGTTATCATAAGAACATAAATACAGTATAACCTCGTTAATAGCGACAGTAAATAGTAGTTATAGATTTTTAAATTAGCACTTAGTATGGTGTTATAAATTGATATTATAATATTATTATGGTGTTAATTTAGTGTCGCTATTAACGAGGTTATACTGTATTTACTATATTTATGTTCTTATGATAACAAATAACATAAATGTAATTAGACTAAATAATATTTCACAACGTAAAGAAATCTGCTATATAGCCGATATTGATCACCTGAACACAATGCTAATTCAAAATATTAAATAAAAGTTCTGTTTTATCAATGAACATATTTATGTCTAATAAAATATTATTGTATTGGTCTCTATCATTCAAAACAATGCTGTGAAAATTATTTATGTCGCATTGTGATGCTAAATGAGAGAAACATAAATTATAAAAATTTTTAGGCATTAGTTCTATAACAATTACATCCTTTGGCGCAAAAATCATATTTGTTAATCCAGCACCATGTACCCCAATTATTATTTTTGCGCGTGTGATGTAATTGATGTAATTGTTGAATGGCATGTCGTCATTTAATAATATCCATTTTACACTTTGATATTTAGTTTCAAGTGTTGATTTCAAATCTGATATATTTAATAATAATCTGTTATGTGATCTGTTAATGATTATACCATAGAATATGTTGTCACTAATTATAGGTTTGTTGAAATGTGAAAGCACTATGTCAATATTTTCCCTCAATGGATATTTTATATATGAATTCATATGAATCATTTTTTTAGTTTTATAAATATTTTGTTCATGTCGCAAAATAATTGGGTTTTTGATATTAAAATAAGATACTATGTCATTAGTATCCTTAACACCACATGTTAATATTGGGATTGTTTGATCAATCTTACTTAATGTAATAATATACGGTAAAATTTCAACTATAAAATGATAAAAATTAGGAGACCAAGGATTATTTATGTAGAAACATAGATCTATATTGATAAGTTTAGTATTAGGTGTTACATATCTGTATATTATTTCAGTTACAAATATACTATTCATATATATATATCTACCATTAGTCTGATAAATAGTGTTATTATTAATTAACCTGGATAAATTATTATTTCCTATTTTCAAATTATTATTATGCTTATCTAAATAATTTTGCGTGTAGTTGTCGTCTTCACTATTTTCATAAAATAAACACTCGTTATCTTTAATTTTAGTAGATATATTTATTACATGATTATCTAATTTTAAAATTGTATCGTCCCTATCATCAATCATTATAATGTATATATTTATATTTTTATTAATAAGTAAACGCCGGCTTGTCCCCAATTGGGAACAAGAATTTTTGATGTGGTGTAGACTAAAGACTGAAAATAAATATTCCAGTAACAATTGAGACCATATTATTTTGTCCCCAATTGGGGACAAAATAGCCGGCGTTTACACATTAATATATAAACGCTGTCTAAATGTATCCTTTTTACAGTGTCCCATATATTCATAACATAAATTATCTAGGTACTCACATTGTGATAATTATAATCCTTGACAAATTTCTCAGTTGTTTTCCATAATTTTAAAATTGTCACCATAATTTTTAGGATCGACTTATTTTATGGTGTCACAATTAAAGTCTGGAAATCGACTTAGAAAATAGTCTAAGCATCAGAATATTCTGCCGGATTTTTAAAATACAGTGAACTTTTTCTATAACAACATGTCAATATCTCAGATATTGACATGTTGTTATAGAAAAAGTTCACTGTATTGAATCTGCGTTTGTTACCAAAATATGGTAACAAATTATTAAACTGTTTCGAATTTTATTTACATAAAAACGTTAAAACTACGGTGAATGGAGAAGCCTAGTAACAATGTTTTATGGTCTGGGACAAAAAAAGTTCACCGTACCACACTTGTATTATAATCAGCTGTTTGTAAGGGCGTGCGTTGCACGCCCTTACAAACGGAGGACTTTACAAATTTCTCAGTTGGGTTTTAATATTTAGTTTTTATTTTATGGTGTCAATTTATAATTCTTAGAACCCAACTGAGAAATTTGTAAAGGCTTAATTGCCAGATTATTATTTTTGTTTTTTTTCTATTTATCTTATGCTGTCAAACGAGACCATGAAATGAATAGAAAAATATATATTTTTCGCGAACAAATATTTAGCTGATTATTCGTAAATAGGGTACACTCTATTTTAGGTGTGTACCCTATTTACGGATAATATTAGGTTGACTATCTCCACCCATTACTCTATAGCTATCTTCTTCAAAATGTTGTGTAGATATTTCTAATATTTTACCACCAGTATCACTTGTACATTCTAGTTGATGACAACATCCGGGTAATATTCTAATTACATCCCCTATAGATAATGATCTAGAAATTACATTAGCATTGGTACCATCAATGTATCTAAAAGTGAAATCTCCTGATAAAACATACCATGTTTCGTCTTTATTATAGTGGTAATGCATACTAAATTTTTTCATATTGTTAAATTCAAGTATTTTACCACAATATTTGTTATTATTTACTATCCATATCTCCTTACCCCAACCTTTCATATGTTCAGAAGCGTTTAAAAATTCAGGCACCATATATATTAATTCACTATGTGAACATTTTAAATAGAAACTTTTTTAAATATACCTGTTAAAATGTTAGGTGTATAATTGTTATCCTTCCTAATTGTGTCCTCAAATGGACATCCAATATTAACGCACTCATAGCCATGCTCTCTGAAAAAAATCAGCATGGCATTTTTATCAAAATGCCACAGATGTTCATCCGGTTTGCGATGTTTCCAGTTTTCAAACCAATCATTATCAATATAGTGACACCATGGTAATGTTATAAATATATATTTACATTTTAGGTCTTTAACAAAATCAATATTCTCAAAGTGTTCTAGTGAGTCAAAAAAAGTAATGACGTCATATTCCAACTGAATAGCATCATTAAATTTTAGGAACGTAACGTTATTCGGCAAAGGTGTTTGTACTAAATCTGTACCATAACATTTTTTAATTGCTAAAGTTGCGGCTTTCAGAAAATCCCCATTACCATAACCAACATCTAATATAGAATCTGGAATTATACCCAAAGATCCAATCAAAAACCCCAATCTTAAAAAGCCTAGATTTCTACCTAATTCACCATATTTGTTATAGTCTGATGTATAATTTATATCATATGTCTTAATACAATGTACTATTTTATCTTGTTTAATAACACCATTATGTAACTTAATATAATTAGTAAGCATATAACATAAATACACGTATTATCTTTATATTAAAAATAGCGATTATATGTCATATATAATGAAAAATAAATCGGTACTAGTTACTGGTGGTAATGGGTTTATCGGTAGTAATATTGTTAAGCAATTATCATGTTACAATAATGTAACAGTTTTAGATGTAGATACAAATAATAAGCATAATAATACTGTTAATGTAAATAGTAACATGATGGATTATGATTTTAGCAAAGAGGAGTTTGACTATATATTTCATCAGGCTGCGATTGTTGATACTAGATATGATAATGATGACATTTATAATATAAATGCTGAATTTATTAAAAAACTTATTAAGGTATGTGAACGAACAGATGGTAAACTAATATATGCTAGTAGTTGTGCTGTATATGGAAATACTGATATACCTAACACCGTGAATAAAAGTGAAGAACCACTTAACAAATATGGTAAAAGTAAACTACTACAAGATAACATAGTAAGAGAGTATATATCAAGTAACGAAACTAGGGTCCCAGTAGTAGGTCTTAGATATTCAAATGTATATGGTGACGGCGAGAACCACAAAGGTGATATGGCATCAATGATTTATCAAATAAACTCAAAAATTGTTAAAAATCAACCCATACGATTATTTAAATATGGCGAACAAAAGCGAGATTTTGTTTACATAAAAGATATAGTCAACTACAACATATACGCAGCTGATAAGGATATATCGGGTATTTACAATGCTGGTTATGGTGATTCATATTCATTTAACGACGTAATTCGTTTTTTTGAACTGTATTATAACAGGTCATTTAATATAGATTGGATAGATAACCCATATCCTTTTTTTCAAAATCATACTTTGACGTCACTTAATAGAGATTTGTATAAACCTATATATGATTTAAAGACTGGTATATTTGACTATTTAAATGTTATAAGGTTATAATATTGATAAGTAAACGCCGGATTGGGGACCAAATCTTTTAAATGTGGTAAGGATAAGGCTTTACATATTTCTCAGTTAGTTTGTAGGAATTATAAATTAACACCATAAAATAAAAACAAAATATTATTTTATGATAGTAAAAACAAAATATTAAAACTCAACTGA
>Ga0315902_10005716_pt1 | contig 17441 bp, 18 predicted proteins | sample LakEriMetagenome_9_FD_203523 | JGI IMG/M metagenome (GOLD analysis project Ga0315902, IMG submission 203523) | Freshwater fungal communities from buoy surface, Lake Erie, Ohio, United States - Buoy 12 MA117 | ecosystem: Environmental > Aquatic > Freshwater > Lake > Lake biofilm | place: USA...
GCGCCATCAAGCCACCCCGGAACAACTCGGCGGCGTCGGCTTCCACGAGGACCACCGCGATACCGCGATCACCTTCCACCGAGTGCACGACTTCGAAGTTCGGGATGTTGACTCCGAGTTCGGCGGCCAGAGTGAAGACTTCGGCGGCTGCTCCCGGACGGTCGGGAATCGGGATGCGCACCTCGGCCAAGTCGTCGGGCCGAGTGACCCGCGACGGGAGATTCGCCCGCGCCTCACGGGCACTGGTGAGTCGAGCGAGCAGGGCCGAACGGTCGCCACTCGCGACCACACCGCGCATGTCTCCCAGCCCGGCGATCAGTGCGTCGAGCGCGGCCACGATGGCATCACGATTCTCGTCGCAAATGTCGAGCCAGATACCGGGCTGACCAGATGCGATTCGCGTCATGTCGCGAAAACCGCCCGCGGCCAGCCGTAGCAACGCGATGTGCTCTTCGGCCCGCGAACCGGCCAAACGCATGAGAGTCGCCGCCGTGAGGTGAGGAACGTGGCTCACGACCGCGACCAAGCTGTCGTGGCGCTCGGGTTCGAGGCCCACGACCTCGGCCCCCAACTCGCTCACTGCGGCCGCCACGGTGGCGAATGCATCGTCGGACGTGTTGGCGGTCGGAGTGAGCACCCACACCGCTCCTACGAACATCTCGGCGTCGGCGCCATCGAGACCGTCGAGTTCGCTACCAGCCATCGGATGACCGGCCACGAATCGCGAGTCGGTGACCGCCCGAGCCAGAGCCGTCTTGACACTGCCCACGTCGGTCACGACACCGGTCGTGTCGCGCAACGCTCGCTCGACTTCAGCGCGCAACGCCTTGGGTGGAACCGCCACGAACGTGACCGCGGCATCGGCAGCCAGGCCCGCCTCGTGAATGATTCCGCGCTCCCGAGCTACGGCGACGCGTGTGTCGTCGACATCGGTTCCGTGGACGTACCAGCCGCGCTCGGACAGCGCCAGAGCGACCGATCCCCCGATGAGGCCGAGGCCAAGGACGTTGGCGACCCGATCACTCATCGCCACGAGGGTACCGAGCCACGGCACTGGTGAGGCTTCTCAATTCGTCGAGCGTGAGCTCACGACAGGCACCCGGACGAAGAGTTCGATCGGAGATCGGACCGATGCGAACCCGCACCAGTCGCTGCACCGGGTGACCCACCGCATCGCACATCCGGCGAATCTGTCGATTGCGACCTTCGTGAATGGTGATTCGCAACAAACCAGGTTCGGGTTGCGACACCTGCGCCGGTGCGGTCCGGCCGTCTTCCAGATCGACACCTTCACGAAGTTGCCGCAACTCGCCGGGCGCCACCTGACCGCCCGCCACATGGGCGAGATACTCCTTCTCGACACCGTGCGAAGGATGTGCGATTCGATGCGCGAGATCACCGTCATTGGTGAGGAGCAAGAGCCCCTCGGTTTCAGCGTCGAGTCGCCCCACCGGAAACACACGCGGTTCGGTCGGAACCAGGTCGAGCACGATGGGTCGTCCTTGCGGATCGTGCGCCGTGGTCACGACACCCGACGGCTTGTTCACGAGGTAATACACCAAGCCGGGCTTGACTCCGATCGGCACACCGTCCACCTCGACCAGATCGTGATCGACGTCGACCCGACGGCCGAGTTCGGCGATTTCTCCGTTGACGGTGACGCGTCGCTCGGCGATGAGTTCTTCGCACGTGCGGCGCGAACCGAACCCGCGCACAGCCAGAACCTTCTGCAGCCGCTCACCTTGTGGGAGAAGACGAGACTTCTCGGCCCACTGCTCCCAAAGCGGTTTCTCCACCGTCACTCCGAGGTGGGTGCGTTCGACGGCTGATCGGTCACGACATCGGTCGCGACATCAGCCGCCTTCGGGATGCGCAGACCTTGTTCGAGCGCTTCCACCACTTCGGCATCGGGCACGAACTCGACGATCGGTGGCAGATCGTTCACCGAGTTGATGCCCAACTTCTCGAGAAACGCTGGGGTGGTCCCCCACATCACGGCCTGGCCCGGTCCGGGATCACGTCCGACCTGATCGATGTAGCCACGACTCTGCAGGGTGCGCAGAACGCCGTCCGGATCGACTCCACGAATGGACGCGATCTGACTGCGCGAGATCGGCTGCTTGTACGCGACGATCGCCAGTGTTTCGAGAGCCGCTCCGGAGAGTCGCGCACGCTGACCATCGAGAATGAAGCGCTCCACGTACGGAGCGAGATCACCACGCGACTGGTAGCGATACCCGCCAGCGATTCGGACGAGCTCGAATCCGTGACCGGCCTCGTCGTACGCCGATGCCAACGACGCGCACAGTTGGTCGACGACAGCGGCCGGCTGCTCGAGGATCTGGGCCAGCAAATCGGTGGGCACCGGTTCGGATGCGACGAGGAGGATGGCCTCGAGGGCGCGAACGATCTCGGCGTCGACGGCTCGGGTTGCGGTCTTCTCGGTCATGTCATCCTTCGTAGTCGTCGATGGTGAGCGCGGACACGGAGACGCGGTCGTCGCCACCGGTCCACACGATCTGGACGTCGCCGAACTTCTCCCCTTGTTCGAGGTCGACGAGGCCCTGCTTGAAGAGTTCGAGAAGTGCGAGGAAGCGCACGATCACTTCCAACCGCTCGACGAAGTCGCGGGTGAGGCGTCGGAACGTGATGCGCCCGACTCGCGGCAACTCGTCGAGCAATTCGGCCAACGCGTCGGCGACGTTCGCCTTCACGAGCGTCACGTGGTACAGGTCGAGGCGAGGTTCGGGCTTGGGCGTGGTGGCCCGCAGATAAGCGGCGTGCACCTGGCGGGGCTTCACACCTTCGAGCAGATCGGGCATGAGTTCAGCGAAACGCTCGTCAGGGCCACACGCTCGGGCGTACGACCGGTCGGCCTCGTCGGCCAGCCGACCGAACACCTGGCCCACGTCCTTGAAGGTCTTGCATTCGAGCAACCGGGCCAGGAGCAGGTCGCGCTCTTCCCACAGGGCCAGTTCCTCGTCGAGGTCGACGTCCTCGCGGCCGGGAAGCAGACGGCGGGCCTTCAATTCGACGAGGGTCGCGGCGATCAACAAGAACTCGGTGGCCACTTCGAGATCGAGTGACTGCAGCCGCTCGATCTCTTGCAGATAGGCGTCGACGATCGTGGCCAAGTTGACCTCGTGGATGTCGACCTGCTCTTTCAGGATCAGGTGCAACAGGAGGTCGAAAGGTCCCTCGAAAACCGGGGTACTGACCTCGACTGCCATCGACCCCACGCTAATCGGCCCAGGGTTCCGGGGACCGCTAAACACCCGGCCCACGAGGGTTCCGCCAATTAGCCTGAGCAGGTGCCTCGCGTCCTGTCCTGCATTCAGCCGACGGGCAACGTCCATCTCGGGAACTACCTCGGGGCGCTGCGCAACTGGGTCGCCGGCCAGCACGAATGCGATGCGTTCCACGGCATCGTCGATCTGCACGCTCTGACAGTCACCGATTCGCCTGGTGTGCTCGGACGCAACACTCTCGAATTGGCGGCCACACTCTTCGCCGTCGGACTCGACCCCGATGCGGCCACGGTCTTCGTGCAGAGTCACGTTCCCGAGCATCCGCAGTTGGGTTGGATCATGGAGTGCACGGTGTCCTACGGCGAGTTGAGCCGAATGACGCAGTTCAAGGACAAGGCGGCCAAGCGTGAGGCCGACTTCGTCTCGGCCGGCTTGTTCACCTACCCCGCCCTCCAGGCCGCCGACATCTTGTTGTACGACGCCGACGAAGTACCGGTCGGCGAGGACCAGCGCCAGCACATCGAGATCACACGTGACATCGCCGAACGCTTCAACCATCGATTCGGCCCCACCTTCACATTGCCCAAGGTGGTCACCCCCAAAGCCGGCGCCAAGGTGACCGACCTCCAGGACCCCACCAGCAAGATGTCGAAGTCGTCGAGCTCGGAGGCCGGCATCGTCTACCTCGACGATGACCCGGCCGCGATCATGAAGAAGTTCAAGCGGGCGGTCACCGACTCCGAGTCCGAGGTGCGATTCGATCGCGCCACCAAGCCGGGTGTATCGAACCTTCTCGAGATCCTGGCCGCCTGCACCGGCCGAACCCCCGACGCCGTTGCCGCCGACTACACGCAATACGGGCCGCTGAAGAACGACACCGGCGAGGCCGTCGTCTCCGTGCTGGCTCCCATCCAGGAGCGCTATCGCGAATTGCTGTCCGACCGCGCCGAACTCGCGCGACTTCTCCGGGTGGGTGCCGACAAGGCGCGAGCCGTCGCGTCGCGCACGCTCGAGCGCACCTACACCAACATCGGAATCCTGCCTCCCGGCTGATCGAACGCGATGGTTCAGGTGACGCTCGTGAGGCGAGCGAACGCCACGATCCGGAAGCGAACACTGCCCGGAGGGTGACAGGCCACCAGTGTGAGCGTCTGATCGTTCGATGCCGACGCCCACAACGCCGGATCATCCGGCTTGAGCACACCCACGGCCGTGACGCTGTAGGTGTAGTTGCGACCATTCGTCGTGACGATGATCTGAGAGCCGCGCTTCAGTCGATCGATGTTCCGAAATTCGCGGCCGTGCGACGTGCGATGACCGAAGATCGCCACGTTGCCCGGTTGGTTGGGTGAACGCGACTCGGGGATGTGCACCGGATCGAAGTCGACGAGATCGGCGTTCTCTCGCACGGTGGAGCGCAACTTGATGTCGGGAATCCAGATCTGGCCCGGGAACGTGTCCCCCACGGGCAGCGGATTGATCGGCGCACCATTCGTCGCCGCCACCGGCGTGCCGGTGAACCAGCCCACCAAGTCGACCACCACTTCGGCCCCACCGGCCGACCAGACCGACAAGGCCCGAGACGACAGCGCGACGGGCGACTGACCGCTCACGGCGTGGCCGGATCGCGAGGCAACGAGTGTGGGCGAAATTCCTCGGTCCCGCCGTCCCGGAAACACGATCAGATCTCCAGGACCGTGAGCGCTCGACACGAAGGTGTTGACGAGAACGGCTCCCGCTCCCGCCAAGGCGAGCGGCAGTTCGGCCGTCCAGCCCGCGTGCAGCGCGACACCGGCTCCGAGCGGATTGAGCGATCCGGTCGTGTCGTACAAACGTTGCGTCGCAACCGACACGAAGAGTCCGTCGCTGGACGATGGTGCCGATCCGCCCGTGTACCAACCGAGAACATCGATGCTGATCTCGCCGGCGGCCGATGCGACGAAGTCGACCGTGCGACCCGGAACGACCACTCGATTGACAGCGGTCTCCCCGAAGCGAACCGACAGCACCGGCAGGCCCGCCACCGACCAAGTGCCCACACCACCACGAGCGCGGGCCGTGACGACGACCGCTTCGACATCGGCCGGAACGACTGACGACAGATCGAAGCTGGCCGTTCCGCCCGACACTGCCGTCGTGGTCGCACTCGCGATCGACGTCACCGCGACGTACCGACCGCGAGTCGCCGTGATAGCCGGCGAGTAATAGCCGTGGACGTCGACGAACACGTCGGCGACGACCGACGACCGCAGATCGATCCCACCTGTCGGACCGAGCGGCACCGTGATCGTCTGCGACAACGGGCCACCCGGGGTGACGGTCATCGATGGTGTCAGCGGTGTCGTCGAACCCGATGGCCAGATCCGCAATTCACCCGCGGACGTCGAAGCGGCCATCACGGTGAGGGTGACGGCACTTGCCCCCACTGGCACTCCCGCCGTCCCGGCGATGGTGATCGATCGATTCCGGTTGGCGGACAACCTCTGACCGCCGATGAGGTTCGCCACGCGCGTGGGCGTGACGGCGTCGAAGGCCGACGTCGCCGTGGAAGCGACCGCCCGCGGAGCGATCGGCGACGGACACCAGAACGTGGCGGCCAGCACGGCGAGAACGAACGACAACACCCGCCTCTTCACCGCGTTGAGACTAGTCGGGACTCGTCAGATTCGGTCAGCCCGTCGCAGGGCCGTCACCGCGTTGGATGGTTCGTTGCCCAATATCGCCAAGGTGACCGAAGTCGAACCCGCTTCGCGGCACAGTTCGAGCCCGATCCGCTCGTGATCGCGATACTCACGCCAACGAGCCGTGCGATTGCCGAGGATCGTCGCCGCCACCCGTTCGAGAGTCGACAACTGCGAAACAGTTTTACCGATGTCGTGCAACAGCGCCGCCGCCATCTCGTCTCGGGTCCACGAGCCCAGGGCCTCGAAGCGCCGCGCCACCTGGATCGCGTGACGACGATCGACGTTGCCCAGCCGACGCCACAGCACGAGCTCGCCATCCAACAGGAACGATTCGGCCCACACTTCGTCGTGAACCGGAGGCGCGGCCGCGGAGAGTGAACCGACGAACCGCTTGACGAGATGGAACACGACGATCACTCGCCCCGACCGACACGGGCTCGTGGATGGGCCGCACGGTACTGCTCGAAGATTCGCTCCTGGGACACCTTCGTGTACACCTGCGTGGTCGAAATGGAAGCGTGTCCGAGCATCTCTTGAACGATGCGCAGATCGGCGCCGTGGTCGAGCATGTGAGTGGCACACGAGTGCCGCAGCACGTGAGGAGAGAGATGTCCGGTCAATCCGGCGCGCTCACCGTGGCGGGTCACCGCCGCCCAGGCGGCCTGACGCGACAGCCGACCACCACGGCGATCGAGGAACACGGCCTCGGCATCGCCTCGACGCTTCCAACGGGTGGGAACGAGATCGGGTCGGCCGCCGCTCAGCCACTGTTCGAGGGCCTGGCGCGCACACGAACCAACCGGAACCAGCCGCTCCTTCGATCCCTTGCCGTACAAGCGGACCAGCCCGGACTCGAGATCGAGGTCGCCGAGCGACAGGCCGCAGGCTTCGGAGATGCGTGCCCCCGTTGCGTAGAGGAACTCGAGTAAGGCGCGATCGCGACGCGCCACCGGATCATCGCCCACCACCGCGCCGATCAATCGAGCCACGTCTTCCTCACTCAGTGGTTTGGGGATGCCGGCCGGTACTCGCACACCGTCCAGATCGGCCGTCGGATCGTCACGTCGTCGATTCTCAGCCACCAAGAAGCGATGGAAGTTGCGCACCGCGGCCAATTGGCGGGCCACGCTGGATGCGGCCGCCTCGCCACGGCGCTCCGCGACGAAGGCGTCGATGTCAGCGGCCTTCACGTCGAGCACCGACGTCTTGCGACTTCTCAACCACTCGCAGTAACCGGAGAGATCACGCCGGTAGGCCGCCACCGTGTTGGACGAACGCCCGCGCTCGGCGACCAGCCACGACAGGTACTCCTCCGCGTCGATCGGAAGTTCGGACCGGGTCATCGCCCCGAGAGACGGCGTTCGGCGAGAAGAAGACCGATCGTCGCCTTCGCGTCCGAGATGCGTCCGTCGACCACCATGTCGACCGCATCGGCGAGCGGAACTCGGAAGACGTCCATGTGCGTCTCCTCCGGGCCGTGCACGGCCCGTCCGACTTCGGTGAGCTCGGTCGCGAGATACACGTGAAGCACTGAGTCGGTCATCCCCACCGACGGAAAGAATCGATGCAGCAATTCGAGCCGACCGGCGTCGAAGCCGATTTCTTCCACCAGCTCGCGCCGAGCCGTGTCGATCGGGTCTTCACCGTCGACGTCGCGCATTCCGGCCGGAATCTCCACGATCGCGTCGTCGAACGCGGCGCGATACTGGCGAAGCAACGACACGGTTCCGTCCTCGTGCAGCGGAACCACCGCAACGGCACCGGGCGAACGCACGATGTCACGCGTGAATTCGTTGCCGTCCGGATCAGTGAATGCTCCGACCACCACTCGCCAGACGTAACCGTCGTAGACCGGCGAGTCTCCGAGGTGGCGGAACGAGGTCACGCGTTCTGTGTTTCGGACCGCGTCTCCACCGGAGTCACTGCCCGACCATGGCGAGCACGGTTCTCGAGAGCGGCGCCGATGAGATCGCGGAACAGCGGATGCGGGCGATCGGGGCGGCTCTTGAACTCGGGGTGGGCCTGAGTGCCGACCCAGTACGGGTGGTCGACCAATTCGATGAATTCGACCAGACGCTTGTCGGGCGAGGTGCCGCTGCACAAGAAGCCGGCCGACTCGAACCGCTGGCGATACTGGCTGTTGAACTCGTAACGATGGCGATGGCGCTCGCTCACCACGGGCTCGCCGTAGGCGGTGGCCACCTTCGAACCCGGAGTCAGCACTGCGTAGTACGCACCCAAGCGCATGGTGCCACCCTTGTTGGTGATGTCGCGCTGATCGTTCATGATGTCGATCACGGGGTGGGTGGTGGTTGCATCGAATTCGGTGGAATGCGCGTCGGCCATACCGAGAACGTGGCGTGCGAACTCGATGGTCATCACCTGCATTCCGAGACACAGACCGAGACATGGCACTTGGTTCTCGCGCGCGTAATGCGCCGCGGCGATCTTGCCTTCCACACCGCGGATACCGAATCCGCCTGGGATCACCATGCCGTCGAGATCGGCCAGACGACCGGCGGCCAGCAGCCCCTCGACCTCTTCGGCCTGAATCCAGTCGATCTGCACCTTGGCACCGTGGTGGAATCCCGCGTGCTTGATGCTCTCAACCACCGACAAGTACGCGTCCTGCAACTCGACGTACTTTCCGATGAGTCCGATGCGGACCGGCTTGGTGGCGTTCTCGACCATCGTGACGACGTTCTCCCACGACGAAAGGTCGGCCTCGGCTTCGATGCGCAACACGTCGCACACCACAGCATCGAGTCCTTCGTCATGAAGGATGAGAGGTAGTTCGTAGATGTTGCGCGCGTCTGCGGCGTTCACGACCGCGCGCTCGTCGACGTCGCACAGGTTCGAAATCTTGCGCTTCAAACTCTGGCTCAACGGCTCTTCGCTTCGACACACGATCACGTCGGGCTGAATGCCGCGGCTACGCAACTCGGTGACCGAGTGCTGCGTTGGTTTGGTCTTCTGCTCCCCCGATGGGCCGATGAACGGCACGAGCGTCACGTGGATGTAGCAGACGTTGTCGCGGCCGGCTTCCTTGCGGTACTGCCGAATCGCCTCGAGGAACGGGAGGATTTCGATGTCGCCAACCGTGCCGCCCACTTCGGTGATGACGACGTCGACGTCTTCGGTGGCCAGGCGGCGAATACGGCGCTTGATCTCGTCGGTGATGTGCGGGATCACCTGCACTGTCTTGCCGAGGTAGTCGCCGCGACGTTCGGCGGCGAGAACGGCTTGATAGATCGAACCTGTGGTGGCGTTCGAGTTGCGCGACAAGTTCTCGTCGATGAACCGCTCGTAGTGACCGAGGTCGAGGTCGGTTTCACCACCGTCGTCGGTGACGAACACTTCGCCGTGTTCGAACGGATTCATGGTGCCCGGATCGACGTTGATGTACGGATCGAGCTTCTGCATCGTGACCTTCAGGCCACGCAGTTTGAGCAAACGGCCGAGCGACGAGGCGGTGAGACCTTTGCCGAGGGAACTCGCAACACCACCGGTCACGAAGATGTGCTTCGGCATGTCGACCTCCCGTTCGGTTGCACCGATAACGGGAGATCACCATACCCGCACCCGACCCGGCCGGACGACACTCCCCGGCGTTCTGATCAGGACGAACGTGACTTCTTGGCCGCGGCGAGGAGTTCTTGGGCGTGGCGGCGGGCGGCCGTACTGTCGGGCTGGCCCGAGAGCATCCGGGCCACCTCGTCGACCCGCTCGGACCCGTCGACCAGGCGGGCCCGAGCCACGGTGGATTCGACCCCGCGGCGCGACACGAAATCCTTTTCGATCACCACGTGGCGATCGGCCAGTGCCGCGACCTGAGCGAGGTGCGTGACCACCAGAACCTGATGCGAACGGCCGAGACGGGCCAGTGCTTCGGCCACCGCCGCCGCGGCCCGCCCACCGATACCGGCGTCGACTTCGTCGAACACCAGGATGGGCGGCCCGGCCGTGAGCACGAGGCGCAATGCCAACATCACGCGAGCTAGTTCGCCACCGGATGCGATCTTGGCCAGCGGCCCTGGTGGTAGCCCCGGATTGGCGACGAACTCGAAGACCACGTCGTCGCCGGGGTCGTCACCACGCACGTCGACGGCGATGGACGCCTTGGGCAGTGCCAGTTCGGCCAGATGTGAGGTGACCGCCTCGGCCAGTCGTGACGCGGCAGCCCGGCGAGTGGCCGCGACCTTCTTGGCCGCCGAACGTTCGGTCTTCTCGGCTCGCTGACGATCGGTGGCCAGCTCGGCCACCCGCGTCTCGTACGACTCGAGTTCGGCGAGCCGCGCCCGACTCTCGTCGCCGTATGCCATGACGTCGGCCAACGTTTCGCCGTACTTGCGGCGCAGATCGCGGAGCACCTGTCGGCGCTGACGCAACTGTGCCAAGCGTTCGGGATCGTCGAGACACCCCTCGCCCATCGATCGGATGTCGTGCGCGATGTCGGCCAACTCGGCCGACGCACCGCGTAGCCGCGTCACGAGTTCGGCGAACGGCGACCGCGAACCGAGAGCACCGAGCGCCGCCGCCACGCGGTCGATCGCCGCGCCGTCGCCCGAGAGCAGTTCGTGCGCGAGTTCAGCCGCTTCGCGATGGGCCGACGCGTCGGCGAGAACGTCTTCTTCGCGCTCGCATTCGCTGTCCTCATCGGGAGACACGATGGCGACGCTGTCGATCTCTTGCACCTGGAAACGCAGCAGGTCGATCTCGCGCGCGCGGGCCCGTTGATCTCCGCCGAGCGAGGCCATGGCGGCGTCGATCTCGGTGAGGCGGGCGCGGGCCTCACGCAATGGTGCGAGGTCGGTGCCGGCGAACGTGTCGAGGGCCGTGCGTTGCACCGCGGTGGTGAGCAGACCCTGGTGCGCGTGTTGTCCGTGGATGTCGACCAGTTGGGATCCGATCTCGGCCAACTGCGCCACGGTTGCCAAACGTCCGTTCACGTAGGCCCGACTGCGACCATCGGTGGGAATCACACGCGCCAGCACCCACTCGTCGTCGCCCACGACGAAACGACCCTCCACGCGCGCTTCGTTGGCGCCCGGCCGCACACAGCCCGTGTCGGCTCGGCCACCCACCAGCAACTCGAGCGCCTCGACGATCATCGTCTTGCCGGCACCGGTTTCGCCGGTGACGACCACCAAGCCGGCACCGATCACCAGATCGAGGCGATCGATCACACCGAGGTCTTCGATGTGCAGTTCGGCCAACACGGTCAGCGATCGGCCAGGCCGAATTTGGTCTTCAGGATCTGGTGGAAGCGACGAGCATGCAGACGCACGAACACTGCTGGTTGCTTCGATTCGCGGCAGACGATCTGGTCTCCCGGGCGGAGTTCGCCGAGGAACTCGCCGTCGACGGCCAAGCCCACGGGGCGCGTGCCGGTCACGGTGACCACAACGGCCTCCTCGGGCCCGAGAACGAGAGATCGATCGAACAACATGTGCGGCGACAATGGTGTGACGAGGACGGCCCGCAAGAGCGGAGACACGATCGGGCCGCGCGCCGACAGCGAGTAGGCCGTCGATCCGGTGGGCGTGGCCACGATGAGCCCATCGGCTTGATACGTGGTGAACGGAGCACCGTCGATATCGACGGCCAGGCGCACGGTGTGACCGGCCGTGAGTTTCTCGAGCGACGCCTCGTTGAGGGCCCGGTGCCGCTCGACCGCCCCGCCACGATGAACTTCGACGTCGATCACGGTGCGCGACTCGAGTGAATGACGTCCGGCCATCACGTCGTCGAGGGCGGCGATGATGGCCGGCGGTTCGACCTCGGAGAGATACCCGAGCAGACCCACGTTGACACCGAGAACCGGAACGTCGCGGCCGGCGATCAACTTGACCGTGCGCAACATCGTTCCGTCGCCGCCAATGCTCAAGGCCAGCGTCACCGACTCGATGTCGGAAAGATCCTCCACCTGAGAGGCCGACAACCCGAGATGCGTACGGTCGTCAGCGGTGGCGACCACGCGGTGCCCGCGCTCGGCCAACCACTCGACGGCCCGGCGCGCAACACCGTCAGCTTCGTCGCGATCGGCGTGGCCGACCACGAGCACTGTGTGCGTGGTGCCGCTCATGGCGACAGTCTCGCACGAACTTTCGCGTGCAGGAGGAACTCTTTGTTGCCTTCGCCACCCGTGATGGGCGACTCGACCAAGCCGCGCACCTCGGCACCGGCATCGTGGAACGCTTCACTCACCGCGTCGCAGGCCTGACGATGCAAGTCGGGGTCGGTGACGACGCCGTGGCCTCGACTCGCCTCACGCCTCCCCACCTCGAATTGCGGCTTCACGAGTACCACGACGTCGGCTTCATCGCGAGCCATGCCCACCAGTGCGCGGGCCACGACGGTGAGCGAGATGAACGACAAGTCGGCCACCACCAGATCGACTCGTCCTCCGTACTGATCGGGTTCGATCTCGCGGACATTGACGCGCTCGACGACCTCAACCCTTTCGTCATGACGAATCTTCGGATGGAGTTGTCCGTGCCCCACGTCGAGGGCGATCACCCGCCGCGCGCCACGCTGCAGCAGACAGTCGGTGAATCCTCCGGTGGACGCACCGGCATCGAGTACCACGCGGTCATTCACGTCGATCGCGAACGAGTTCAAAGCGTGGTCGAGCTTCTCGCCACCGCGACTCACGAAGCGAGCCGGAGGACCACTCACGACGACGGCATCACCGGGGTCGACCAGCCGCGACGACTTGTCGGCGACTGCACCGTTGACCAGAACACGATGCTCGTCGATGAGTGTCGATGCTTCCGTACGGCTCGACACCAGTCCGCGTCGCACCAATTCGGTGTCGAGTCGCTGACGACGCGTCACGACGACTCGATCAACCAGCGAGCCACCGCGGCCAGGTCAGCCACGTCGACGTGCACCTCGACCCCGTCGGCATCGAAATCGGCGCTGGACACACCGACGGGCGTGACACCCGAGCGCACCAACGCGTAACGGCACCCGAGCGTGCGCGCGAACAGGCCATCGGTGGATGGCCGGTCACCCACCATCACCGCGTCAGCCGGCAAGCCTCCGAGGAGGTCACGGACGACCGTCGCCATCGCGGTGTACGGCTTACCCGCTATGACCGGATCGACACCCGCTGCGGTGGCAATGGCAGCGACGATGGAACCGCCACCCGGAATCGGACCATCCGGCGTCGGATAGGTCGCATCGTCGTTGGTCGCGATGAGACGCGCACCGCGGCGCACCGCTCCGGCCGCGCGGCGCATGATCTCGTAATCGAAGTGGCGATGGAAGCCCACCATGACAGCGTCGATCGGCGACGAATCGGCTGCGTCGTGCGGAACGGAGATCGCTCCCCGCGCACCAATGGCCTCCTCGACACCGGGTCCACCGCACACCAGGACTCGCTCCCCGGCTTCGACGAGTCGTGCCCCGGCCAACGCCGAGGTGACCACGTCGCCAACGGCTGGTACACCCACGGCTGACAACGCGCGCTCCTGCTCGGCCACCGTGGCCGACGAATTGTTGGTGACGAACAGAACCCGGTGACCCCGTGCCCGTAGCTCGGCGATGGCCTCGGCCGAACCCGTGATGGGCCGGTGCGCAAGCCAGACCACGCCATCGAGATCACACAGAACCGGAACCGGGCTCACGGGTAGTGATCCTGTCACCTCCGTGCCAGCCTGTACGGGTGCCCCGTTTCGAACCGTTCCGCGCCCTTCGCTACGACCACTCGTCACCGAGCGACTTCCAGGCCGTGATGGCTCCGCCCTACGACGTGCTCTCCGACGCCGACCGGGCCGAATTGGCCGGCCGTCATCCACACAACATCGTGCACGTCGACGTGCCGATGGAAGCCGACGGCCCGGGACGTTACGACGCCGCCGCCCGCATCCTGAACGACTGGATCGATCGCGGTGTCGTGCGACTCGACCCCAACCCGTCGTTCACCATCTACCGCATGGACTTCACCGACGAGTCGGGGCGGAAGCGGCGAACCTCGGGCGTGATCGGTGCCCTCGAAGTGGTCGACGAAGGGGCCGGCGGGGTGCTCCCCCACGAGCGCACCACACCGAAGGCCAAGACCGATCGCCTCGACCTCACACGCGCGACGCGCACCAACTTGTCTCCGGTGTGGGGACTCTCGCTCACTCCCGGACTCACGGCTCTCCTCGACGAACCGGGCGAGCCCATGGGGTCGGTCGAGTTCGACGGAGTGGTTCACACGTTCGAACGAGTGAGCGATCCGAGTCGGGTGGCTGCCATCGCGCGAGCCGTCGGTTCGCACGACGTGGTGATCGCCGACGGACACCACCGTTACGCCATCAGCCGAACCTTCCGCGACGAGGAACGCGCCGCCGGTCGCACGGTCGACACCACCATGACCTACGTGGGCGAACTGATCGCCGATCAGTTGAGCGTCGACGCGATTCATCGTCTTTACTCCGGCATTTCGTTCGCCGATCTTCGGACCAGTCTGGCGTCGTCGTTCGACATCGAGCCCCTCGGAGAGGTGACCCCAGCCGTGACATCGCCCATGCGCGAACGCGGCGCTCTCGTGCTGGTGGCACCCGATGGCACCGGCGAACTCCTCGTTCCGAAACCAGTTGTCTTCGCCGATGTGCGCGACCTCGACGGCGCACGCCTCGAGCACGCTCTGGCGAACGTCGCGCATGAGGTGACGTACCAGCACGGCGTCGCCAACGTGGTCGACATCGTCGCCGCTCGCGGTTCGATCACGGCCGGAGTTCTCATCCGGCCGGTGTCGGTCGCCGAGATCAGGCGCACCGCCGACGAGGGATTGTTGATGCCGCCGAAATCGACGTTCTTCACACCCAAGTTGCGAACCGGTCCGGTGCTCCGACCGGTGGACGCGAACTGATCGACCTCAGGTGAGTGACGCGGCGTAGATGCTGGCAATAGCCGCGTCGAGCGCAGCATCGAACTCGGCGTCGGACTGCTTCGCCGACAATCCCTCGGTGAGCGCGCGCGAGAAACTGGCGATCACACCGTGGTTGTGGCTCAACTTGGTGTTGGCGTCGTCGCGCGAGTACCCGCCCGACAGAGCGACGACCCGCAGCACGCTCGGGTGCTTCACGAGATCGAGGTAGTAATCGTCGGTGTCCGGCAACGTGAGTTTGAGCATCACCGGCTGATCGGCCGGCTGTCGATTCAACTCGGCCAACAGTTCGTCGCGCAGGATCTTCTCGGCTTCGGCTTTGTTCGGACTGTGGATGTCGACTTCGGGCTCGATGATCGGCACCAAGCCGTGCCCGAGGATCTGACGCCCCACGGCGAACTGCTGGGCGACCACGGCCTTGATTCCGACCGGGTCGGCCAACTTGATGACCGAACGCATCTTGGTCCCGAAGATTCCCTTGGCGACCGCCCGAGTGAGCAGCGCGTCGAGGTCGGGCATGGGCTTCATGATCTGCGCACCGTTGGCCTCGTCGGCCAGACCCTTGTCGACCTTGAGGAACGGCACGACCTTCTTCACGTTCCAGAGGTAGTCGGCGCTCCCACGACCTTCGATGTCGCGATCCATGGTGCCTTCGAAGAGGATCGCACCGAGGACCCGATCACCGTTGAACACTCGACTGGTGATCATGCGCGAGCGCATGCCGTGGATGAGATCGAACATCTGCGCGTCACCCGAATACTCGCTCTCGGCGATGCCGTAGAGCTTGAGTGCCTTGGGGGTGCTGCCGCCGCTCTGGTCGAGCGCGGCGATGAATCCTTTGGCGCTGCGCAGGCGTTCGAGTTGCTCGGCGTTCATTCCGTCACCTTTCGATCGAGACGGGCCGAGCGTAGTTCTCACACCACGAGCGTTCCGAGAACCCGACGTACTTCGCCGATGTGGCGTTCGACTCGGCTGCGCTGGCCAGCCGGAACGACCTCGTGGGCCACCACTTCGGTGCGACTTCCCGGGCCGTTGGCCCCGCGAAAGAAACGACGGCGGACCTCACCGATCACCACGACGGGCGAGCCAGCCTTGAGCTTCTCGAGTTCGGCCACGCGCCGCGGATCGACCACAGTGACCGGTGCCGACCGGCGCGAACCCGCATCGGAATCGGTGGTGACTTCGAGGGTGACAGCGGTACTGCCGGACGCGAGTTCGCGCCACACCGGATCGCTGCTGAGAGAGCCGTTGAGAACGACGATGTTGTTCACGAGTGCCGTGAAAGACGTTGACATGCCCCAGAGTGGGACGACGGTGTCAGAGCGAGGCGAGACGATCGGCGACGTCGGCGTAGTCGCGGTCGTGCACCGCGACACGTCGGAACATCTCTCGCGCCTTAGGCACGTTGCCCGCTCGGTCGTACAGATCGGCGAGCACATACCACTGCTTCAAGTGGAACGGGCGAACGCGACGCGGAATGGTCGCGGTCTTCTCCATCATGTCGATCGCCGCGCGCAGGTCGCCTCGCTCGGCCAGTGAGCCAGCGGCGACGATGCGCCCCTCGGCCATGACGTCATGGGCCGGCGACACCTCGCGGATCTCCTGCCAGATCTCGTCGACCTTCGCCCAACGGCGAAGTGCTCGGTAGCAGTCGGCCAGAACCGGAAGATCCTCCACCCGACCACGCAGTGAGCGCGCGAGCTCGAGAGCGGCAGCCGCTTCACGCCACTTGCCCAGGCGGTAACTGGAGAGTCCCAGCACTTCGTGCACCGCGGCGACGTGTCCCATTTCCTTCACCAGCGAGCGCGCGATGCGGCGCGCATCGGTGAAGCGTTCGGCTTCGAGAGCCACCTGCGCCTGCAAAAGACGCTCGCTCAGTCGAGCGGCACGACGAGGTTCGAGCGTTTCTTCGACGGTCGCCTTGACCGTGGGGTCGAGTTCGCCAGCAGGTTCACGGCGGGTCTTGGATCGCGTGGCGCGCTCGGTGGCCTCCACCGCCGCTTCGCGCACGGCCGGCCCCTCGTCGATCCACTGCTCGGGTTCGCGTTCGACTCGGGTGGGTTCGAGATCCTTGCGTGCCGTACCCGCGCCACGGGCGCGCACGGCGCGACGGCGACGTTCGGCCTCGTTACGCGGCTCGCGCTCTTCGCTCTCGACACGACGGGGTGCGACACGGCGATCACCTGATCGCGACGTGGGTCGGCCACTGCCTCGACCATCTGGGCGACCGCCACGCCGATCGTCGGAACGTCCACCAGGGCGTCCGCCAGGACGACCTCCCGGACGACCACCGGGGCGGCTACCGGAGCGATCGTCGTCATCACGCCGACGCGGACGCGGCGCAGAACCATCAGCAGAACGACGCGGACGACGATCAGCATCGTCATCACGCCGACGCGGACGCGGCGCAGAACCATCAGCAGAACGACGCGGACGACGATCAGCATCGTCATCACGCCGACGTGGACGGCGATCAGCATCGTCCCGTCGTGCGCGTGGAGCAGCGCCGTCGGAACGGCGAGCTCCGCCGGACGGGCGACCAGACGGACGGCCACCCGAGCCGCCCGACGGGCGACCAGACGGTCGGCCACCACCACTCGGGCGACCACCACGGGAACGAGGAGACGAATT
>Ga0315902_10005717_pt1 | contig 17440 bp, 9 predicted proteins | sample LakEriMetagenome_9_FD_203523 | JGI IMG/M metagenome (GOLD analysis project Ga0315902, IMG submission 203523) | Freshwater fungal communities from buoy surface, Lake Erie, Ohio, United States - Buoy 12 MA117 | ecosystem: Environmental > Aquatic > Freshwater > Lake > Lake biofilm | place: USA...
TCCTTACACCCGCCTCCCTCCGATCCCAATGGCGGGAGGAACTCTGGTCCAAGTTCTCCCTGCGATTCGATATCATCGATCGCGCTTCGACCCAATCGCTCAAACGCTCCATGGGGATCGATGCCAACCCATGGCGATCCTCCCAACGCGCTATCGCATCGTACTACTACCTGCGTCAACCCGACGTCCTCGAACAGTTCCGAAGCGCTAGCCAAACGGCAGAAGGCTCCCCTGTTTTGCCTTGGGACCTGCTCCTAGTCGACGAAGTTCATAATCTCATGCCATCACCGCTGGGGGATGATAGCGACCTTTGCAAAACCCTCCGCGCAATCGCCCCCTACTTCGAACACCGACTGTTCCTCTCTGCCACGCCGCACAATGGCCACACCCGCTGCTTTACCGGCCTGCTAGAAATGCTTGACCCAGTACGCTTCACGCGAACCAGCGAACTCAAAGACGCCGAACGCCAGCGGATCCAACAGGTCGTCGTGCGACGTCTCAAACGGGAAATCAACGAGCGATCCAATCCACCCAAATTCTGCAACCGTCTCCAACCCCAAGCCCTAGCCCTTGCCTTCAGCAAATCCGAAAAGCGACTCATCGCGGCCCTCTACGCGCTTCGTACAAAGCTGCGAATACTAATAAAGGGCGAACAAGGCAGACGCAAAGTCGCAGGCACCTTTGCCCTCGAAGTCCTCAGCAAACGTCTCCTAAGCGGCCCGGCCACGTTCGCTAACTCCTGGCAACGGATCAAACTCGGACTCCAAGAATCCACCATCGCCTCGGACTCCGAACTAGCCGCCGCTCAAAAACATGTGGACGAGGAAACCGGCGACGATAACGAGTCGGAACGCCGTCACTCGACCGCTTCGACGGTCATCGGTGCGTGGCTCAGCGAATTCGCCCCGAAAATCACCCAGGAAATCGCCGATATCGACGCGGCCATCGCAGGCATGGGGATGGATATCTCTTCACCCAACGATTCGCCCCTGATCCCGCGTACCGACGCACGCTTCGATACCCTCGTCGATAAACTCAAATCCCTCCTCGTGACCCCCCCAAACCACTGGCAATCGAACGAACGCTTGGTGATCTTCACCGAATACAAAACAACCCTGGACTACCTGCTGGTGCGCCTGCGGCAGCATTTCGCAGATTCCGATAACCGCATCGTGAGTCTCTTCGGTGGGATGGACGACGCCTCGCGACAGCAAGTGAAAGATCTCTTCAATGACCCAAACTCCCCGGCTCGGATCTTGCTAGCTACCGATGCGGCCTCCGAAGGCCTCAACCTCCAAACGACCGCGCGATACTTGCTCCATTACGATTGCCCCTGGAACCCATCCCGCATCGAACAACGCAACGGAAGACTCGACCGACACGGCCAAGCTCGCGATGTGCAAACCTACCACTTCGCCAGCGACGAAGATGCTGACCTAAGATTCATGTCGGTCTTGATCCATAAAGTAGACCAAGTCCGCGAGGACCTCGGGGCCGTCGGCGAACTGCTCGACGAAGCCTTTCACCGCCGACTCATCGATGGCGATGATGCCTCTGAGCTCGAACGCCAACTCAACCAACAAATCGACTCGGCCAAAAAGAACGTCGAACTCCCCTCCGAACCCGCCGAATCCCAAGACCACGCCGCCCAAGGAATCTCCGGCCTAGAATCGCTAGCTGCCGAAGTCGGACTCAATCCCGATTCGCAATTCCTGACCCTCGATGTGGCGATGGGACTCCATGCCGGCAGACCCCAACTCTCCCATACCAATCAACCCCACTGCGCCAAGATCGTCAATCCCTCGCTCTCGGGTTGGAACGACTGCATCGATGAATCGGTTAGACGCTCTCCCACCGATTTCAATTCCGCTAGCCTCACCAACAACGCGTCGAACGCACCCCTCGGACCGGTCCCGCTGTTGACCTTCTCCAGCCAACCATTTCTCCACGATATCAGCGGCCGGAAAATCTTCAGACCCAACCCGAACATCCAAATGGTCCACCTGGGTCACCCCCTGATGACCCAAGCGATCAATCTTCTAGGACAACGCCGCTACCCAGGCACGAAATACTCGGTCTCCCGATGGACGGCCCGATACGCAAACCTGCAAAACGATTTTCATCCCCCCGTAATCTGCGATGCGATCGTCGCCCTTCACGTCGAAGAACTCGGTGTCAACGAACTTCGTGAAACCTTTCACCACTGGGTCCGCACCTTCCACTTCCCTGTCCGTGACGGCGATCTGCTCGATCCGCTCCCCCATCTGCCTGCCGGCAAAGTCCCTGCAAGCTCTCCTATTGGGAACGCAGACGGATCCGCCCTGGCCGCCGAGATCCTCGCCCAAATCGAAACCGATCTTCAAAAACAAGTCAAACGCCTCAAATCGGATCTGACCCAACAACTCGAGCAACAGCTCTCCTTCGATGGCAAAGAAGCGATCAAAGACGAAGAAAAACGATTCCAAAGCCGCCAAGGCGAAGTCTCCGCGATGATCGAAGCCAACACGATCCAAAAACTCGAACGAGAAATCAAGCAACTCAACCAACGCAAACTCCAAGGAAAGCTCTTCGAGAATGAGGCCTACCTCGAAGAACTCAATCGCGATATCAAACGTCGCCAAGAAGAGGTAGACTTTCGAAAGAAACACTACGAGGAAATCCGCGACCAACTCACCCGAGAACGCGATCGGATCATCAACCGACTCCTCCCAAAACGATTCGCTCTGTTCGGCTCGGCCCAAGTCTTCCCGCTGGCCGTCGAAATCCTCCTGCCCGCCCCCAAGATAAATCCGTCATGAGCAAATCTGTCCTAAGCACAACTGGTGTTGATTTCATGTTAGCGGAAGTGCGCAAGCACTCCGGTGAGTTGCCATGAGCACACAAAGCATCGCACTGCCCCCCGAAAAGGATTCGCTCGCATGGTGGAGTTCGCTCCACCATGGTGGCATGCTGCTGGACTTACCGCGCCTGTCCCAATTGCTCTTGCTGACAAAGTCGATGCCGCCTCTGTCGTTTCACGACCAAGACCACCTGCGACGCGCGCTGTTCAAATTCAAGGAAACACCCGACGCCGAACGTTCCAGCCTCGTGAAAAACGTACTCGAAGGAATCTGCGGGTTCCATCCTATGTCCGGTGTCTGGAAACGTGGACCCGAAGTCGATGCGTCCTGGTCTCGAACGGCCCTGACCGGTGAAACCCTCAAACCCTCCCACCTGTGGATCGGCCTCAAGGGTGCCCTCTTACCCGTCTTCATCGACAAAGAAAAGCGAATCGGCATCGGTCGCGGTGCGAGGTCGGTCAGCCAAGCCCTCCAGTGGATGCGTAAAGCGGATCATTCCCTGGCCTTGATCACCAATGGCCAACAATACCGTATCCTCTTTGCTGGCCTGAGCTACGAAGCATTCGTCGAATGGGACCAACACCAATGGCTCGATTCCGGTGGGCCTACCGCAGAACTCGATGGACTCCGTCGACTCCTGAATCCGACGACCATCACCCCAGCGAAAAACGATTCCCCATCCCCGTTCCTCGAAGCGATCAACGATAGCCGAAAAGGCCAAGGCGACCTGACCGACGTACTCGGTGAACGGGTCCGACAAGCCGCCGAGCTGCTCGTCCAAGGCCACGCGCAAGCCATCGCCCCGCAGATCGCTCAATCGCAGTTCACTCCGCAAGAACTCTACCGAGCCGCCGTCCGCATGATCATGCGGATGGTGATCGTCCTATTTGCCGAATCGCGCGACGCTCTTTTGCCTCGGGACAACCCGATCTACTTCCAATCGTACAGTCTTGCAGGCCTCCGCGAACAACTCGAACGGTCCCAACCTGCCCGATTGAGAAACGCCTTCGCTGCCTTTCCGAGGATTCTCTCCCTGTGCCGATTGATCTACGAAGGCTCCTCGCACGAGTCGCTCCTGGTGCGAGCTTACGGTGGACAGCTTTTTGAACCGGGGGATTCCGATAGCCACGACGGCCAATCGCGCGCGCTGGCGTTGCTCGAATCGGGTTGTTACGAATACGACCTGATGAGCGACCTGCTCGTGCATCAGATCTTGAATTTGCTCAGCAGGACCAAGGTCCGCGTGCGTCAAGGGCGACAGAGCACTTGGGTGGCCGCCCCGGTCGATTTCTCTGCCCTGGAAAGCGAGTACATCGGGATCCTCTACGAAGGTCTCTTGGATTTCGAATTGCGCCGAGCTGCCGCCGATGAACCAGTAGTGTTTCTCAACGTGGGGAACCAACCTGCACTCCCGCTCTCGACCCTCGAAAGGATGGACGATCGAGCCCTCAAAAACCTGCTCGAATCGATGAAAGAGACGACCGATCTGTCCGATCCGTCTGATCCGTCCGATCCGTCCGATACGTCCGATACGTCCGATCCGTCCGATCCGTCTGATCCGTCTGATCCGTCTGATCCGTCTGATCCGTCTGATCCGTCTGATCCGTCTGATCCGTCTGATCCGTCCGATCCGTCCGATCCGTCCGATCCGTCCGATCCGTCCGATCCGTCCGATCCGTCCGACACCATCGCGACCGCTCGCGGCCGCGCGCATGCCTGGGCACGGCGTGCCGTCGAGGTCGGCGGATTGGTCGCCCGACCAAGAGGCACACTGGCCAACGAGAAGCTCCTGGAGCACCAACGATCGATCGACCGGAAAGCCAAACAGCTTATTCAGCGATTGATCTTGCCCGGCGAATGGTACCTGGTTCGTTGGGGGGGAACCCGCAAAGGCTCCGGCACGTTCTATACCAAACCGCAATTGGCCATCCCGACCGTCGTCCGGACACTCGAGCCACTGGCCTACCAAGCGGCCCCGACGGAAACGGGCCCGACGCCGTCAGCCTCCGAATCCTTGCCGGATTTAACGAGTTCGCTTCCAGGCGAATATTTGCAGAATGCAAGTTCCGAGCATCGGCGGATCGGCGTCGATCGTTTGGACCAAGCCAAACCGATCGATTTCAAAGCGAGCAGAAAACCGGAGTCGCTCGTGCCGCGATTACCCGAGGAGATTCTATCGCTCAAGGTCTGCGATCCGGCCTGTGGGTCCGGAACCTTTCCGCTCAACGCATTGCGGTATTTGACCGAAGCCCTTTACGAGTCCTTGTTGTACCACAAGCGGTTTCAGTACTACGCCGATCGGACCGTGATCGATCTGATCGTCGATGCGACATCGCAGCAGACATTGGCCGATGAGAAACTCCCATGCCGGCCCGAGGACAACGACTTTGAGGCCAGGACCAAGGCCGTTCTCAGGCGGTACATCGTCGAGCGGTGCATCTACGGGGTCGACTTGGATCCGTTGGCGATCGAGTTGTGTCGATTGAGTCTGTGGATCGAGACCCTCGATCCGAGATTGCCTTTTACGTTTTTGGATCACAAGATCAAGTGTGGGAATTCGCTGGTAGGGACTTGGTTTGACCAGTTCATGCATTATCCAGCGATGGCCTGGATGCGCGAGGGTGGAGACAAGTCCCACACCAACGGGGTCCATTTCAAGAAAGAGGCATGGACCAAGCAGATCAGCAGCCGCCTCGGCGATGTGAAACGAGAGCTAATCGAATACATCGATGGTGCGAGCCTACTGTACAAGGTAAATCTCAACACGGTAAGAACCACACACGACGACGCCGAGAAATCGCTCAATGAGATCCATCAAATCCCCGTTCATGATGCACAGTTGCGCGCAGATCGGTATCGCGACTTCAATAACGGCAAGGATTTTCAATCGCTGCGTTTCTCATTCGACCTCTGGTGTGCGTTATGGTTTTGGCCCGCTGACGAAATAGACCGTTGTCCGTTACCCTTGGATTTCTATGACCAAAGTTTTTCTGACCATGCGATCCAGATCGTCCGACGCATCGCCAACCATCAACGTTTCTTCCATTGGGAGTTGGAATTCCCAGACACATTCAACGATCACAAAAACGGTTTCGACGCAATCCTAGGCAACCCACCATGGGAGACGCTTCAGCCAAACAGCAAAGAGTTTTTCTCAGCGATTGATCCGTTGTACAGAAGCTACGGCAATCAGGAAGCAAAACGCTATCAGACTCAATACTACGACGATTCAACGCTCGAAAAGAACTGGTTGCACTACAACTCGTTCTACAAAGCCATGGCGAATTGGATGAAATACTCTGGATTTCCCTATGGTGATGAGCTCAAGTCGTCTGAGAGTGATCAACAGGAGCACATGCTTGCCATCGGGAATCGGGGTAGCAAGAGTTTCAAGACGTCGGAAAATAGGCACGAGAAATGGCGTGTGTACCGTAAAGAAACAAACGGTTACGCCGATGCAGAGCACTCCTTTCGATATCAGGGCGGAGGTAAGCCCTACACCCACAAATTGTTTATGGAGATGGCGCATTCATTGTTGCGTGACGGAGGTAGGCTCGGGTTGATCGTTCCATCTGGCGTGTACTCAGACTTTGGGACTGCGGAACTTCGGACGCTGTTTTTAGACCGATGCCGCTGGGAGTGGCTCTTTGGGTTCGAGAATCGTGAGGGCATCTTCGATATCCACCGATCGTTCAAGTTCAATCCGATGATCATCCAGAAGGGAGGGGTGACGGATCGGATCCAGACGGCGTTCATGCGACGTGACTTGCGCGATTGGGAACAAGCCGAGAAACACGTCACGGAGTATCCACGCGAGCGGGTATTGCAGTTTTCGCCTCGGAGCAAAGCGATCTTGGAGATCCAGTCGCAGAGGGACTTGGAGGTCCTCGAGAAGATCTACTCCAACGGCGTGTTGTTAGGGGACCAGAGTCCCGACGGCTGGGGGATAAAGTACGCCCAAGGCGACTTCAACATGACCAGCGACAGCAAGTTATTTCCGCCGAGGGACAAGTGGGAGGAGCGGGGGTATCGGCCCGACGAGTACAGTCGCTGGTTGCGGGGCAAGTGGCGATCGATTCAGGAGTTGTATGCCGAGTTGGGTGTCAAGCCGCTTGCGGAGGGCGAGGTTCGCGACGCGCAGCCTCAGTACGCGCACTTACCGATCCCGCGAGCGGACATTCCCGAGGGGGTGATTTTATCGCGAGACGGCCAGAGTTATTTGCATGAAACCGAGATCGACACCGACGAGTTCCTCGACAAGCGCGGCGACCCCATCACCGCCCCGGCGATTGCATTGCCGCTGTACGAAGGGCGGATGGTAGGCCAATTCGATTTCTCACAAAAGGGCTGGGTTTCCGGGAAAGGCCGATCGGCCGTATGGCGAGAAGTACCCTGGGAGAACAAGCAAATAGAGCCCCAGTACTTGATGGCGGAATGGACGTATCAAAACATACGATTCGAAGCATACATTGACGCTATCCGAAGCAAGCATGGCGAGGCGACGGCAAACCAAGAGCGATCAAGACTGGACGATCCCACGGAATTCATGCTTTGGTGGATCAACCAGCAAAGTCGAGTTGCATTCATGGATGTGACGTCTGCGACCAATGAGAGAACGATGATTGCAGCCCCGGGCTTGCGCGTTCCATATGGAAATTCGGCTCCGCTTTTTGCGACTAGTCAACCGAATCTTGCCTTATGTACGATCCTAAGCTCCTTCATTTTCGACTTCATGGCTCGATTTCGGTGTGGAGGCTTGCATCTTAACTACTTCGTAGTAGATGAGACAGCACTACCACAACTCGACGATAGTCAAATAGAGCAGTTAACGGCGATAGGGCGACGATTAATAGGCAATCATAATTTATTTACCATTGACGATACGAATCTTGCTATCCAACAGCAAATCAAGGTTGCATTGACGGAACATGAAAGGTTGCGTTGGACCGCAATCCAAAATGTTGTGGTGGCGATGTTGTATGGATTAGAACCAGACGACATAAAATGGATATTCAAACAATGCGACCTTGCCGTCGATTCGCTTAGATCCAATGACTACACTCGAACACTTCCACCGAAAGGATTTTGGAGAACACAACGAAGCAATCCTCCGAGTGAGCGCGTGACCGTATTGACGCAGATCGCCTTTAAAAACTGTTGGTCGATGGGTGGAACTTGCGACGATCGGCTCTGCGGTTTCCTGAATCAAAACGGTGGCGAGGGATGGCAGATACCCGAGGAGATTGATTTAGGGGAGTATGGTTTAGGGGATGGGTCGGGGGGACGTGTTGCGGTAAGGTCGAGGTTTGGACCGAGGTATTTCGGTTGGCAGGAGAGTCAGGGTGTGGAGGAATCGTGGCGTGAGTGCCATTTGCACGCGCGCAACCTGCTTGGCCCCTCCGGCTACGCCAGTCTGCTATCGGAGCTTCGATCCCCGGGGACAAGCGACCCTGGTCCCCAATCACCCCATCCGGACGGCATATCCGCCGCCCCGTCCGTGCCACCTGCGTCTGGGTCTGCGGCCTCCGTGTCTGGCCAATCGGCCAAGAAACCGGCCCGAATGGGGGAATCATCCACTCCATCGGGCAGTCCTTCAAGTTCGCGCACTTCACCAACCGGCGTCTCCAACGCATCTCCGCTTGGCGACTCACCCCCGTTTGACCCCGACACCTTCACCCTCTCGAACGACCCCGTGCCCAAAAAGAGAAAAAAACGCTAAGGCAGGGGAGTGCTCAGGGGGATTGATGTGCTATAAGTAATATGTAAACTATCCCGGGGCAATTCGCACGATTTGCACAGGGGTTACATTTTTAGCTGATACAGCTTAGCATTCAAAACAACTAAGCTCCAAATAAAAAATACCGCAATAAAGCTAAAGAAATCGAGTATCGCATGTGTATGTCTAGGTCAAAAGCAACTTGAAAAATGGAAAAAAAAGAACTTATCGGGCGACGGGTCGATTTAAAGCAGTACTTCCATCCTCACTATCTTTGGCAGAGGGATGCTGATGCGTTTTCACCCATTATTACATTGGGGCATTATGATACGATCAAGGCAGTAAACGTTCACACGCTCATTGATTTAGCACCTGAAGAAATAAACTTAGCGTCTCCGGGAGAACCAGCACCATACACAACAACAACCGTCTCCCTGGTGCTGAATTCATTCTTGAATAAATTCCGCAACGTAAAGTCCACAAAAGACCCTCAATCCCCTGAAGGTATCGCACAGCACGAGAAGGACGTGAAGGTATTTCACAAGAAAAGAAAGTTCTGGATTTTTATCGAAATATATTTATCCGCAGTGACAATCGATGTGCTTAAGCGTCGGAAACTTGATGCCACTTCAGTAGCAGGGGTTCAATTTAAATCGCTTGGGCGTGGAGTTGAATTGGTAGGGAGTAAATTGCAAGAGATGCTAGACTCGATTGACGATGAAGGTGTAGATTCAATTCTATATCGATCAATTGGAGCACAAGATTTTGTGATCGAGCTGAAGTTCGATGAAGAAGACAACTTTCGCAGGCTAGCAGAGCTGGTCATCGGTCTCAGGCAATTAGAATTTTCGGACATCTTTCCAAAAGATCACAAGCCAAACCACCATGTTTTCTCACAGGTGAACGCAATCACATCCTTCGATGAAGGCGAGGTTGACAAAGGAGATAGCCCAAAACAAGAGTCGTTAGTAAAAATACGACAGAAAATCAGGATCGCTCCCGGGCACGAATTCGAAGTCTTTAATCAAGCGCTACATTCAGATAAAAAGATCAAAGACGAGAGCTATTCTCTAGGCTTCGAAAATAAGAACTTGCATGTGAATTTCGAAGGTGGATTTATAGACTACATTCATTCAAGACGGAAAACCCTGACGCAGCATCATCAAAATACCGGAAGCGTCCGAAGCGAATTAACGGTACCTTTAATTGAATTTGAACATAAGAAGTCCGTATTGCAAACACAGCATGCGGCAATCGTAATACAAGATAACGTAAAAACAATAATCAATGAGTGCATATCTAAACTAAAAAGTTTTTGGACTCGCAAAATTCTTTCGAAATCTCAATTCGATGAGCTAAGCAACCTGGTGCAGTCCGCAGTCCAAGGGCTTTCTAGGAATGATAAGCAGATCTACCTAATCGATTTGATTCCGTTTCTTCAAGGGATACCAGCATATATAGAATCCATATTCAGAGAGGGGGTCGCTACAGTTAAAGAAAAAGAGAGGTTTCTTAAATCACTGGACAACGCGATCGACTTGTTGACTCGGGCAGTACGAAACAGAATCGATGAGTTGTCCAGTTTTCGCGATCCTATGGCTCCTTCGAACCGAACGTTAGTCGCTCCGAAATTGATGTCTGCGTACTCAACATGTGCGTCCTATGCTTGGGGTCTCATGAAAGAATCTGCTATGCATACATATCCTATTAGGGCCTGTGCTTTTGTTGGCTCATCGGGCAAGGTAAATGTTCATCGCCCACTGGTTGAATCCCACAACTACCTTCTTTCAAAGGGTTATAATAACCTTCCGAAGCTTCTTTTTTACGAACTTTCAGGTCCGATGTTATTCCGGCCGGAAATTGTCTTTGTTAATACTATTCACGAGATTGCTGAGGAGTCGAATTGGTTGGATTTCGTATCGAGCCCATTCGGACCCTATCTTAAAGACCTTATTCTACAAAATGTGCTTTTGCAAATAAAATCTGCGTTCGTAAGCACGACAATTGGAGACCTCACTGACAACGAAAGAAAGTTGATTATTGATGCGTTCTGCAATTGGGTTGCATCACAGCCTCCCGATGTATTTACTAGTGATGGCCGCACGCTTGCTGCGTTTCACCAGTTCCCTTTTTTGTTGCGAGGTAAGGATTTAGATGAATTTTTCAAATCTAATCAATATACTGATCGATGCAGTAACATTCGAAGATCACGTTTGCATGAGGAGCGTTTGTTAAAAAGCTTTATCGAATTTTCTGCATTTGATCACCATAAGAGTGATCAAACCGACGAGGGCTTAAAGGCGAGGGGTTTTGTGGAGCGGATTCATTCGCAAATTGGTTTGATCGAGGAGTGTTTTGCTGATTTCGCCATGCTTTTGTATCTCTTTCGGTCAAGAGTCCAGACCGATAGCAAGGACGCAAGCACCGGCAAGTATCCATCTCGATTAACTCTTCAGGATGCGGAGTATTTATGCTCTTCGTTGCTTGAAACACTTTTTAGTGCCACGCCAGGCTTGTTCGTGGCAACGGATGATACACACCGGACCCTGTCGCTTGAAAATCTTTCGGAGTACTTCTACCGATCTATTCTGATTATTTATTTATGTCTCAAGTTTGATCGTAAGCATGAAGGATCCAACAAAACAGTTGTACAGGCTTTAGTTTCAAACACTCTGAAGCGCATAGTTCGCTCCGAAGTTGGATCGCTTGATCAAATATCCCGAATCGACGAGGCTGTATTGGATTCGTTCATTACGAATAGGTTTGATGATCTTAAAAAGCTTTTTATCCTGCCACCGTCGAACGCCGACGGAGATGAATCGAAATGCATTGCGAATTATTTCATTAAGACTCTGGAGGCCGCTGAGAGCCCCGAAAAGTTCTCATCTTGGTTGACCCTTCCCTCCGACGAGTACGAGAAGGAACTTGGCTCTCAATTTATCGAGTTGTGGAGCATGGCTGTTTCTGTTCACTCCAAGAGTGATGCTCTTACCAACTTCAAGCGGCTTAGTTTTTTAGATGCTCTGTGGTGCGAATCGACCTTTCACGACATCGATGGGATTTTTCAGGAGCTAACATGAGAAGCCTAGGTTTTTCAGGTGGTGTTTATCTCTACCATGTGGATTTAACTGACGAAGAGAGCGGAAAGGGTGGTAAGTCACTCCTTGATGTAGAAAAATTCAGTGAATTGCACTACAAGAAGCTACACACAGGTAGGTCCACTGACGCCTTGGGTGAGGAAGATTTTCTAAAGGATTTAAAAGCAAGATTCCAGACTAAATATGCTGCCTTTCAAAGAGCATTATTTAGAAGTGATGTATATCCTTTTTTCGTCGTTTTAGTCGAACTTGGTCGAGAGATCAAGGATGCAGATGTTACCAACGTTAATCGTTTTCGAAGAGAGGTAGAAGACGATCGACGGAACTTCCCTCCCCTGATTATTCTCATTGGTAGGTATCGCGCTAGTCCATCGGAAGATGATGCGTTGGATCCAGTAAGCAAATTGGACAGTAGTATCCGGCCTGTTTTTTTCTCCGACGGTATCCCTACTGTCCAGCACATTGTTAATGACATTGTCAGAACTTTCTGTGATGGTTGCAATCGTGAGGCCGAGATAAGGATCTTGAGGTTTAGGAGCCTAACCCTGTGGGGGTCAATTTTGTTGGTTTTCGCACCCGTCTTTATTGCAATTGTTGGAAAGTTGACCGAGAAGTGGTTTGATTGGTTTGTCGCTTCCAAACCAAGCGGTTCAAATCCTCCTGTAGGTGGAAATGGGAGTAAGCCGTCCTACTTTTCTTTTCTGACTTTCCTCGAAGCTATCCCGAGTTGGTTGGTTTTCTCTCTTGGTGTTTTAGTTGCATTATCCTTTTTTTGGCTATGTAACATCCTCTCGGAACGCAATCGGAAATACAAGGAGTCACTTAAGGCGAATTTGCTTGGAACAGAACCCCTTAGCTAAACGGTCATCCCATCTCCGTAGTAGGTCATGTTTTGTTGCCCCCGGTTCGCCTCGTGTCCCCGCAAACCTCCTAGGCGTGGACTGAAGTTATCGCCCTATCAGAGCGATCCAATGTTCCGATCTCGCAGTATTGGAAAACCAAGCTCGCTGCTAGGCCCCAAGTAAGCGTTTCTGGCCGTCTAGTCTTTCGTGCTGACCAAAGATTTTATCGAGTTCAACCTCCCCTCGGGTATCTCCGTCCACTTCCATTCCCGGCAGTTGGAACCATCTCTGCAACCCTAGAACAGGTAGCCTAAATGAGATTCTTGCAACGCCCCCCTCGGTTCCGATCTATCTGCACTCCGAGCCCATCGATATGCGCAAAAGCTTAGATTGCATCTCCATCTGGATGAGGCGTCTCGAGAGAAGGAGATTTTTTAGCGACTACTCCAGTCCGCCGATGGAAATCATGGGATCATCACCCATACGTAAGTTGAATGCTCCCTCTCGGCAAGTTCGGGTTTCATCTGCCTTACAATGCCCTCCAAGACATGTTTGCGTCGTCTGGATGGACACACCGAACCGCTCCTCACTCGACTGCCTGACCGACTCGGACCAAGAGACCACTCAAGACCTGCAAAAACTGATACTAAGTCTGATCAAGAAAGGGCACTGACCGGTACGTGATGATATGGAGTTCAGGCAGACTACGCCGAAGGATTCTCCCGATACGGCAGTTGTGCAAGTTGACCAGCTTCAATTCCTGCGGTATTACTTGCCCGGGACAGACCTACGGGCCGCCCTCTCCAAGCTCGATCCAAATGCCTCTTGGGCCAAAAACTCGGCTCTGTCACTGCACGCTGACGACCGATTTCTGTGAATCCTGATCAAATTCGCGGGGTGCAATGCCAACTCTAGAGATGCATTGCAACCTATGCAATCGCCACCGTTTTGGTAGCTTACCGTAGCGATTCGCTTGTTTCCTGCTCACTCTTGTCGTTGCGTCCTCGTGAGAAGTCGAGTTCGATGGGACCTTGTTTCCCGAATATACGCTCCAGCTCCTCTGCGTAGTCCACTTGTGGTTCGAACGGTAGGCAGATGTTGCCACCAATGCAAACCGGCTCGTCTTCGGGCACAACGAGCAAATCCCTGATTCGTTTTACCATTTAAAACCTTCGAAACTGTAAAATCATGGCTAAGAAAAGTTCCGAGCCTTTGAGACATAGAACAGCCAAATAGTTCCCAATGTCCTTAGCTCAAAATCCACTGAAAACCCTTTGTGTCAGGTAGACGCAGATCAAATCCTCGTTCACGAGACCTAAGTCTAGTCCTTGGTACGCTTTAGGGGAAGAGGCCGTTCATCAAACCAAGAAAAAACCTGTTTTCTCATGTGATCGAAAAACAAACCTCTAAACTTGAGGGAATCCAGTACTTTTTTGAGTAAATCCCCTCAGGTTTTTGCAGCAAACCAACCACTCAGCAAGTACCATACCAAATTGAATTTCTTTCACCAAGAACGGTTTGTAGGTTTTCGAGACTTTTTTCGCCCCCCCCACCATGCCCAACTATTGGAAAATCGCCCCAGGCAGACAGGCCCAGTTCTGGCGGGATTGTGTCGAAAAACGCTGCATCCCCATCAACTGGCTCAACCAGTCGGACCTGTCGGCTCTGTCCGTCGAACAAATCGAATCGCTCCTGACGGATCGCGAACAAGGGGCCGCAAACTCAGCCCGCTCTGTCCACGCCTTCGTCCACGATATCCAACCGGGTGACCGTGTCTTTGCCAACGCCTTCGATAGCCCATTGTCCATCAAGGGAATCACTCTCGGCCCGAGTGACCAACGGAAATATGGGCGTTTTCTCTGCCTTTAGGTTGTTGGGCCGTACATTCCCCCAGGAAATCCCCGAAAACTCGGTCGCTGAGCAGCAACCTGCGCCTATCTCCTATGGATTTTTGTCGTTCGGCACTGATAATCTCCTAACCGTGTAGATTGATGTTTTTTGCCAGATTAGCTTTTTTCGTTCGTGTTTGTTACCCAATAGCAGGTAGATTCCGTGTCCGTGAAGATCGAACTCAACGACCGACAAGTCCACGATTTGCTTCTTTTGGCCAATACTCCCGGGCTTGCTGAACTAGCGGACCAAATCGCGGTTTCGGACGAAATAGCTCTTTCCCCGGGCGAAGCCTACGATGCCTTGAGCCGAATTGCGGGAAACAAACTGAACGACAGCCAACTCGATGCCCTGATGAGGCAACTGATGGGGCTTCGCGGGTTGATGATGCGGAGCGATATCGACTCCAAGTCACTTGTCGAAGGACTCGCCCGGGCCCTTCAGCAAGCCTTCCAACGCAACCCGAATTTGAACCAGCCAGAACTCCAGGTCGCGTGCGTGCAACTTGTCGAACGCGATTTCCCGAAACTCTTGGATTCGCAGTTGTTCGCTATTACTTCCAAAGCGGCAAAACTTGCCTATGACTTCGCCTCGCTACTTCGCAATGCTCGCGTCATCACCGATGCAAGACCGGTTTTCTCGAATGAAACGGATGCCGAACCTGATATAGTAGGAATGGTTGTATCCCATGTCCTCAGATTGGATTACGAGAATGCCGACCAGCAGCACTCGCTCAGTATCGTTCTTGATCAACTCGATGTGCACAAGCTCCGGGATGCATGCGATAAAGCGATTAAAAAAGCCGAAGCGATAGAAACCAAAATGAAATCAGTCGGAATACCTACAAATGTCACTGGAAAAAGGGGCTTGACACATGACCCTTCTAACTGAATTCGAAACAGTGGATCTGTATGCCGATAGATACCTCGATGATCCCTTCGTGGACATCGAGGATTCTAACGAGTCATTCAGGATCAATTCGGTTGCAAACTACAAACGATTGTCCGAGGCCTTCTACCGAGTCGTTCAATCCAGAGATGGGCGGTGGTTTCGCGGAGCTGCGACGATCCGCGAGTCAGGAGAGGTATCAAACGCGACTATCAAGTCAAAAATTAGTCCTGCAGAATTGAACAGCGATAATGAAATAGTCGAATTCTGCGCAGAAATAATGCGGGCTGAATTAACATCCGAAAACCAAAAGACAGACTCTCAAAGGCATCGGGATGCTCCTGCTTATACCATCACCGGAAATGTCGTTGGAATTACGCTGACGGATTTCGAGGTCGACTGGCTCGGTGGAGATAGAATTCTTATTTCCCGCAATCTTACTTTCGGCAAATGGAACGAACTTCAGGTTGGTGATTGGTTCAAAGGAGTCATCGTACGCCGCAATGGTGGAGAAATCCTCAATGCAACGCTGCTTTCCAAAATCCCTATGCCAGAGATTATGTCAGATACTCAAATCGAGGCCTTCTACTCAAAACTAAAGCCTGTTCGACTCTCGCCAACAGATTGAGTTGCCTATCAATAATGGCACACGCAGCAACTGTCTATTTTCTCGATGTCGGACAAGGGTCGAGCCAGGTTATCCAATTGGACAATGGCTCGTTGGTAATCATTGATTGTGGGAGATCCGCAGCTCCACTGCTAGAATTCCTCGACTCGATATCGTTCAATCGAATCACCGCTCTTATTTTATCCCATTTGCACAGCGATCATGCTTCCGGAGCCATCGCCCTGCTCGATGCTCACTCGGATCGAATCGACCATGTTTACATTCCACTGGATCGTTCGCCCAAGGATTTGTTGGCTAACCACGTCATCCGGACGCTCGATGAACTTGGACAAGCCGGAAGTCCAATAAATATTGAAGTGCTCGTATACCATGGCACGGTTGACGGTAGACTGCATCCACCCTTGCCCGAAAAATCCCGTTGCAAACTTCGCATCCTCTACCCTAACATCATGCAAGCGTTGCACGCGCAAGACCAACCTGACCCGAATCAGGGGAGTTGTATTTTGATGTTAGAGTGTGGAGAACACCGAATACTTTTCCCCGCCGATGCTGGGAAAATGGCATTTGAACGAATGAGACTACGTTTGGGTGCTCCGAATCTACTATCCTTTGATGTGATTGCCGCGCCCCATCATGGAGGGAAACTTACAAACTCCCCGAAAGATTATCCAGGTTACAATAACGCCTTTAGTTGGTTATTTGCAGAAGTACTGCAAACTAAGTTCGTGATCTTCAGTGTTGGATCCTCAAACGACTATGGTCACCCCTTACCCGAACATATTGATGCAGTCCGTGCGAATAGAGGACAAGTCCTTTGTACTCAGTTAACTAACCAATGCCACCTGAACCCAAACCAGGTGAGTGATAGATCCCTAATTCCAGTTCTGTATCCATCTGCTTGCTCGACCAAAGGAATCGGTTGTGCAGGTACAATCGTTGCTCTCATGGATGAAACAACGGTCGAGATCGCGAGGTTCGATGCTCACCAGCAATCGGTTGACGCTCTCTCTCGATCACAGACCATTTCCCCTTTATGTCGCCGCGTGCCTTTAAGTGAACCCTCGAACCATCCAACCTTCTGATTAACGCCCCCCCCACCATGCCCAACTATTGGAAAATCGCCCCAGGCAGACAGGCTCAGTTCTGGCGGGATTGTGTCGAAAATCACTGCATCCCAATCAACTGGCTCAATCAGTCGGACCTGTCGGCCCTGTCCGTCGAACAAATCGAATCGCTCCTGACTGATCGCGAACAAGGGGCCGCAAACTCAGCCCGCTCTGTCCACGCCTTCGTCCACGATATCCAACCAGGTGACCGTGTCTTTGCCAACGCCGGAAAATCCTCCTGCAAGGGAATCGGTATCGTCACGTCCGATTACCTCCCCCCAAAACACAAGAAAAACCCCTTCCGAAACCAAAACGAAAACGCCCAAGTCCGACTCGTCGATTGGCAACTCGATGCCTCCGTCGAACTCCCCGAACACTTCTTCAATATCCCAACAGTCCAACTTCTCAAACCCCAAGACGTCGTCGAACTGA
>Ga0315902_10005719_pt1 | contig 17436 bp, 10 predicted proteins | sample LakEriMetagenome_9_FD_203523 | JGI IMG/M metagenome (GOLD analysis project Ga0315902, IMG submission 203523) | Freshwater fungal communities from buoy surface, Lake Erie, Ohio, United States - Buoy 12 MA117 | ecosystem: Environmental > Aquatic > Freshwater > Lake > Lake biofilm | place: USA...
GGAGCCGACCGCGATCTCGTGAAGCCGCTGCAGCAGCGGCTGGAGAAGCTGTTCGAGTCGATCATGCTCCGCACCAAGGTCGTCGGTCTCGAGGACACGGGCTCGGCCGTGAAGGTGCGGTTCGAGGGGCCCGACGGCCCGTCGTCCCGCGAGTTCTCCCGGGTACTGGTGGCCGTGGGCCGCCGGCCGAATTCCGACGGCATCGGCCTGGAGAACACGGGCGTGAAGGTGAGCCCCAAGGGCTTCGTCGAGGTCGATGGCCAGCAGCGGACCGCCGACCCGCACATCCTCGCGATCGGCGACGTGTGCGGCGAGCCGATGCTCGCCCACCGCGCCAGCCACCAGGGCAAGGTGGCCGTGGAGACGCTGCACGGCGAGGCCGCGCTGTTCGCGCCGCGGGCGATTCCGGCCGTCGTGTTCACAGATCCCGAGATCGCCTGGGCGGGGCTCACGGAGCAGGAAGCGACGGCCTCCGGTCGCAGTGTCGAGATCAGCCGTTATCCGTGGGCCGCCAGCGGACGCGCCCACGCGCTCGGTCGCACCGACGGGCTCACGAAGATCCTCGTCGATCCGGAGTCGGAGCAGGTGCTTGGCGTGGGCATCGTGGGCCCCGGGGCCGGCGAGCTCATCGCCGAGGGAGTGCTGGCCATCGAGATGGGCTGCACGGCTCGCGACCTCATGGAGGCGATCCACCCCCATCCCACGCTGGGCGAAACGGTCGCCTTCTCGGCCGAGAATTTCTTCGGCCTGGCAACCGAGATCTACCGCCCCCGCGCCGAATCAGCGGCTCACTGATCGTCCGCGACCGGGGCTGCGGGTGGCTCGTAACCCTCGGGCAGATGGGCGGCGGCGATGAGGCGGCTCCAGGGGCCCGCGAACTGGGTGTCGGCTGCCCCGGCCCCGAGCGGGGGCTGCGGTTTCGTTGCGGCCCCTTCGTCGTCAGCCTCGGGGTTCGCCTCGATCTCGGCGGGTTCGGCGGGCTGCGTGTCATCAGGCAGACTGGCATCGTCTGCCGGTGAGGCACCGCGTCGTGCCGGAGATTCCTCCTGAACACCCGGCACGGCCGACCTCGGCGGTGCCACTGGCGTCGCTGCCTCCGTGGCCGATGTCTGGATCACACCCTGGTCCGACCACCGCCGCCACTGGGTGCCGTAGTAGCCGAACTGCCCGGGTCGCACCGGACACGACGGCACGCACATGCCGTCCCTGCAAGCGGCCGCGTGATGAAAGCCCGCAGGCTGCACGTGGCCGCAGGCCTTGCCATCGGCACCGCAGCAGCCGGCTCCACCGGCCGGGGTCACCGCCGGATCGAACATCACCCGTGGCTTCGGGCCGCGAACCGGCGCCGCTGCCCGCATTGCGGAGCTGGACAAGTCGGCCGCGAACGCGGTCGAACAGACGAGCAGCCACGCCCCATAGGCGACGAGCGCCGGGCGGCTGCGGTGACGTTCGCGATGCGGATGCGTGAAGGGCATCATGGGTGGCATGGTTTCACTCGTTCCGGTTGACCGCAGGGCTCGCCCAGGCGGCACAACCGGCACCGCTTCACCTATCGTGAAATCCACAGGCTGAACTTTCACCGGTTTAAGCTCCCGCCCGCTTTCTGCCGCGGGGAACCGTTCCCGGGGGCAAAACCCCGGGGAACGCGGGAATTCGGCAGCTTGGCGAAGACGGGCGGAGGTTGCCCGGTTCGTCTAGAATCGGGGGAGTCTCTCCGGCGGTTTGCTCCGGGCGGCTTTCGCGGTCCTGCATCGGGTTTTGTCCCGCGGTTTTCGAGGGTTTTGGTCAGTGAAACGCGTCAATATTCGGTTCCTGCTGTTGTTCATTCTCGGGCTCGCCCTCCTCGCCGGAGGCACGGTCGCTCTCAACCGGTATCAGGTCGATCGCAATGCGGGCACCCTTGCCAAGCAGGCGAGGCAGAGACTGGAGGAAGGCAAGGCCGCGGAAGCACTCGGGCTTTTCGCCCGTTATCTCGGCATGCGGCCCGGGGACGCCGAGGTGCATGCCGAATATGCCGAACTGGTACTCGAGCGGGCGCTCGCTGCCGACGCGACTCAGGGCGACCTGTCGCGGGCCTACAACACGCTCGAAGAGGCGGTGCGGCGAAATCCCGAGAAGGACGCGTTGCGGCGCAAACTCGCCGAGTTCCAGCTCCGGATTGGTCGCGCGGTCGACGCCCGCGAGCACCTCGACGTGCTCAAGGAGCGGCTCGCGGCCGGCACGATCCAGAAGGGCGAGGGCGAAGACGCCGACGCACCGGTTATCGATGCCGACATGATCCAGTTGTTGCTGGCGCAGTCGTTCGCTGGCGCCGGCGACTTCGATACAGCCGCGAAGCTGGCCGGCGAGCTGATCGGGTACGACATGTCTCAGCGGGCGTTTGATCCGGCCAAAAAAACGGCGGGCTCGACCGACGCCTATATCCTGCTCGCGTCCATCCTGCAGCAGCGGTTTTCCGATCCGCCATCCGCCGATGCCGTGCTCACCGAAATGGTGACACGCCGCAGCGACGACGCCCAGGCATGGCTCGCGATGTCCCGATGGCATCGTCAGGCGTCCGACTTCGACGCCGCCGCCAAGGACATCGACAAAGCGGCCGCCATCGCCCCCGACGACATCAACGTCGTGTTCGGCAGCTTCGAACTCGCCCTGGCGCGACGGGATCTCGCCAATGCTGAGCAGTTGGCACAACGGGCCGGAGAGCTGTTTCCGGCCGACGAGCGGGTGTATCGCGGGATGGCTTCGGTTGCCCTGCAGCGCAATGACTTGGCCGCGGCGGAGAAGGCCCTGCGGAAGGGAACGGCTGAACTGCCGAACAAGGCGTCGTTGCTCCTCATGCTCGCCGATGTGCTCCTGCAGCAGAATAACATCGACGAAACCGACCAGATCGTGGCCCGGATCAAGGAACTCTACGGCTCCACGAGTCCGGCCGTGGGACTCCTGGAAGGCCGGCTCTTGATCGCCCGCCAGCGCTGGCCACAGGCGCTCCAGAAATTCGAGCAGATCCGGCCGCTGGCCGCCGGCCTTACGGATCTCACCCGCCAGATCGACCTCTGCCTCGGCCAGTGCTACGAGCAGCTACAGGAGTTCGACGAGCAGCTCGACATCAACCGCCGCATCCTCGTCGATGATCCGACCTCCCTGGCGGCTCGGGCAGGCGCTGCCTCCGCGTTGGCGGCTGCCGGACAGACGGAAGAAGCCCTTCGCGAGTTCGAGTCGGTCGCCGCATCGATTCCGGCCGATCGCCTGCCGGCCATTCCCCAGGTCTGGTACCCGCTGGTGCAGCTCCGCCTCGCTGAACAGCTCAAGCTCCCCGCCACCGACCGCGACTGGTCGGCCCTCGACTCCCTCGTGAACACGCTCGACGAATCGCCGGTCATGTCGCCGACACAGATCGCCCTGCTGCGGGCCGACATTCTTTCACGGAAAGGTGAAAATGCGGCCGCGATCGCTCTCCTCGAGAAGGCGACGCGTTCGCCCACGGCGGAGCCGCAAATCTGGTCGGCGCTCGCCACGCTCACGCTCCGGGATCAGGGAGTGGACGCGGCCCGCAAGGTGCTCGATCGCATTCCCGAGCCGCAGCGGCAGGGGAGCGGGATGATGATCATCGAGGCCCAGATCGCCGCCGCCGATCCGGGCGAAGAGGGCTCGAAGTCGCTTGCCGCGATCGCGTCGCGGGCCGAGGCGATCGGCGGTGACGAGGCCGCGAAGGTGCTGGCGTCATTGGCGTCGCTGCAGCTCGCGCGGGGCGCCCGCGACGAGGCCGAGGCGTTGTTGCGCAAGGCCGCCGCGCTCCAGCCCGACGACCTGCGATCACGCACGGCGATCCTCGAACTGGCGCTGAGCGCCGGCGACGTGGAGAAGTCTCGCGCGGCGGCCGCCGACATTCGCGCCGTCGCGGGCCCCACCAACGCGCGGTCGCTGGTCGCGGAAGCAGGCGTGAAGATCCTGGAAGTGCGAGCCGGGCAGCAGAAAAACGAACAGCAAGAAGGGCGGATCAATCTTTCGGATGACGATCGCCGGCTGCTCGACGAGGCCCGCAACCTGCTCATCGAAGCGGAAAACGAGCGGCCGGGCTGGCACCTCATCCAGCGGTCTTTCGCGGAGGTGGAGGGGCTGAAGGGGGATCTGGAAGCTGCCATCGAGCGGCTGCAGCAGGCCCTGCGGCTCGATCCCGCGAATCCCGAGATCGTCAGGCAACTCGTCGGGCTGCTGTATGCAACCAACCGCACCGAAGAGGCCCGAGCCGCACTGGACTCGCTGGGCGGCGTGGGCGCGGCCGGCTTCGAGCGGCTCTCGGCGGAACTCGAGCTCCAGGCGGGCAAACTCGAAGAGGCCGTCGTCTTGGCGGAGCGAAGCGTGAAGGCCGACTCCACGAATCCCGGCGAGCTGCTCTGGCTGGGCCAGCTGCTCGATCGCTCGGGGAAGTCGGAGCGGGCGGGTGACGTGCTGGCCCGTGCGGTGGAGTTGGCTCCCGAGAAAACGGAAGTCTGGTTGGCTCTCTTCGCACACCAGCTGGGCGATGGCCGACGCAGGGCCGCCGAGAACACGCTGGACAACGCCGCCAAGGCCCTGCCCGAGCCGCAGCGACAGCTCGTGCTCGCGCAGGGTTACGAAATGCTGGGGCGACTCGAGGACGCAGGGCGTGAGTATCGCGACGCGGCCAAGCTCGCGGAGGACGATATCACCGTGCATCGCGCCAACGCGGAATTCCTGTTGCGTCATGGCCGACTCAAGGATGCGCGGCAGGCGCTCGAGCAGCTGCTCGCACGGTCGGATGACCTGCCCAACGCGCGGACCGCGAAGACCTGGGCGCGGCGAAAAATGGCCGAACTCGTGGCGGAGCGCGGAACCTATCGCGATCTGGAGGAAGCGATCGCCTTGATCCGCCAGAACGCGCTCGCCGACGGCAGCCTCGAGAGCGACGACGCACAGATGGAGATTTCACTGCTCGTCAACCGCCCCGAGCCCGTGAGTTGGTCACGCGCCATCGAGGTGATCGAGCAACTCAAGGAGAAGCAGCCCCTCTCGACCGGGCAACGTCTGACGCTGGCCGGCCTCCTCGAAAAGACGGGCCGCTGGATCGAGGCTCGCGACGAGCTCATGTCGATCCTCTCGGCTCCGAGCGCCCCGCCGGCCGTGGTCGGCATGCTCGTCGAGAAGCTGATCGACCACGATGAGTTGGAGAATGCCCGCTCATGGCTGAAGCGGCTGGCCAAGGCGGCCCCCACGGCCCCGGTCACGCTGGCGCTCGAGGCCCGGATCGCGGCGGCGGCCAACGACCGAACGGCGGCCGCTGAGGCCGCCCGCAAGCTGATGCCCAAGGACAACGTGTCGGCAGAACAAGCAGGGCAGCTCGCCGCCATCGCCCGGCTCATGGAGGACATCGACTTCCCCAAGGCCGCCGACCAGGTGCTGACCAAGCTGGCGACACTCTCCTCCGACGGCGTCATTGCGCGAGCTGAGTTCCTCGGCCGCCACGGCCGGGCGACCGAGGCGCTCGACCTGCTCGAGACTCGGTGGGACGACCTGCCCCTCGAACGGCTGCTGTCGGCCGCCGTCTCCACGGCCCGCTCCAAGAACACCGCCACGACGGAGGCCGCGAGGCTCGACGGCTGGTTCGCCAAGGCACGGCGGATCGATCCCGGATCGATCGCGATCCCGTTGCTCGAAGCCGAGCTGCGAGGCCTGCAAAACCGGCCGCAGGATGTGGAGGCGATCTACCGCGGACTGCTGGAGCGGTCGGATCTCTCGACGATGCAGACCGCGATCGTCTCCAATAATCTCGCCTTCCATCTGGCGGCCCCCGCCACCGCCACCGAGGCCCGCAAGCTGATCGATGCCGCGATCAGCACGCTCGGACCGCACCCCGATCTGCTCGATACGCGAGCCATCGTGCACCTCGCCGTCGGCGAGGACGAGCAGGCCGTGGCCGATCTCGAGCAGGCGGTGCTCCAGCCGAGCGACGTGAAGTTTCTGCACCTCGCCTATGCCCAGTTCCGCACCGGCGACACGGCGGCCGCGCGAAAGTCGCTGGCGTCGAGCCGCAAACAAGGGCTTGCCGAGGACCGCCTCTCCGCCGCCGACCGCAGCCGCCTCGCCGAACTGGAGGCAGCCCTCGGCCCCGCCACCGAGCAGGTCACTTCGGCCGGGCAGGCTGGAGACGGATGAGGCTCTTACCGCCCGCCCCCTTGCAGCATTCGCGAGCGGGCCAGGGCGTCCTCAGCCTCGGCAATCCGGCCACCACGCATGCAGGCGACGCTCAGGGCCGTGTAGCTGAAGGGGTCATTCGGCTCGAGTTCGCAGACGCGTCGGGCGTGACGGACGGCGTCGTCGTGCCGCTCGAGCCTGGTGCACCAGGCCGCAAGCGCCGAGTGGGCGAGGGCAAAATCGGGAGCATCGGCCACCAGGGCCTCCAAGGCCGTGACGGCTCCGGCGAGATCGCCTCCGTCCTTCAGCCGCTCCGCGGCCGCATAGCGATCCTCCCGGCTCGTTGTCTCTGCCATCGACGCAGCGTCTCCTGAGCGTGTGCCAATCGGGCGAAGGCCCGAACGGGCCCCGGAATCCCGGAGCCAACGAGTATAGGCTCCCGAAAGGCCGTGGCGACGGCGGCGACGCGGCCTCGTCCACCGGCCCGCCGCCCACCCTGGCTGGCGAAATGGGAAAGTCGGGCAAGGCGGTCGCGGAGGGGGCCAATTGGCATTGAATCCGAGGGCCCGGGCAGCCGATAAACCCCGGGTCCGACACGAAACCGCGACGGCGAAAGGCACGCAGTGAGCATTCATCCCCTTGCCGTTGTCAGCCCCCAAGCCCGGCTCGGTGCGGGTGTGAAAGTGGGAGCATTCGCCACCGTCGAGGCGGATGTCGAACTCGGCGATTTTTGCAGCGTCGCGAGCGGCGCCGTCGTGAAATCGGGAGTCACCGCGGGCTGCCACAACGAGTTTGCCGAGCATTCGGTGATCGGGGGGGCGCCGCAGCACGCGGCGCGGCCGGAACAGGTGGGTCGCGTCGTGATCGGCGACCACAACGTGTTCCGCGAATACGTCACCATCCATCGGGCTTTGAAGCCTGGGACTGCGACCGTCGTAGGGAGCCATAACTACATCATGGCTGGGGCCCACTTCGCCCACGACGTCACCGTCGGCAACAACTGCATCTGTGCGAACAACGCGCTGTTGGGCGGCCACGTGACGGTCGAGGACCGTGCGTTCGTTTCGGGGGCCGTGGCGGTGCATCAGTTCTGCCGCATCGGCCGGCTGGCGATGGTCGGGGGTCATGCCCGCGTCGTCCAGGACGTGCCCCCGTACATGCTGCTCGACGGCCAGACGGGCTGCGTCGTCGGCCTGAACGTGGTCGGCCTGCGGCGCAGCGGCCATACCGCCGACGACATCGCCGACCTGAAAGCCGCGTACCGCGTCATCTACCGCAGGGGTCTGCCGTGGCGCGACGTGCTCGAAGCCCTCCGGCAGGAGTTCACGGCCGGGCCGGTCGTGCACCTCCGCGACTTCCTCGGCGGCGGCAGCCGCGGCTTTGCCCAGGAGCGTCGGGCTCCTCCCAGCAGCCCCACCCTCAGGCTTCGGGTGCCGGAAGAGGAGACCTCCGACCTTCGCTCGAAGGCCGGCTAATCCCGTTCGTCCGCCGGCGCGGCGCCTTCGTCCAGCCCGTACCGCTGCAGCTTGCGCCGCAGCACGGACCGGTCGATCCCGAGCATCTTCGCGGTGAGCGACTTGTTGCGCATCGCGGCGGCGAGCGTGCGCTCGAGATGAATCCGTTCGACGTCGGCCAGCGTCGGCCAGCTCTCCTGGGCGTCGGCCGGTGCTGCGGTCGCGGACGTCGGCGTGGCCACGGGAACGGACGGCTGAAGCTTGGGCTCGACCCGATAGACGCCGGACAAGGGCGTGGGTGACACGATTCCCTGGCTCGCCGCGAGGGTCATGGCGGTCGGGCCGCGGGGCTCGATCGCGGCGGGAATGCCAGCGCCCATCAGTCCCGTCAGCGCGTCGGGGTCGATTTCATCCCCGGACGAAAACATGACCGCCCGCTCGAGCACATTCTCGAGTTCGCGGACGTTGCCAGGCCAGGCGTAGCCCTGCAACACCTCGATCGCCGCGGGGGCCAGCGTGCAGAGTGGCATGCCATGCCGGGCCGCCAGTTCGGCCAGATAGCGGTCGGCGAGCACCGGGATGTCTTCCCGCCGCTCGCGCAGCGGCAGCGTGCGAATCGTCACCACGTTGAGGCGGTAGAAGAGGTCCTCGCGGAAACGTCCAGCCTGAACCTCCTGCGCCAGGTCGCGATTCGTGGCGGCCAGCACCCGAACGTCAACCGGAATCTCCTGGTGGCTTCCCACGGGCACCACCACCCGCTGCTGCAATACTCGCAAGAGCTTCGCCTGGAGCTCCAGCTCCATCTCCCCGATCTCGTCGAGGAAGATCGTGCCGGAGTCGGCGGCACGGAAGCAGCCGAGCGTGGCTGACGTGGCGCCGGTGAACGAGCCCTTCAAATGCCCGAACATGTGGCTCGCGAACAGGGTGCCGGTCGTCACCGCACAGTCGACCGGGATGAACGGCCTCGTCGTGCGACGGCTGCAGGCATGGATGGCCCGCGCGATCAGCTCCTTGCCGGTGCCGCTCGGCCCGATGATGAGCACGTTCGATTGATGGACCGCCACGAGCTCGATCGACCGGCGCACCTGTTCTGCCCACGCCGAAACGCCGACGATCCGCTGGATGGCGGCGGCAGGCGACTGTTTTTCCGTCGTCGAAGGCATGTGCTCGTTCGCTCGCTTGACCGATGCCGGCGATTGCCACCCCACGTACGTTGAGCAACCCGAGATAGGGTACCGCAAGCCGAGTTTCGTCGCCAGCACGAAGCCGCCCCCCTCAGATTGGAGGGGCGTCCTGTGACGATGGTTCCCGGCTTGTCGATCGCAGCGAATTTTCCGCGGGCGCAAAGCTCGCTTGTCGGGCAAAGTTGGGCAAAGATTGCAGTGTCATGCCCGCAACGCTTGTCGACCATCCGCCGCCCCCCTCCGCTGCCCACCGGATCGCCATCCGCCCGCCGCGTCGACGGCCATGGCTGCTCGTAGCCATCGGCTGCGGTCTCGTGGCGCTGACCTGGCTGCTCCTCGACCGCCTGCTCGTCGACCGCCGGCCGATCGTCGTGGGCATCCTTCATTCGCGGTCGGGGCCGATGGCCGTGAGTGAAAACGCGATGATCGATGCCGAGGTGCTGGCGCTCGAGGAGATCAACCGCGCCGGCGGCCTTCTGGGCCGGCCCGTGCGCTGGGTGATCGCCGATGGCGCCTCCGATTCGCCGACGTTCGCCCGCGAGGCCGAGCGGCTGATCCGGGAGGAGCGGGTGTCCGTGATCTTCGGCTGCTGGACGAGCGCCTGCCGCAAGGGAGTGCTGCCCGTCGTCGAGTCGGCCGACCACCTGCTCGTCTACCCCATGGCCTACGAGGGCATGGAGCAGTCGCCCAACATCGTCTACACCGGTGCCGCACCGAACCAGCAGATCACGCCGGCCGTGCAATGGTGCCACGACGTGCTGGGGGCGAGGCGGTTCTTCCTCGTCGGCTCCGACTACATCTGGCCGCGGTGCGTGAACGCGATCGTCACCGACCACCTCCGGGCGATCGGGGCCGAGGTGGTGGGGGAGGAATATATTCCGTTCGGCGGCACGGACATGGACGCGATCGTGAAGCGGATCGCCGCCGCCAAGCCCGACGTGATCCTCAGCAGCGTGGTCGGCGACTCGGCTCTGGCATTCGCCCGGGGCCTGCGCGCGTCCGGCATCCGACCTGAACAGACGCCCGTCGTCACCTTCGCGATCGGAGAGAACGAACTCGCCACGGCCGCGGGCGTGGACATGGTCGGCGACTATGCCGCCTGGAACTATTTCCAGAGCATCGACCGACCCGAAAACCGCGCGTTCGTCACGGCCTTCAAGGCGGCCTACGGCGCCAACCGCACGACTTCCGACGTGATGGTGGCCGCCTACGACAGCGTGAAGCTGTGGGCGCAGGCCGTGCGGGAGGCGGGCACCGCCGACGTGCGGCAGGTGCGGGCCACCCTGCGGCACCAGAGTCTTGCCGCGCCCGAAGGCATCATCGCCGTCGATCCCGAGACGCAGCACACGTGGCGGCCGGTGTTCATCGGCCGCATCCGGGCCGACGGCCAGTTCGACGTCGTCTGGTCGAGCCGTGCGGCCGTGCGGCCCGTGCCGTTCCCGATTTCACGGTCGCGTTCGGATTGGGAGGGGTTCGTCGCCGATCTGCACCAGCGCTGGGGCGGCCGCTGGACAGCCCCTCCGGCATCTCCCGATCCGGCCGACGCCAGGAGCGGACGATGACCAGCCGGGCCCTGACGACCGACGTCGCCGATCAGCCTCTGCGCCGCTCCATCGCGGGACGGCTCGTCTTCTGGTTCCTGGTGATCGCGCTGATCCCGTGCGCGATCCTCACCGCGATCACCGCGCGGATCGCGGCGACCGCCCTCGAGGACGCGGTGCGGGCGAACCTCGTGCAGATCGCCGCCGGCAAAGCCGGGGAACTCGAGGCCTATGCAGCCGAACGCGTCCGCGATGGCACCGCCCTGGCCCGCAGTCCCACCTTCGTCAGCGCCCTGCAGACACTCGCCGCGATCCCCGCCGACGCTCCTGCCGTGGAGCGCACCAGTCTGGTGGAGGCCGGCCGCGAGTACCTCGACTACTTCACCTACGTGGCGAAGGCCTTCGGCTACAGCCAGCTGCTCCTCATCGACGAGGCGGGCCGGGTCGTCTTCGCGCTCGATGACTCGGTCCCGACGGGCGTGCCGCTGCTCTCGGGGGCGCTGGCCTCGTCGGAGCTTGCAGCCGGATTCGACCGGGCCCGCACCCTGCTCCAGGCCGACCTCGGCGGCTTCCAGACCTACGGCCAAGCCGCCGAGCCGCTCGCGTTCGTCACCTGCCCGATCCTCGACAAAGGCCGGGTGAGCGGTGTGCTCGCCCTAGGGATCGGTCCGCAGCGAATCTGGCAGGTGCTCTCGGATCTCTCCGGCTTGGGCGACACCGGCGAGATCGTCGCGGCCCAGCTTGCGGGCAACTCGATCCTCGTGACCGTGCCGCTGCGACATGCCCCCGACGCGGCCTTCAAGATGCAGATTCCGCTCGGCAGCGTCGCCGCGGTCGGCGCCCAACGGGCGGCCAATGGTGAGCGGGGCTACGGCATCGTCACCGACTACCGCGGCGAACAGGCGGCCGCGGCCTGGAACTATCTGCCGAGCTTCCGCTGGGGCCTGCTCGTGAAGCAGGATGCCGACGAGGCGTTCGCCCTCGTGCGGTTTCAGCGGGCCGCGCTCCTGGCGTTGTCGCTGGCCACGATCGTGGGCGTGACGCTCGCCGCCCTGCTCGTGGCCCGCACCATCTCCAACCCGATCCGCACGGCCGTCGACATCGCGAAGCAGGTGGCCGGCGGCGACCTGCGGGCCGAAGTCACCGCCAGCTCCGACGACGAGACGGGCGCCCTGCTCACCGCGATCCAGAAGATGACGAGCGACCTCCGCGGCCTGATCGGCCGGATCCAGCGATCGAGCGTGGCCCTCATCTCGACGGCGACCGCGATCCAGGCCACGTCCACCGAACAGCAGCGGGTGATCACCGACTACGGCGCTTCCACCAGCCAGGCCGTGGCCGCCGTCAAGCAAATTTCGGTCACCAGCCAGGAGCTGCTTCGCACCATGACCGAAGTGAATGAGATGGCCGGGCACACGGGCGACATGGCCGCCGAGGGCCGCGGCAGCCTGACCGCGATGGACGGCACGATGCGGCAGCTCGCCGCCAGCACGTCGTCGTTCGGCTCGAAGCTGGCCGTGATCAGCGAGCGGGCCGCCAACATCAATCTCGCGGTCACGACGATCACGAAGGTGGCCGACCAGACGAACCTGCTCTCGATCAACGCCGCCATCGAGGCGGAGAAAGCGGGCGAGTACGGCCTCGGCTTCCTGGTCGTGGCCCGCGAGATCCGCCGGCTGGCCGACCAGACGGCCGTGGCCTCGCTCGACATCGAGCGGATGGTCAAGGAGATGCAGAACAGCGTTTCGTCGGGCGTGATGGAGATGGACAAGTTCGCCGAGCAGGTCCGTGCCGGCGTCCACGAGATCGGCGACGTCTCCACCAAGCTCGGCGACATCATCGGGGCCGTGCAGGGCATTTCCGGCCGCTTCGGCCAGGTGACCGAGGGCATGCGGGCCCAATCGCAGGGGGCCGAGCAGATCCGCGAGGCGATGATCCGCCTGGCGGAGGGCGCCTCCCGCACCGCCTCCTCGCTCGACGACTTCAACAAGGCGACCGTCCACCTCCGCGAAGCCGTGGGGGATCTCAAGGAGGAGGTGTCGCGGTTCACCGTGTAGGCTGAGGGGGCCCGCAGGGTCTACTCGCGTAAACCGCCGGCCGGGGGCACGTGCTCGCCGCCGGCGGATTTTGACGACGCAGGCTCCATTGGGATGGCACGCCAACTCTGGCAGTCAAAATTCACCGGCGGCTGCGCGCGACCCCCGGCCGGCTCCGCCTCGTTACGTTCACGATCCTTTCGCTTTCGACCGCCGAGCGCGGCCCCGGGCAGCGCTGATTCCTGTCATGCAACTCCTCACCTTCACCGTCGCGAGCCAGGACTACGCGATCGAGTCGCGGCGAGTGGTCGAGGTGCTGCCCCTCGTGCCCGCGCGGCCGCTCCCGCGGATGCCGGCCTACGTGCGGGGAATCTTCACGTATCGAGGCGGCCTCGTGCCGCTCGTCGACCTCGGCGTGCGGCTGGCCGATCAGCCGCCGGCGGAGCGGCTCAGCACGCGGGTGATCGTGGTGGATTTCCTCTGCCCCGGGGCCGCATCGCCGCGAAGGCTCGGGCTGGTCGCGGAACACGTGGTCTCGATCCGTTCGACCGAAGACGCGGAGACATCGCTGCCGCCGCTCGACCTGTCGGCGGCCCCGTTCCTCGGCCGCATGTTCCGGCTGGGCGGACGGACGGTGCAGCTGATCGAGGTCGATCGGCTCCTGCCCCCCGACCTGGCCACGGGGCTCTTTCCGTCCGTCGCGGAGGCCGGCTCATGACTCGGACGCCGCCCACCGTCGATGCCGATGCCGTCGTCGAGCGGGCGCTCGAGCGGTGGATCGGCCTCGATGTCTCGACGATCGGTCGTCCGGCCGTGCAGCGGGCCGCCCGCAGCCGGATGGCGGCGCTCGGCATCGAGACGCCGGCCGCCTACGCGGCGAGGATCGGTGCCGATGATCAGGAACGCGACGCGCTCGTCGAGGAGGTGGTCGTCGCCGAGAGCTGGTTCTTCCGCGACCCGCAGGTGTTCGAATTCGTGAGCCGGTTCGCGACCACGCTCGCGGCCCTGCCCGGGCGGCTTCCGGTGCGGATCCTGTCGGCGCCCTGTGCCGGCGGGGAGGAGCCCTACTCGATCGCGATGGGGCTGCTCGATGCAGGCCTTTCGCCCGGCCAGTTCACGATCGACGCCATCGACGTGAGCCGCGTCGCACTCGCCCGCGCCGCCGCCGGCCGCTACTCGGCGAACGCCTTTCGGAACGCGGACCTGTCGTTCCGCGACCGCTGGTTCGCGAGCGGTCCGGGCGGAAGCGTGCTCCATGACACGATCCGCACGCAGGTGGCGTTCGCTCGCGGCAACCTGCTCGATCCGGCCTTTCACGCGGACCGCGAGGCCTACGACGTCATTTTTTGCCGCAATCTCCTCATCTATCTCGGACCGGATGCCCGGGCCCGCGTCGAAGCGGTGATCGATTCGCTCCTGAAGCCGGACGGCCTGCTCGTTCTCGGAGCCGCCGAGCCGCCGATCTTGCGGGGCAATTGGATTCCGGCGGGGGGAGCCTCGGTATTCGCCCTGCGCCGGGGCGTCGCCAGCCAGGCTGCCTCACGGTCGCAGCCACGTGCCGCCATTCCACGGCCCCTCGCGTCCGCAGGCCGTCGCCGCGCTCCGGCGGCGGGCACCCCGCCGACCGCCGGCGCTGCCACCGGCGCGCCGCCGCGGCCGACGAATGCCCCTGCAGCGGCCGATTCGGCCACCGTGTCGACGACGCTCGACGACGTGCTGGCGAGGGCCGGCCAACTGGCGAATGCCGGCCGCTATCACGACGCGATCGTCGTCTGCGAGGAGGCGCGGGCCGCTCTCCCGCCGTCACCACGGCTTTTCTTCCTGATGGGCATGCTGCATCAGGCCGCCGGTGACCTCGACCGCGCCGAAGGCTGCTTCCACAAGACGCTCTACCTCGACGCCTCGCACGACGAGGCGCTGCTCGCCCTCGCGCTGCTGGCCACCCAGCGTGGCGACCACACGATGGCGGAGACCTATCGACAGTCGGCAGCCCGCGTGCTGGCCCGCAAGGAGGTGACATGAGCGACGCACACCGTGCCCGCCCCGCCCCGGTCGCGCCGCCTCAGCCCGATTGCTGGCGGACGATCGGCATCAGCGGCGACAAAAGCTGCCCGGAACTCGCGACCTACATCCACTGCCGCAACTGCCCCGTGCTCGCGGATGCCGCTCGCATGTTTTTCGAACGCGAGGCGCCCGCCGGCTATCTCGACGCATGGCGGGAGATTCTGGAGGAGCCGGTCGCGGAAGCCGAGGCGGAGAGCACGAGCGTGCTCGTCTTCCGCCTCGGCAGCGAATGGTTCGCCCTCCCGACCGACGTGCTCGTGGAGGTGACGCCCCCCCGGCCGCTCCACCGGGTGCCTCATCGCGACGGCGGAGGCCTGGCCGGCATCGTCAATATCCGCGGCCAGTTGCAGCTGTGCATGTCGCTCCACGCGATCCTCGGCCTGCCGGGAGGCCCCACGGTCACGACGGCCGTCGTGGAGCCCGCGGCGCGGCTGCTCGTCGTCGAGCGCGGGGGCGACGCAGGCCTCGAGCGGTGGGTGCTCGGCGTCGACGAGGTGATCGGTGTGCAGCGAATACCCCGTAGCGGGCTGCGGCCGGTGCCATCGACCGTCAGCCAGTCCCAAGCCCGCTGCTCGACGGCCCTCTTCGAGTGCCAGGAGCGGGCCGTCGGCCTGCTCGATGCGGCTCGGGTGTTCGCCGCCCTGAAAGGCATGGTGGGCGGATGAGCGGCTTGTCCGAAAAGGTGCCTCATGGCTGAAGACCTGAGCGGTTTTTCGATGCTGGAGCTGTTCCGCCTCGAGGCGGAAAGCCAGACGGCCGTGCTGTCGGCCGGCGTGCTCGCCATCGAGGAACTGGAACGCTCGCCGAGCACCGTCGAGTCGCTGATGCGGGCGGCCCATTCGCTGAAGGGGGCGGCGCGGATCGTGGGGCTCGACCCGGCCGTCCGCGTGGCCCACGCACTCGAAGACGTCTTCGTGGCCGCCGGGAAGGGGCAGTTTCGCGTCCGCCCGGAGCATGCCGATCTGCTGCTGGCCGGCGTGGACTTTCTCTCCACCATCGCCCGGGCCGACGACGCGCTCGCGGCCGAGTCGCCCTGGGCAGCGCGAGCCGACGATCTCGTCGCGCGGCTGACCGCGATGCTCTCGGCCCCCGCAGCCGAGCCCCCTGGCGTCGCGGCTGCTCCGCGGGTGGCCGCCCCACCTGTCGCTGCGCCGGCGGAGCCAGCCGGTGCGGCCACAATCGGCGCCCCGGCCGCTGCCACCGTGTCGACACCCCAGCCCGCGACTCCCGTGGAACCCGCCGCGGCCGCTGCATCGCCCTCCACCGGCGAAGCGGTCGACCGGGTCGTCCGCGTGTCGGCCGACAGTCTCACGCGGCTCGTGGGCCTTGCCGGCGAGTCGCTCGTGGAAACCCGGCAGCTTCGGCCTTTCGTCGAGGCCCTGCTGCAGCTTCGCGCCGCCGAGGTCGATCTCTGCGACCGGCTCGCGGCCTGCGAGGAGCGGCTCAAGGCGTCCGACGTGCCGCTGCCGGCGGCGGCGGCCGCCATGCTCGCGAACGTGCGGGACCGGGCCGACGGCTGCCTGGCACGGCTCAACGAGCATCTCGAAGACTTCGAAGGGTTCGCCCGCCGCAACGAGGATCTCTCCAACCGGCTGCACCACGAGGTGATCGTGAGCCGGATGCGGCCGCTCGCCGACGGCATCCGCGGCTTCCCGCGGCTCGTGCGGGACTTGTCACGATCGCTCGGCAAGCAGGTGCGCTGGGAGGTCCGTGGCGAGCAGACCGGCGTCGATCGCGACATTCTCGACAAGCTCGAGGCGCCTCTCTCGCATCTCGTGCGCAACGCCATCGACCATGGCCTCGAAACGCCCGAGGAGCGGACGGCCGCCGGCAAGCAGGCCAGCGGAACCGTTCGCCTGGAGGCCCGCCACCGGGCCGGCATGCTCCACATCACGCTCACCGACGACGGCCGGGGCATCGACGTCGAGCACCTGCGTGCCAAGGCCGTCGGTCGCGGACTCGTCGAGCAGGCCGTCGCCGACCGGCTGTCCGAACTGGAACTGCTCGAGTTCCTGTTCCTGCCGGGCTTCTCCACGAAGGACCGCGTCACGGAGATTTCCGGCCGGGGCGTGGGGCTCGACGTGGTGCAGAGCATGGTGAAGGCCGTCGGTGGCAGCGTGCGGGTGGCGACGCAGCCTGGCCGGCAGACCGTGTTCACGCTCCAGCTGCCGATCACGATGTCGGTGATCCGCGCCCTGCTCGTCGAGGTCGGCGGCGAGCCCTACGCCTTTCCACTCACGCGGATCGACCAGATTCTCTTCTGCAGCCATGCCGACATTCGCACCGTCGAGGGGCGGCAGTACTTCGACCGCGACGGCGCCTCGATCGGCCTGGTGATGGCCGCTCAGATCCTCGATGCGGCCGCTGGCGACCCGGCCAACCCGATGCCGGTCGTCGTGATCAGCGATCGCGGCCAGCAGTTCGGGCTCATCGTCGACGCCTTTCTGGGCGAGCGGGATCTCGAGGTGCGTCCGCTCGACCCGCGGCTCGGCAAGGTGCCCGACATCAACAGCGCCTCGCTCCTCGAGAACGGCAGTCCCGTGCTGATCGTCGACGTCGAGGATCTCGTGCGGTCGATCGACAACGTGCTCGCCGGCCGCCGGCTCTCCCGCGTCGAATTCGAAAAGCTCGCCGAGCTGGCCCGGCAGCGGAAGCGGATCCTGGTCGTCGACGACTCGATCACGGTTCGCGAACTCGAGCGGCAGCTGCTCCACGCCCGCGGCTACGCGGTCGACGTAGCGGTGGACGGCATGGACGGCTGGAACGCCATCCGCTCGGGCAATTACGACCTCGTCGTCACCGACGTCGACATGCCGCGGATGGACGGAATCGGCCTCGTCTCGCTGCTCAAGGCCGACCCGGCACGCAAGGACATCCCGGTCGTGATCGTCTCCTACAAGGACCGCGAGGAGGACCGCCTCCGCGGCCTCGACGCCGGCGCCAACCGGTATCTGACGAAGAGCAGTTTCCACGACGCCACGTTCATCGATACGATCATCGACCTGAT